>Ga0307425_1002301_pt1 | contig 10849 bp, 7 predicted proteins | sample SalMarWE160330MG_FD_202152 | JGI IMG/M metagenome (GOLD analysis project Ga0307425, IMG submission 202152) | Salt marsh sediment microbial communities from the Plum Island Ecosystem LTER, Massachusetts, United States - WE1603-30 | ecosystem: Environmental > Aquatic > Marine > Intertidal zone >...
TTCCTATCACGAATATAAATTTCCCTATAACAAAGACGGCACTCTCCCCATTCCCATGGAAAAAATGGGTATCAAAGGCCTTTCCTACCGTAAGTACGACCTTAGCATATGCACTTACTGCTCTGGGATAAACGGTCTCGTTCTGACAGCTGTGGCCCAAGCGTGGAAGGGAGAACCATGGGACGATGTCGAGATACTGACCGGTAAGGCCATGAAACCCACACCTGGCAAGAAAAAGACGATACTCTTTGGGAAATGCATGTATCAGGCCAACAAAGACAACCCCGATATCCAGGAAATGATTGCCGTGAAAGGCTGCCCGCCCTCACCGAAGTCAATCGTCAAAGCCCTTCAAGAGGCTGGAATAGAGGTTAATCCGGCCCTGTTTGAAAACATTGAACAACTGCCCGGTTTTTACATGTCACGTTACCAGGGAAAGCCGGAGTTTGATGAGTCTTTTTTCAAAATCATTTAGCCCACCTGCCGGGTATTAATGTCCCGCAATATTTGCAGCGGCCATCTTTCAAATTATATTGCGCAATGAAATAGCCTTTCCGGACAATCAGGGTCTTTTTGCAGTTGTGGCAATAGGTATGACTGCCCTCATGGCCAGGCACATTGCCCAAGTAGACATATCGGATTCCCTCACGAAGCGCCAAATCTCTTAGTTCTTCAAGCATTGAAATGGGTGTAGCAGGCAGCCTGGTCAGCTTGTAATGCGGAAAAAATCTCAACAGGTGCAGGGGATAGTTAGGGCCTAACTCTTTTAAAATCCACCCGCACATGCGCTTGATCATATCCGGCTTATCCACGTAGGTCGGTACAACAAGAGTGGTCATTTCAAACCAGACATCCTCTTGGTGCATGGTCTTGAATGTATTCAAAACCGGTTCAAGCGTTCCCCCGTTAAGTGAACGATAAATACCGTCATCAAAGGATTTCAAGTTGACGTTGGCACCATCCAGATACCTGCACAGCCTGATAAGGGGTTCCTTATTGATGTAACCGTTTGAGACCAGAACATTTCTGATACCCGCTTCCTTAGCAAGCCTGGCCGTGTCATACATATATTCATAATAAGTAATCGGCTCCGAGTAGGTGTAGGCTATAGCAGGAATCTTTCTTGTCTTTGCCTGCTTCACTACATCTTCTGGAAAAAGCTCAAAACACCGCACATCTTCAGGCCTTTTCTGGGAAATTTCCCAGTTCTGGCAGTTAAGGCACCTGAAATTACATCCTGTAGTGGCGATGGAAAAGATCAAAGAACCTGTATAGAAGTGCATGAGAGGTTTCTTTTCAATCGGATCCACATTGACCGAGCAGGGGTTTCCATAAGTCAGCGAATAAAGCTTCCCGCCTATATTCACCTTTGAACGGCAGATGCTCCGGTCTCCGGGTTCGAGTACGCAGTGGTTGGGGCAGACTTGACACTGTACAGTTTCCCCGACCGTTTCATAGAAAAACCCCTCCTTGGACCACTTCCAAGGTTTTTCAGGGGCATCGCCCACGAAAATCTCTCCCTTTATGCTCCTGCCTCTTTGATTATCTTTTCCTGGAAATCCGAATCCCGTGGTTGTCCAAAAAAGGGTGGTGGCCCCTAAGCCGATGGTTCTTAAAAATTCTTTGCGGGTTATCATTCTGCCCATATTTTACCCGTTTGATTGCTCATTTTTTGGTCAAAGATTTAAACGCTTCGCAAAAAGCTATATTCAGGTTTAACTTGTCTTTCTTCCGGTGAACATAATAACCAGGCTACTCGAGATTTTCACCAGTATTATAAAAACAACCGCGATCTTAATGCCCAGTAAAGGGATCAGAACCGTCCCCGTGGCAATTGTGCCAACGGAAGCTCCACACAGATCGGCGGCCAGACAACCCGCAGCAGGACTCTGTTTTTCGCCGATTATGCCTGCCGCGATGGGAAACTGGAACCCACAGAGAAAAGAGAAGCAAAAACAGTACACTAAAAAGCATATAGAAGGTAGCTCATTCTTGAAATATCCAATCCAAACGAAAAAAAGCAGCAGCAGGGACAAAAGCAACATCTCCGAAAACAGGAGTTTACGGATATCCCTATCACTTGCAATATTACCAACTATCGCCCCGGGGAGCAACCCTAACAGGAAGGCGGTCACGATTGCCCCGATCTTCAGATAAACGTACCCATAAATGACCTGAAATGCAAAAACAATGAGCATCTCTACACCCATTGTCGCCAATCCGGTAGAAAACAGAATGTATTCTTCTTTCTTCATGAACGCGATATAGATCATGGTAAGAACGAATAGAATCGCAGCAAAATATCCTGGAGACGTTCCATGCTTTTCAAACCATTCCTGAAAAACAATATTCATGAGCCTCGGCTCAAAATCGGTATTAATGTATTCATCTATATCCAGGCTGTCCTTAAGCTGCTTTATCCTTTCCGCAGTAACGTTACCATAGAAGAAGCCGTCAATATAGGTTGTCCTGATGGATTTAGCTTTTAACCTGGCTGGTACGTCAGGCCACAATGTCCCGTCCCGGCAGAGAAAATAGGCCTCCTCCCCGGGAAGTATTATCACGTTTTTAAAATGCATTCGCGCCGTGTTGTATAGGGTAGAAAGTTTCTTTTTCCTGGTTTCGCTGATGTAGTTCTGTGCATACTCCATGCTCATAGAAAGAATGCCGCCCTTGTTTAAGACCTGTTTTGCAAGAGCGAAAAATTCGCTTGTGAAAAATCGGTTTATCTGGAAGGTATCCGGATCGGGAAGATCAATAATAATCGCATCATACCTTCTCTGGGTCATTTTGATATATCGCCTTCCGTCAGTATTAATTATCTCTAAAAACGGTGCCTTTTTGATGGTGCCTAGGTTTAGCGCTACATCCGTCAAATTGGGGTCAAGCTCCACATAGTCAACATGTCCCGGTCTGTGTTTGGACACCTCATCCAAAGTTTCACCAAGGCCCCCAGAAATCAGAAGCACATTTTCTATATTATCGAGCTGGCATAAGGGATAATGAATTTTTTCTTCGCTGTTAACGATATTCGCCTCCGAATAAAGCGGGACACCCGATTCCCAGAAGGTGAACTGAGGGCCTTCTTTAGTAACAATAATCCTTCCGAAAGGGGATTCCAAATAACGAACAACATCACCGTACTGGTGCGACAGGGTGAGATTTTCAAAGACGCGGTTCGTGGAACAATAATAAAAAACGGAACATGCAACGAGGGCGGTTATTAAAAAGACATGCCTCTGGAGCCGAAAGAGGAGTACCAGACTTACCAGGATCAGGAGAGTAGAACAAATGGCGATGGTAAAAAAGGGTTTTACCCAGTAAACCAAGACGAAACTGAATGCAAGTCCTCCTATGATATCACCTATGCTGTCGGTAAGATAAAGATCGCCACTGGTAAAATTATATTGACCCTCTTGCATTACTTTCTGTGCACAGGGAAGAATAAAGCCGGTGAGTAGACAGTATAGGCAAATGGTAACGATAATATAGAAAAAGATAGGATAAAAACCGGGGGAAGTGCCGTGTTGAAAAAAAACTTCCCTAAACTCTCTGATCAATATTATCTGGAGAAGAGGCCACACGGAGATGATCAGGATGAGCAGGGAATAGCCCGCCACAGAAAGACGCTTGATGGGTTTCGCTGCCAGGCTGCCTAACCCAGTCAACAGCACCCAGCAGAATAGTACCAGAGAAATGGTGATCTCGTTACCATGAAACTGTGATAAAAATTCTCTGATGGTTAGTAGTTGAGTAGTAACGGAGGATATGCCCGTACCGATGATGGACCATATGATCAAACGTTTATGATTTATCATGTGTTCATTGAAAGTGTTCAGGAGTCAGATTGATGTGCCTTTTGCCACACGATTAAGTATTGAAAATGCTTAGCAAGTCTTAATGTAATTCTGGATCCTAAATTCTTACTTTTGGATACCGAGCAATTACCAGTAATTTATTGATAAGCAATGACATGAGCATTCCAGTTTTAAAGCGGCAAAGCCCCGTTCCATAAAATCGCAAAGCGATTTTATTCCTCAAAGGCCTGCACCTGATAGGTTAGGACTTCAAGATCTCCCTTCCGCCATTCATCCCCGTCCAGGCCGGCCTTGAGACTGAGATGGGTCAGGAATTCCTCTTTCCCTGGTAATTGTTCCCAGACCTGTGGGAGAAATGTGGACTGGTGAAATCCTTTTTTTAAAATAACGCCATCAATGCCAGGACGAAGTTTATTCAGAAGATCATCGGCATCGGAATATGAAAGCGATTTTGGATCGGTCAGGATACTGATCTCAATCCTGACCCTTTTCCACTCATCTTTGGTAAGCGGACGAAATCTTGGATCCCTGAATGCAGCATTGATGGCATTGACGCGGATTCCCTCAATCAATGATTCCTGCGGGATGATATGGCCAATACATCCCCTCAGTCCTCCCTGGATAGTCAGTGTCACAAATGTGCCGCGCTGCTCAGAAAACTTCGGGGAAATATCTGATTTCAGAGGATTCTGATCCTTCCTTGCAAAGAGTTCCTGCTCAATGGTCTGTCTCGCCACTTTCAGGAGATGCCTTCCCTCTTCTTCCGTAAGTTTATCAATATCTGCCATGCCCACCTCCTTATTGCCAGGCTCACCGGTTGAAACCGTTGTCCCCTCCCCCTGAGCCAACAATGGAACTGATAAAAACCAACAAAAACAAAGAAAAAACCAAGAAATATTAGAAATTTTCGGCGGTTTCATTACTCTGCTCCCGGGAAGTTCTTCCCACAATTCAGGCAAATCATTGCTTTCCCAAAACCTTCATTGCCTCAACATAAAGACTATGATAACCGAAAGAGAAACCCTGTCAACCCGAAACGCCAAATCATATTATCTGTTGCATTATACAATACAGGAACAATTTTTACTCCGTGATGGTCTGCATGATTCTAAATTTTTTATTGATTTTTACCCTTTGAAGGATAATCATAACACTCTGACCAAATTATTTAACGTAGTGGGATATACAAAAGGCAATGATGATTATGGAAAACTTGAAAAAGAAAAGGGAACGCATAAAACAGATCTTCGAGATACTGGATCCCATTTATACCCGCGAAAAAACCGCCCTGAAACACAAAACGCCTTTTCAACTCCTAATATCAACCATTCTTTCTGCCCAGTGCACGGACAAACAGGTTAATCAGGTCACCAGGACCCTGTTTAAAAAATATAAAAGCCCCCGGGACTATTTGGCTGCTCCAATTGCCGAGCTGGAAGCGGATATCCGGCCTACAGGCTTTTTCAAAAACAAGGCCAAATCCATAAAGGGTTGCTCCCAGGGGTTGATAGAACTATATGGCGGTAATGTGCCCTCCACCATGGAGGAAATGCTTAAACTGCCCGGCGTGGGTAGAAAGACTGCAAATTGTGTCTTAGGAGCGGCCTTTAATGTACCCGGTGTTGTTGTTGATACCCACGTAAAGAGGCTTGCCCAAAGATTGGAGCTCACGGAAAACCAGAATCCGGACAAGATTGAAAAGGACATAGAAAAACTCCTTCCAAAGGAAAGGTGGCGCCGCTTTTCCGATATCCTCATCTATCACGGCAGGGACATCTGCAAGGCAAGAAGGCCTGACCATGACCGATGCCCGGTCTTTGGCCTGTGTCCTTCAAATTCAATTTAGTCTTAAGTAAAGAATCCCCACCAAAGGGCTGGGGCTTTATAGATCGGCAAAACATCATAATTCCATCAGGATACACGGCGTGCGGGCCATGGGGGTCTCTTTTCAAAAATTGCATTTAAACTTCTGCCGGAAGAGTCGAACGCCCCCATTCCCGCAAACAGACGGTCCGGAGCAGATATCGAAGACCCAGGCCACGACAAAGAATCCCTTCAGGGGCTGTTAACCCCTGAAATTCCCGGCCCAACTAACATCCCATAAAAGGTCAGCCTATGCCGCTTTTAAAAAGAGACCCCCATTTCCCGGTTTTCAAGCATCCAGGCAAAGCTTGCTCGCCGTCAGTTTGGCGGGGCATGGGACTTTTCGAAAGGACGCATCTTCCGGATCAAAACTCCTCCGGCCTGTCCCGCGGCCCGAGTCGCGGTCTGCATAGCAGCGGCCTAATGGTATCCACTACCTTTCGTTCCGGCAGGCCGCAGGGAGGGTCGCTTAAACCGTAGGAGTAGATGGGTCCTGGAGAAGAGTGACATGCCGAGCCGCCTTGAACTCCATTCCCATGATAGGCAGCATAGCTTTGAAACCTTTTCTTCGGTTCCGAGGCTCCCGCCAGTCACCTCAAAAAGGCCTCAAAGCCACGCTCTGTCTATTTCAACCGCTTTGTATCGCATTCAAGGCGCAAGCCTGCCCTCCGTCAGCTTGGAGGGCTTGCCCGCCTTATGGCAGGCAGGGTATGGGGCTCTTCGAAAGGTCGCATCTTTCAACGCCTTGAGCCTTGTTCCTTACGCCCTGCGCCTTGCGCTCAATATAGATGCGGGCTTGAGAAGAGTGCTGTACCGAGCCCTTAGCAACAATAGGAAGCGATAAGAATTACAAATCCAGCTGGATACAAGGTGGACGGGCCCGCCAAATTGACGGCGGACAAGTCATAGAGGTCTCGTTTACCTAAATTCCGCCACTAGGAAGGTATGATCGGAAGGCTTTTCGGACATCCTTGCTTGTGTGTCGATCCAGGCCTTGCGTGATTTTTCCGCTAAGGGGGGTGTGGCCAGGATATAATCAATGCGCCAGCCCATTTTTCGCTTCAATGCGTTTGGAATTCTGTAATCCCAGAAGGTATAGTGGCCTCCGCCCGGCTCATGCTTCCGCAGAATATCCACCAATCCCCAGTCTAAAAACTCCTGCAGGATGGACTGCTCATCAGGGTGAAAGCAAACCCCTCCTCTGAAATTATCCGGGTCATACACGTCTATGTCCTCAAGCGCAACGTTAAAGTCCCCGGCCAGCAAAAAAGGCCGGCCGGGATCATAATTCTCTTTGACATGGTCTAAGAGATCCTTTAACCAGGCGAGTTTGTATTCAAACTTATCCGTCCCTACTTCAAATCCCTGGGGAACATAGACATTTATTATTCGAATGTTATCAAATTGCACACTCATGAAACGGGCCTGTTCACCTTCCTCATCGTAAAGGTTCAGTCGGATTTTCTCCGGCGGGATTTTGCTAATGATGGCAACACCGTTATAGGATTTCTGCCCCCTGTATATTGCATTATAACCGGCTTCCTCAAACAGATCAGCAGGAAAGTCCTTGTCCTGAACCTTTGTCTCCTGGAGACACAGTACATCAGGTCGTTCCCGGTCCAACCAGTCCAAGATAATTTGCAACCTGGCACGAATGGAATTGGTATTAAATGTGACAAATTTTAGGGCCATTTATTCTCCAGTTTATGCCATGTTTCCGCAGAAGTTTCTTGAAAATGCACAAAACACATTCCCCGTAAGCTTGTCGGAGCAAAGCGGAAATCCCGCGTTAGCGGGGATGCGCGGAGCTTTAATCAACTTGAGCGGATTATCATTTCACTGGGCGGGCTCTTTCAGAAGGCCACCTCACTCATAATTGTGCTTAATGGGGGACCTCTTGTCTGTTTATCTCACTTTGCTTCCCGGTACGGTATCGGCATCGGGCATGAGTATATGAACCCCGGACTCGTCTTCGGCCGCCAGGACCATGCCGCGGGATTCGACTCCCATCAGCTTGACCGGTGCCAGGTTTGCTACCAGAACTACCTGTTTTCCGGTAAGATCCTGTTCACTGTAATGACCCACAAAACCGCCCACAACTGTCCTCTCTTCACCTATATCCACGGTAAGCTTGATGAGCTTCTTGGAACCTGGAATGGCCTCGGCCTTTTTAATGGTTGCAATCTTTAGATCAAGTTTCTGAAATTCCTCAAATGAAATCAGGGGCACTTCTTCCAATGACACTTTCCTTTCCTCCCTTTTCAAAGGTCCTTCCTGCTTTTCGCTCAAAATTCGTGGGAACAGGACCGGTGCCTTTGCAATAGGCCGAACCGGCTTTTCATTTCCCCATGCCCTGAGGTCTTCAAGAAGGAAATCATTGCCCTTTTTGGCAAGACCTAATTCATCCTGAATCTTTTCAGCGGATTCAGGCATAAATGGCCAAATAAGTCCAGAAACAATCTTAATCGTTTCGGTGATGTAATAGATAACCGTAGCAAGCCTTTCTCTGTCTGACTTTGCAAGAACCCACGGTGCCATGGTGTCGATGTATTTGTTTACCTTGCCGATCACCTCCCACACCCCCATCAGGGCCTTGTGAAAGGCCAGTTCTTTCATGAATACCTCGTACCTGTCAATCATATCCAGGGCTTCGGTTTTGAGAGTCCTATCTTCACGTTCAGGGAAACCTGGTTCGGGCAATACTCCTTCATAATACTTCAGAGCCATAGTCAGGCTCCGACTGACCAGGTTTCCAAGATCATTTGCAAGATCGGCGTTGATGCGACCAATCAGGGCCTCTTCGCTGAACTCAGAATCAAGCCCAAAAACCATGTCACGCAAAAGGAAATACCGGAATGCATCCAGCCCATACACATCCACTAATTCGAGAGGCCTGACCACATTCCCGATGCTCTTGGACATCTTACCCTCGTTCACGTTCCAGTATCCATGAACATTAAGATGCTGATAAGGTTCAATACCTGCCGACTTGAGCATACAGGGCCAGTAGATACCATGTGGTTTCAGGATATCCTTGGCAATAATATGCTGGGCCGCCGGCCAGAATTTCTTAAACTTTTCACCATCAGGATACCCTATCCCTGAAACATAATTAATGAGTGCGTCAAACCATACATAAGTCACGAAATTTTCATCAAATGGCAGGGTAATACCCCAATTGAGCCGGGACTTTGGACGCGAAATACAAAGGTCTTCCAGGGGTTCCCTTAGAAAGGCAAGCACCTCGTTCCTGTATCTCTCGGGCCTTATAAAACCCTGGTTTCTTCTGATATAGTCTATCAGCCAGTCCTGGTACTTGCCCATTCGAAAGAAATAGTTTGACTCTTTGATCGCCTCGGGTTCAGTCTCATGGTCGGGGCACTTGCCATCCACAAGTTCGCGCTCAGTGAAAAATCTTTCGCAACCAAAACAATAGAGGCCCTCGTATTCGCTGAAATAGATATCCCCGTTATCCTTAACTTTCTGCAGGATAAGCTTAACGGTTTCCTCATGATCCCGGTCTGTGGTACGAATGAAATAACTGTTCGTTATATTCAGCTTGGGCCAGAGTGCCCTGAACAAACTGCTGATCCGGTCAACATACTCCTTTGGCGTCTGCCCGACTTTCTCTGCGGCAGCAGCGATCTTATCTCCATGTTCATCCGTCCCGGTGAGAAAGAAGGTTTCAGATCCGCAAAGCTTATTGAACCTGTTCAGCACATCAGCCACAATAGTTGAGTAGGCATGCCCGATGTGGGGTTCTGCATTTACGTAATATATAGGTGTGGTCACATAGAATTTTTTTTGCAATGAATTTTGCTCCGCTTCGCTCCGTCCCGCTACAGTTAGAATTTCCAAAACGATTTATTGATGGTCATCAGAAATCAAAGATTCCTGGATGGGCACGATTTATTACTTGCTCCTTTTCAATTTTTTCTTGAACAGGCCTTCCTGCACAAAATCTCGGGCTTCTATTTCAATTTCTTCCCCTGATTCAAATACCACGGTCAGGGACTCTTTCAGAATATTTTGGCGAATAACTTTGCCTTCTCCCAGTTTTGTCAAAATTATCTTGCCTATTTTGGGCAGGTTTTTCTTGATCCTATCATAGTATTCACGCTCGTAGTTCAAGCAACACATTAGTCTACCACACATCCCGGAAATCTTGCTCGGATTAAGAGAAATGTTCTGTTCCTTTGCCATCTTTATTGTTACGGGGGCGAAATTGTCTAAAAAAGCCGTACAGCATAAGGGTCGACCGCACGACCCAAGCCCTCCGACCATCTTGGCCTGGTGACGAACTCCGATCTGTCTCATTTCGATTCTGGTCCGAAATTTACCGACAAGATCCTTAACCAGATCACGAAAGTCCACCCTTCCATCTGCCGTAAAATATACTACGATTTTAGTGCCATCAAAAAGCCTCTCCACCGAGACCAAGCACATGGGAATAGTTCTTTCCTTTATCTTCTGGTAACAATATTCATAAACCATATCCTCAAATCGGCAACCTCTTTCATATTTATCAACCTCCTCTTCAGTCGCCAGGCGAAATACTTTTTTGAGGGGCCGTTTGGGCATATCGACTGGCCGGACCTGAGGCTCACTACAAACACAGCCAATAGCGGGCCCTTCTTCGGTTATTACCATCACCTTGTCTCCCTTTTTTAAGACAAAGTGCCCGGATTCAAAATCATATACCTTTCCGTGAGTCTTAAATTGGATGCCAACAATCTTGTTCATATTTAACCCTTGATTTCAGTTTGGCAAACCGGGCCAGGTTGTGTTGTCCCCCCGCTATGCTCCCTGCGCCATGCTCTTTGCGCCACGCACACCGGCAAGGCGCCTTAAACCAAGCACGGTATGTTCCATCACCAGCCTTGTATTCCTGTTTCTTTTCAAATCCCTTCGAGCCCGGTCAATGGTAAAAAGACTGTCAATTAAACTATCTATTTTAAAATATTTAACAATATTTTTCAACTGGTCATAAAAGTCTACGTTCATAAGCAGGTGATTCAGGTCCCCAGTGTTAATAATCAGCAGGTCCCGGTACCAACTCTCCCATATGGTAAGCATATCCAGAACCCCGGCGTTACCCTCCTCGGTGGTGTCAAGGTCCATTTTTTTGGCCTCCTCTGCACACTCAACTGCCATTTCAAACCCCTTTT
>Ga0307425_1002304_pt1 | contig 10840 bp, 6 predicted proteins | sample SalMarWE160330MG_FD_202152 | JGI IMG/M metagenome (GOLD analysis project Ga0307425, IMG submission 202152) | Salt marsh sediment microbial communities from the Plum Island Ecosystem LTER, Massachusetts, United States - WE1603-30 | ecosystem: Environmental > Aquatic > Marine > Intertidal zone >...
CAGTCACTTCGTAACGCAGGATTCACCGCTGGATGAAGAAGCAAAGGCTCGTGGAAACAGCATCTATCTGCCCGAAAAAACGATTCCCATGCTGCCGGAGATTTTGAGTAACGGTATTTGCAGTCTCCAGCCCGACCAGAAACGCTTCGCCAAAAGTGCATATATCACTTACGACCCGCAGGGCAAGATTTTGTCCCGCAGTTTTGCCAACTCGGTTATCTGCTCAAAGCAGCGTTTGACCTACCTGCAAGCCGACAGGATTTTAAAAGGTCACACTAAAGACTCCAGGCCCGAAGTAGTCGAGCTTCTAAAAGAAATGGAATCGCTCAGCCGGGCAATTGAAGGACGGCGAAGAAAAAATGGAATGATACATCTGGATTTGCCCGAGACCGAGCTGGTTTTTGACAAAGCGGGCCAGGTCGTGGATGCCCATCCGGCGGATGACAGCTATCCGCACACTATCATCGAGATGTTTATGGTCGAGGCAAATGATGCCGTCGCCTCACTCCTGGACAGGCTGAATGTGGCCTTCATGCGGCGGATTCATCCGGAGCCGGATGCTATGAGCACGAAAAATCTCATCCGACTCGTCAAGGCATTCGGATTTACTCTGCCGCGGAATCCGGACCGAAAGGTCATTCAGGATTTATTGGCCGCCGTAAAAGGCACCGACCGTTCTTTCGCTGTAAACATGGCGGTGCTGCGAAGCTTCGAAAAGGCCCAGTATGCCCCGCTCCATATAGGTCATTATGCGCTGGCTTCGACAAACTATTGTCACTTTACAAGCCCGATCCGACGGTACGCAGACCTGATGGTTCATCGTACTTTGGAATTATATCTGCAAAATAAGCCGGTCCCAAGGGAACAAGAGCAAAATTTAGTGGAGATAGGCAAACATATCACTTTCACCGAGCAGCGGGCTGAAGATGCCGAAAGGGAGTTGACAACCGTATTGACACTGCAAATGCTCAGCAAAAAAATCGGTGAGGAGCTCGACTGTGTCGTGACAGGTCTGACTGGCTTCGGTGTATTCGCACAATGCAGGAAGTTCGGCATCGAAGGACTTATCCGGATGGCCGCTTTGGGGCCTGACCATTGGAAATACGACGAAAAGACCCAGTGCATCGTAGGCGAGCGTTCGGGGTGCAGCATACGTCTGGGGCAAGCCATGAAAGTGCGCATTGTCTCCGTGAACGTCCCGGGCCGTCAGCTCGACGTCAGTCCGGTCGAGCTTTTGGCAAAAGAGCCGAAGCAGCGTACCAAAAGCAAAACCCGGAAAAAGCAGATAAAAAAGAAGCGAAAAAATCGTAAATAAATCCACAGGTTCATAGCACATATTTCAAATGCCTGATTTTTCCGAAAAATGGAGAAATAGCAGTGGCTATAATAGTTGTTGGAATTGTCGGCAGTTATCGAAAAGGCAAAACGATCGACAGCACCGTTTCAGCAATCCTCGAAAGTGCCAAAGACAAGGGGGCAAAGGTAATTAAGTCGCTCTACTTCGGGCCGGTTGCCGGCAGAGAAGATTCACGGTTATCCGGGAAAGCGTTACGCAAAGCGCGCAAGGCCGGTGAAGAACTCGTCCGGCAGGTCCAGGCGAACAGATGAACAGATTCGCAACCAATGTAGGTAAATTCATTTATTGACATGTGTTGTCAATTTTGTCATACTAGTTGGTCCTTGGCATATAAATTAATGAATATTTCTTGGTTTTCTGGAGTAACATATGAGAGCATCTGAGATGCGAAAAGGTCAGACCGTTAAGATCGATGGTAAATTGTACGCAATTGTGGATTATCAGCACGTAAAATTAGGCAAGGGCGGAGCGGTTTATCAGACAAAGCTGAAAAGCATGACAGACGGCACAATTCAAAATATCCGATTGCGCGCAGAGGAAATAGTCGAAGAGGCATACCTTGACAAGCGAACATATGAATACTTGTATTCCTCCGGAAGCGAGCATGTCCTGATGGATACGACCAACTATGACCAGATCACTCTCGACGATGATGCCTTCGGTGACGGCGCTAAATATCTTAAGCCGAACAGCCAATTGCAGGTCAGTATGTACGAAGGCAAGCCGGTGATCGTGACCCTGCCTAATACAGTGGATTTGGAGATAACCGATACGCCGCCGGAGATAAAGGGCGCCACAGCGACAAATCAAAACAAGCCGGCAACACTCGAAACCGGCCTGATCGTTCAGGTGCCGCCTTTTATCAAGCTCGGCGAGGTCATCCGCATCGATACTCGTACCGGCGAGTACGTTACACGAGTTAAATGACGGCACTTTTAATGTCATTCCCGCGTAAGCGGAAATCCATATCATAATGATTGTGGATCCCTGCTTCCGCAAGAATGACAGGAAGACGCAATGGTATTAGATAAAGTAAGCAAGACGCTTGTTAAAGTCTTTGGCTCTCGGAATGAGCGACTGGTCAAGACTTACTCGGTTATCGCTCAGCAGGCAAGCGAATTCGAAGAGCAGACCAAAAAGCTCGACGATGAGGCCCTCAAGGCTAAGACTGCTGAGTTCAAAGCCGCAATAAAGGCCGGAACAAAACCAGAGGAGATTCTTCCCGAGGTCTTCGCAGTTGTTCGGGAAACGGCAAGGCGAAATGTCGAGATGCGGCATTTCGATGTACAACTTATCGGCGGCAATGTCCTCTACGAGGGTAAGATCGCCGAAATGGCTACCGGCGAAGGTAAAACTTTAGTAGCAACCCTCGCAGCGTATCTCGTGCATCTGACCGGAAGAAAGGTCCATATCGTTACGGTCAACGATTACCTGGCCAAGCGAGACGCCGAGTGGATGGCGCCGGTCTATCAATCCCTGGGGCTGACGGTAGGCGCAATACAGGCGGATATGGATAGCGCCGGTGACGATAGAAAAGCACAATACGCCTGCGACATTACTTACGGCACAAATAACGAGTTCGGCTTCGATTATCTACGCGATAATATGAAAACCTCGATCGAGCAGATGGTCCAGGGCCCGCTGCAATACGCCATAATCGACGAAGTCGACTCGATTCTGATTGACGAGGCCAGAACTCCCTTAATCATATCCGGCCCCGCCTTCGATGACGTCACCAGATACGGCAAAGCCGACCAGGTATCAAGGAAACTGATAAGTCTTCAAAGCAGCTACGACCAAACTAAAAAACAAATCGATTCAGCAGAGCGTACTATCGCCAACGCCCAGGGCGAGCTGGCCGAAGCGAAAAAAGAAAAGAACAGCAATAGAATCGAAAAGGCTCAAAAAGCGATAGAAAAAAGCCAGACCGAGCTCGACATCGCCCAGGCCAGGCTTGCAAACACCACACAATACTATGAAGTAGAACACGACAAGAAAGCAGTAAATCTTACACACGAAGGCGTGGGAACTGCTCAGGAAATTGCAGGATTGGGCTCATTCTATACCGGGTCCAACATGGATTGGCCACACCTGATATCACAATCGCTGAGGGCCCACGTCACCTTCGAGCGGGAAAAAGATTACGTCGTCATGGAGGGCAAGGTCATTATCGTCGACGAGTTTACCGGCCGATTGATGCACGGCAGGCAATGGTCCGACGGGTTGCATCAGGCGGTCGAGGCAAAGGAAGCCGTCACGGTAAAGGAAGAGAGCCAGACACTCGCGACTATCACGCTGCAGAACTTCTTCAAACTCTACGACCAGATAGCGGGAATGACCGGCACCGCCGCTACTGAGAGCGAAGAGTTCATGAATATCTACAAGCTCGAAGTTATTGTAATACCGACCAATGAGCCCTGCATCAGGGACGACCGGGAGGATGCGATATATAAATCGATGCGAGAAAAGTTTAATGCGATAGTGGAAGAGATAAACGAAATCAGTCTGGCGGGCAAACCGCTTCTTATCGGTACCATAAGTATCGAAAAGAGCGAAGCGCTTTCAGAAGCCCTTCAAAAAAGATATGGTCTCGATCATGAGGTTCTCAACGCGAAACAGCACGCAAGAGAGGCCGTCATCGTAGCCAAGGCCGGCCAGCAGCACAAAGGCCGGGACGGCCGAATGCGCGGCAATGTAACCATCGCCACGAACATGGCTGGTCGAGGCACCGACATCAAGCTCGGCCCCGGCGTCGCCGATATAGGCGGATTGCACATACTCGGCACCGAACGACATGAGGCAAGACGAATCGACAATCAGCTTCGCGGCCGGTCGGGCAGGCAAGGTGACGCCGGCTCCAGCCAGTTCTTCCTGAGCTTCGACGATGACCTGATGAGTATCTTTGCTCCCGAATGGACCGTCAAGGCGCTTTCCTGGATCGGCTGGGAGGAGGGACAGCCAATCTACCATAAGCGGATAAGCAAGGGCATCGAAAAGGCGCAAAAGAAGGTCGAAGAGAAAAACTTCGACGTACGAAAAAGCCTGCTCGAATATGACGAGGTTATGGACTACCAGCGAAAAATCTTCTATTCGCGAAGGCGCCAGATTTTAGCCGGCAAAAAACTCAAAAATGTCATCGCAGAGATGATCGACTCTGCCATTGAAAAAAGTTGCAGCACAATACTCCGAGACGACTACTCCATCAAATGCATCATCGAATGGTCAAGAACCAATTTCGGCGTCGACCTGAAGCCCTCGGATATAATCGACACCAAAGTGGAGGAAATTGAAGGAACAATAAAACAAAAGGCCAAAGATGACGCCGCCAACAATATATCCCTTTCCATGGGGGAATATTTAGAGGACTACAACGATACTCAAAGCTGGGACATTACGGGCCTGTGCAAATGGGCCATGAGCGCCTTCCATGTTAATCTTAGCCCCGGCAAAATCAAGAACCAGTCGCCGGACGATATCCAGTCGCAGTTAACTGCCGCCGCCGGCGAGCAAATCGAAAAGAAGGACTGTTCGCCGCTCATCGAATTTCTCAAAGAAGATTTCTCGCTCCGCCGATTCACCGAATGGGCCCGGGCCAAATTCGATATAAAGCTGGAGATCAGCGAGCTGGCAGACCTTAGTGCCAAACAAATCCGTCAGAAAATCAGCGAGGTAACCGGGGCCAAATACAAACAACGAGAGATTGAGTATCCCGTCGAATTTGCAATGAACATGGTTTACGGCCCGCAGGGTGCGAACGTATATGCGTTCGAATCGCTTGCCGAGTGGGCCAATAAAAAATATAACGCCGGTCTGTCGGCCGAGCAAATACAGAACACCAAACCTCACACATTGCACAAACAATTGCTTGAATTAAGCCAAAGCTTCAACGACGGCGAACTGGAGCGAGAGCTTTCCGATAAAATTGCCGGCTTAAATAAAGCCGAATTGATAAATTGGGCCAACGAAAGATTCGAGACAATTCTAACGGAAGACGATTTGCCCGGCGATGGCCCGGAACTCAAAGATCGTTTATCAGAAATAGCCTCGGAATTCTTGCGTGCCGAGCTTAGCGATCTTGAAAAGTATGTTCTGGTCCAGGTTTACGACAGCACATGGAAAGATCATCTATATTCAATGGACCATCTCAAGAGCAGCATTTGGATGCGATCCTGGGCGGAGAAAGATCCCAAAACCGAATTTAAACGTGAAGGTTCACGAATGTTCGAGGAGATGCTCGAAACCATCGAGGACCGCGTAACGGATATAATATTCAAGGTACACCTTGAGTCAGGTGCCAGGGCCAGAAACGTCTGGAATGTAAGCCAAACGAGCCATGATGAGGTCGGCCAGTTTGCCATGGCCGAACGCCAGCGAGCCGCCGCCCAGGCGCCGCAGGGCGAAGTGAAGGTCAAACAGATCAAGCTCGAACAGCCCAAGGTCGGCCGAAACGACCCCTGTCCCTGCGGCAGCGGAAAAAAATACAAAAAATGCTGCGGAAAGAACTCTTAGAAATCATCTTAAGGAGAAACAAATGTTCAATGGTATTTTTCGAATCCCACAACCGGTCAATGAACCATGCCTGCAATACGCACCGGGCAGTCGGGAACGAGCGGAATTGTTCTCCAGGCTCCAGGAGATGCTGAATGGGCAAATAGACGTTCCGATGATAATCGGCGGCGAGGAAGTGCGCAACGGCAATCTTGCGGATATTCGCTGTCCCCACAATCACCAGCACGTATTAGGCAAGTATCACCAGGCCGACGGAGAATATGCAATCAAGGCTATTGATGCGGCTCAAAAGGCCAAGAAACAGTGGGGCCAAATGCCATGGGAATCCAGGGCGGTTGTGCTGCTCAAAGCGGCCGAACTGCTGGCGGGCAAATACCGCCAGACGCTCAATGCCGCGACCATGCTCAATACGAGCAAGACGCCGCACCAGGCGGAAATCGATTCTGCGTGCGAGCTGATAGATTTCTGGCGGTTCAATCCGCACTTTATGGAGGAGGTATACGGTGACCAGCCAATGTCCACCCCCGGCATATTGAACTATATGGAGCATCGACCTCTGGATGGCTATGTTTTGGCGATAACGCCATTCAACTTTGCGTCAATCGCCGGTAATCTTCCGACCGCTCCGGCACTGATGGGCAACACTGTGGTCTGGAAGCCGGCGTCGGCTGCAGTACTTCCGGCGTACTTTATTATCAAAATCCTGGAAGAAGCGGGTATGCCGCCCGGCGTGATAAATATGGTGCCGGGGCCTGGCTCGGTAGTCGCCCCGCCGGCTCTGGACGACGTCCGACTCGGCGGCATTCACTTTACAGGAAGCACATACGTGTTCTCCACGATCTGGTTAGCCGTCGGTAAAGACATTCGAAAATACGTATCGTATCCTCGAATTGTCGGCGAGACCGGCGGAAAAGACTTTATCTTCGCGCACGTCAGCGCCGATACCGAGGCACTCGTGACTGCTTTGGTGCGTGGCGCATTCGAGTACCAGGGACAGAAGTGCTCGGCTGCTTCGCGGGCATATATCCCTGATTCAAACTGGCCCGAGGTCAAAGACCTGCTGTTAAGCACGATCGGCGAGATTAAGATGGGCGACGTATGCGACTTTAAGAACTACATGGGCGCGGTTATCGACAAAAACTCTTTCAATACTATCAGCGAGTATATTGAATACGCCAAGAATTCCCCCGATATGGATATAATCGTAGGCGGCGGTTGCGATGACTCGGTCGGATACTTCATCGAGCCAACCGTCGTGGTCAGTAAGGACCCGAAGTCGAAACTCATGGCAGAAGAGATATTCGGGCCGGTCCTGACGATTTATGTATATCCGGAGGCAGAATATGAACAGGCGCTGGACACCTGCGACCAGACGTCGCCGTACGCTTTGACCGGGGCGATATTCGCCCTGGACCGCGGAGCGATTGTCAAGGCGATGGACACGCTTCGTCACGCTGCGGGCAACTTCTATGTCAACGACAAGCCCACGGGCGCAGTCGTGGCCCAGCAGCCATTCGGCGGCACACGGGCATCGGGCACAAACGACAAGGCCGGTAGCTGGCTCAATCTCGAACGTTGGGTTTCCCCACGTGCCATCAAGGAAACCTTCCTGCCGCCCAGAAACTTCCGATACCCCTACATGGCTGATGAGTAACCTCATTAACTGACAGTAGATTGATGGATTTAACGAAATATTATTTTGTTTTGGAATGTCTTCTTTTGACTGTTAAAATACAGTTGAGTTATTTGTGAAAGACAGCCAATGCGAATGATGGACAATGTAGAACTGCCGGAAAAAGAGCGATCTTCGATACTCGAAGCAGCTAAAACCCTCAAGTCAGAATTGCCTGTCACACGAGTGATATTGTTCGGCTCAAAAGCCCGTGGTTCAAGTCAGCTTGATTCTGACATCGACCTTCTCATACTGACTCGCAGTCCGGTCAATAGTACATTACGCGAGGCTATTTCGGGCAGGTTAGCCGAAATCAATCTTCGTAACGATGTTTCGTTAACATCCATTGTTGTGCCGGAACAGGAGTGGTCTAAAGGATTGATTCGTTATATGCTAATTCATAGCGAAGTTGAGAGAGATGGATGCGAAATATGAATGAAGGCGAAGCCCGGAAAACCCTAATTACGCTATAGCTGGAAAAAGCTGAGGAGGCGCTGGCTTAAGCCAAACTTGAGCTAAACGCAGGTCATACAAACTTCGCAGTCAATCGCTTGTATTATGCTTGTTTCTATGCAGTAACGGCTCTCCTTCTTCGAGACAATAAACAGTATGCCAGGCATTCAGCAGTCAAATCAGAGTTTAACCGAATTTATATTAAGACGTCACGGATTGATATCAAATGGAACAAGTTTTACCAAAAGCTATTTGATGACAGGCAGGAGAGCGATTATATCCCAACTGCTGCTTTTGAGGCGTCGGACGTTTCAACACGCATCCAACAGACCAGCGAGTTCATCAATTTAATTTATGACCTTATTAATAATCCCTGAACTATTAACTATCGACTTTCAATTAAATTATGCCCGTGTAGCTATATTTGTTAGTTGAAGCTTTTTCAGGCATCTAATTCGGATATTTCATACTCATTTACCGGATTTTATTTGTATAAAACGAAGCAGATTTTATATTATAATATTTACTGATGCAAGTTTTGTGAGGTTGACAGGATGAGAAGAATAATGTCATCAATTCTAACCTTTGTATTATTTGCCACACTCCTGCCTGCCCAAACCACTGAAGTAGTTGAAAGGGATACCACCTTTGAGCTTTTTACCATCGAAGCCGGCCGGCTCCCACCGCCGATAATTACGGAAAATTCCGTGGAAGTCTGTATGAACAGCAGGTATTCACAACATTCGCTAAGTGGCACTGCCAATGCCCAGCAGATAAGTAACATTTTATGGGCCGCAGGAAAGGCGCCGCTCACAGGCACTCACAGAAACATATATCTTGCCACACCAACTGCAACATATCTATATGATCCAAATGGACATTCTCTGAGTTGGTATTCGAATAATGTCAGGGACGATGGTGCCTTTGCGATTATTTATGAAAGCCAGCTTGATTTTGACACTGGTGTTTCTTTCATGCCGGCATTGCTTGCATCTGTTTCTTTATGTAACAGTACCGAATCACCGGTGGCGAGCTGCCCGAAAGGAATCGGATACCCGAAGGCAAGACTGATTTTTGGAGTTCAGTCAGGAAGAGGGCTAACAACTACATTGGCGGTGCAATCTTCTGTGCCGGAAGGTGAGCCCGGGTGGCTGCCGGACCCTTGTACTGCGGGTAATAACTGTCTTGAAGATGTGTTGGCCAACCTGAATTATGTCAGCAATTTTGCTCAAATGAATTTGACGTCCCAGCAAATTTCCCAGATTCTGTGGGCGGGATATGGGTGCAACGACCATACAGCAAGCGGTAAGTCAGGTTTAACGGTTCCTTCGGCCTGGGGCAACTATTACTTGACCCGGAGCATTTATTTGGCGAACGAAAAGGGTGTTTTTCGATATCATAATAGAAATCCCGAAACAAACCTGGCGACAAGGGACCATCGAATCGAGCAGATAGACTCCAGCAGTGCCGGAAGGGGCGGCACGCGCCCCGCCGATTCCAGGGGCAGGCTGCAATCTGGCATCAGCGGTTTACCTCAGGCGCCGTGTTATATCATACTCTGCCTTGATTCTTCCTATGTCGGCCAGGAGTACGCTCAATTAGAGGTCGGTTTTGTGGCCGGCAGTATGCTCATCCAGGCCACCGCTATTGATTTAGGCTGTCACTTTAAGTCTGATCTAACCTCGGGCGAGCGGGCAGGTATCCAGGCTGCAACGAATATACCAGCCTCACACATTCCCCAGGCGATAGTCAGCATAGGTCCAATAGAAGCCTTAGTGTCTATTTCTGTGGTTCTTCAAGGCCAAGGTCGTCCTGATGCATGGTGGGCCGTCCCATTGACCGTTAAGTTCTTTACGCCGGGAGCCGATGTATTGAACGATGCTCCGAACCATGAGTTCAAACTAACCACCGCAAAGTCTGCTACTGAGAACGCGGCTGTTTGCGAGGCTATGGGCATCGCGCCAGGCACCTATGATATTACTCTGGTTGGCAAATCTTCTCTGATAAACGTCAGGAGAAACGTCGTCATCTCGCCCCCGGACACATCGGTAGACATGGGCACACTTCTGGAAGGCGATGCCAATCAGGATGATATAGTTGATTTTGATGATTACGCAATCCTGTCGAAGTGCTGGCTGGCGTCCGAATCGCAACCGGAGTATGACGTTAGGGCTGATTTCGATCGCAGCGGGCTAATTAACCCGAATGACTTATACCTGCTGGTGTCAAACTGGCTGAGCAGCTCTCCCATAGAAATAACACCATAATTCTTTTTCCCAATTTCTCTGCTACAAATTCTCAACAATCCAAGCGTCCACCTTAAAATCATAAATTCGCACCTCTTACAATCGTGATGCAGCGGACGACAGAGCAGGCCACGGAATTTTAACGGCCAAGACTGCGCAGAGAAAAGTTTAGATAATCGGGCGGCAGAGCCGATGATAAAGTAGAAAAGGAAGGTTTTCGTATGAGAATTGTGATTTCCCGGCGAAAAAAAATAGATGACTGAAGGGCGAAAAAAACTGAAGATTTTGCCGTTGATTATTATCGCCGCGGCGATTGCCGGGATGGCCTATCTGGGCCGGACGCCGTATAAGGTAGTTGCGACAATCCGGGAGCTTTTGGCCGAAAATAAGGAGCTAAAGCAGGCACTCACCAATCTGAGCCGTGAGGACCAGATCGGTTATGCCAAGGTAGTTTCCCAGGAAATGAAGGATGGTGAGCTTTTCACGACTATACGGTTCGTCGAGACGGCCAGAGACGATAAGCTTAATAAGATTCTTGAGAAGGAATACATAATCTCCGGCGATATAATCCATTTCGACGCCCTGATTGTAAAGTTCGGCAGC
>Ga0307425_1002305_pt1 | contig 10838 bp, 8 predicted proteins | sample SalMarWE160330MG_FD_202152 | JGI IMG/M metagenome (GOLD analysis project Ga0307425, IMG submission 202152) | Salt marsh sediment microbial communities from the Plum Island Ecosystem LTER, Massachusetts, United States - WE1603-30 | ecosystem: Environmental > Aquatic > Marine > Intertidal zone >...
TGGGACGTATCTTTCAAATCTGGTCAGGTTTTGTTGCTTTTACGCAAACATTTCTTGATTTCCATTCTCGCACAGGTAAAGATAGTTTTATGTTAAAAGACAGATACTTAACAAAACATCTCTTTGAAGACCTGGCAAAAAACCAAACTCACCCTCTTTCCATGCTGAACCGTGATTATATCCACCCCGACCTCAACTCTTGCTCTGCCCGGGACTCTATAGTGTCTGAATCGCAATGGGTTTTAAGTTTTTTATTGACATTATTAGACATTTGAGCCAAACTTATGGGTTCGGTAGAAAATGCATCAGACCTGGTCGTTCACCATAGATTTACAATAACCGATCTCTTAAATGAACGGGCCCTTCCGGGAAGTGACAACCAAGACTCTGGTCTATGTGACACCTAAGGCAATCCGCCTGCGTAAATAGTGTCCAAAGGAGAACTCGGATTTTTTGTTCAGGCACTAAACAAAATTTATGGAAAAATATAACAGAAAAGAAGTTGATAAACGACGGACATTCGGGATCATCAGTCATCCGGATGCGGGGAAAACCACATTGACTGAAAAGCTCCTCCTCTTCGGAGGCGCGATCCAGCAGGCCGGGGCTGTCAAGGCCCGAAAAGCGGCCAGGCATGCTGTGAGCGACTGGATGGATATTGAAAAGGAGCGCGGGATATCAATAACAACATCTGTAATGAAGTTCAGATACAGGGGGTTTGAAATTAACCTGCTGGATACTCCGGGGCATCAAGACTTTTCAGAGGACACCTACAGGGTCCTTACGGCTGTTGACAGCGCATTGATGGTAATTGACAGCGCTAAAGGGGTGGAACCCCAGACGGAAAAACTGATGGAAGTCTGCAGGATGAGGAATACCCCTATAATAACATTCATAAATAAACTTGACCGTGAAGGGATGGGACCGCTTGATATTCTTGATGATATCGAGAATAAACTCCAGATTGAATGTACGCCCCTCTCCTGGCCCATTGGTATGGGCAAGAGGTTTAGGGGGATCTACAATCTGTATCATCATGAGCTTCACCTGTTTACTCCCGGGCAGAACACAGCAGCAAGGAACGGCATTGTTATAAAAGACCTGTCTGATTCCAGACTGGATGAGTATCTTGAAAGCCAGGCCGATGAACTTCGTGATGACATAGAATTAATTGAGGGAGCGGCCAACCCATTTGAGCTTGAACATTATCTGAGGGGAAATCAGACACCGGTCTTCTTCGGAAGCGCAATTAATAATTTTGGTGTGAAAGAGATGTTAGATACTTTTGTGGAGATGGCCCCTTCCCCTGGCGTAAGACCCGCTACCTCACGTAATGTCTCGCCTTATGAAAAACCGTTTTCAGGCTTTGCTTTTAAAATTCAGGCAAACATGAATCCTGCACACAGGGACAGGGTTGCATTTGTCAGGATCTGTTCCGGGAGATTCACGCGCGGGATGAAAGTGATGCACCACAGGATCGATAAGGAAGTCTCTTTTGCAAATGCCACGATCTTTATGGCAAGGGAGAGAGAGAACATTGAAGAAGCTTTTCCAGGCGATATTATCGGAATTCATAACCACGGTACAATTAAGATAGGTGATACCTTTTCTGAAAAGGAACTGCTGAAATTTACAGGTATTCCGAACTTCGCGCCTGAGCATTTTCGCAGGGTCAGACTGAAAAACCCGTTAAAGATCAAACAGCTTCAAAAAGGGGTGAAGCAGCTTGCAGAAGAAGGGGCTGTCCAGGTTTTCCGTCCGATCACGGGCAACGATTACATACTCGGCGTAGTCGGGCGCCTGCAGTTTGATATTACAATGGCCAGGCTCAAGTCCGAATACGGAGTCGATGCTATTTATGAACCGGTTGATTATAAAGTCGCGAGATGGGTTGACTGCAATGATTCCAAAAAAATGGCTGAGTTTGAAAAGAAAAACAGCGCTGGTATTGTTAGGGATTCTGAAGGCACACTGGCATTTCTAACAACCAGTGAATGGACCCTCGGTTTCTACATGGAGCAGTGGCCCGATATCAGCTTCTACAAAACCCGTGAAACCGCCTGATATTTCTATAAAAAATTTGGCAGGATTGACTGGATACATTGCTTTCAGCGGGAAAGAAAAGCAAGAGAGGCCAAAAAGCCTGTAGATCCTGTAGATCTTGTCTAAGAAAGATACCCCCCGCATTCCGCGGGGCAGGCATGGATAGACAGGATCTCTATTAATTCTGTTTTCAAAACCAAGACTAAAATTTAACGAGGAGGAATGAAAAATGACTGAGAAACAGTGGGATAACCCGCCGGCAATGCAAATTGATCCGCAGAAAACCTATCGGGTAACGATTGAAACCAACAGGGGCGACATGGAGTTGGAACTCTATCCGGAACATGCGCCCAAAACGGTCAACAACTTTGTTTTTCTTGCCCAGGATGGTTTCTATGACGGAATAGTTTTCCACCGGGTGATAAGCGACTTTATGGTCCAGGGAGGGGACCCTACGAGTACAGGGAGGGGGGGGCCTGGCTATCAATTTGAGGATGAAGTTGCGGAGAATCCGCTGAGGCATGAGGCAAAAGTTATCTCCATGGCGAACGCAGGGCCGAACACGAACGGAAGCCAGTTTTTCATCACCCATTCACCGCAGCCGCACCTGGATGGTATGCACACGGTGTTCGGCAAGGTGGTCGAAGGGCAAGATATTGTGGATGCCATTCAGCAGGGGGATAGGATGGTGAAGGTAATGGTGAGTGACGATTAACCTCAGGTAGTGGTACCATAAATAGGTTCTATAACAAGCCACCTACTCTGGGGGGTGTAATTTGTATGAACGAGAAGCATTTAAGTAAAATTGCACATGAACTGAACCTCTCACTCCGACAGGTTAAGGCCGCAGCCCTGTTGCTCAAAGAGGGTGGCACGGTCCCTTTCATAGCCCGTTACAGGAAGGAAGTTACCGATTCTCTGAACGAAGTGGCCATAACTGCAATCCGTGATAAAACGGCTCAGATGGAGACCCTGGACAACCGGAGGGAGAGCATATTAAAATCACTCATGGAGCGGGAGTTGCTCACTGACGATCTGAAAGATAAGATTGTTTCCGCTGAGACCATGACCACCCTCGAGGATATCTATCTCCCGTACAGGCCAAAACGCCGTACCCGGGCCACAGCAGCGAGGGAAAAGGGGCTTGAACCATTAGCAAAACTCATATTCGACCAGCAGGATAAAACAGATCCGGTAAAAGAGGCGGCCGCATATATTGACCCTGAAAAGGGGGTTGAAACAGCAGAGGATGCGCTTGCCGGCAGCCGGGACATAATAGCCGAGTGGGCAAACGAAGATCAGGTGGCCCGCGAAAGAATGCGGGCGCTCTATGCCCAGAAAGGGATTTTTCGCTCCAGGGTAATTCCGGATAAGGAAACGGAGGGAGCCAAGTTCAGGGACTATTTCGAATGGGAAGAGCCGGTGCCAAAAGCACCATCGCACAGGATTCTCGCAATGCGCCGGGGAGAGAAAGAAGGTTTTATAGATTTGCGAATAAGCCCCCCTCAGGATGAAGCACTCGCACTGATAGAGGCCATGTTTGTTAAAGGGGAGGCTGCAGCGTCTCACGAGGTTAAGGAGGCGGTGCACGATGGTTACAAGAGGCTTCTGTCTGTTTCAATGGAAACAGACGTCAGGCTTGAGACGAAAAAGAGGGCCGATAGAGAAGCGATTAAGGTATTTACGGATAATCTCAGGGAACTCCTCCTCGCACCGCCCCTCGGTCAAAAAAGAGTTATGGCCATAGATCCGGGAATTCGTACCGGCTGTAAGATTGCGTGTCTCGATCCCCAGGGTAAACTGCTCCATACAGATACTATCTATCCTTTCAAGTCTGAAAACGCTAAATTATCCTCTGAAAAAACGGTAAAGGAAGTAGTAGACACATATGAAGTAGAGGCGATAGCAATAGGGAACGGCACTGCCGGAAGGGAAACCGAAGCATTTATTAATACTCTTCCTTTTTCGGAAAACATTCCGGTGGTAATGGTCAATGAGAGCGGGGCGTCTATCTATTCAGCCTCTGAAGCGGCAAGGGAAGAGTTTCCCGATCTGGACCTGACTTATAGAGGGTCGGTATCCATTGGAAGGCGCCTCATGGACCCTTTGGCCGAGTTGGTAAAAATTGACCCGAAATCTATTGGCGTAGGACAGTATCAGCACGACGTGAACCCGCTGGCCCTCAAAAGAAGCTTAGATGATGTGGTCATGAGTTGCGTCAATGCTGTGGGAGTGGATATCAATACAGCGAGCCAACAGCTTCTTACCTATGTCTCAGGTCTTGGGCCACAGTTGGCCAAAAACATTATAACCTACCGCGATGAGCACGGGGCGCTCTCCTCCAGGGAAGAACTTAAAAAGGTGTCGCGTCTTGGCCCGAAGGCCTTTGAGCAGGCAGCCGGCTTTCTCCGAATTAGAAATGGGGATAACCCCCTTGACGTTAGCGCGGTCCATCCCGAATCTTATGGCATTGTGGAGGCCATGGCCAGAGATCTTGGTTTTGATGTAACTGATCTGCTTGAAAATGATGCGCTCAGGAAAAAGATCGACCCGAATAGATATGTGACAGACCGGGTGGGAATTCCCACCCTGACTGATATCCTTGTCGAATTGGCCAAACCCGGTCGCGATCCCCGAAAGCAGTTTGAAAGTTTCAAATTCAAAGAGGGCATTGAAAAAATTGCGGATGTCAAGCCTGGCATGAGCCTACCCGGCGTTGTCACGAATGTCACCGCCTTTGGTGCTTTTGTTGACATTGGTGTTCATCAGGATGGGTTGGTTCACATCAGCCAGTTAGCGAACCGGTTTATTAAGGATCCCAACGAGGTGGTCAAGGTCCATCAGCACATAACGGTCAAGGTGCTGGACGTAGACCTGGAAAGAAAACGAATCTCTCTTTCCATGAAACAGGACGTGGTTCAGGAACCGGGAAAAACAAGGAAGACATCAAAAAAGCCTGAAAAGAGACCCAAGGCAAAAAGAGGGCAAAAGAGTGAACCCGGCCCATTTAACAATCCCTTCACCAAGACGTTTAATAATTAATATCTGAACGAAAACTATCTTTTCCTTTTCTGAAACCCCTCTCCAACCTGTCACTCATCCATCAAGATCCCATTGACCTTAAGTCAAATGAAGGTAATGCAAAAAACCTGCTTTCACGTCATATATGATCTTCTTAAAATATGGTTATTGTTCAGTTGCAGAGAATTTGACTATGCTTTCTGTCTGTGGTATTTTGATACGATAATTATCTGATATCGGATAGGGAAATCGGATTGACTGATTACGGCAAGTACATTTTTCAAGGAAAGGTTGAATTTGGTTGAGACTGAAAAATTTTTCGTGAAGGACAATAAGGCAGTGATTATCTGTCCCTACTGTGAAATGGTCAAATCCGTCAACGTTGGAAAATTCAAGGGTCGAAAAGATCCTCTCACAGTACGATGCAAAAAATGTGGAGGAAACTTTCCTATTTTATTGGACTTCAGGGCATCGTACCGCAAGGAAATGAATCTTGATGGCTATTACACAAAATTTGGAACCAACCAATGGAATAAAATGGTGGTTCAAGATATATCTCGGACCGGCATCCGAATCACGACTTTGCACGACTTGAAGGAAGGTGATGAGGTCAAGATAAAATTCACTTTAGACAACACGAAACATTCTGAAATTGAAAGAAACGCTGTCGTAAGAGGCACCACGGATAGATATGCGGGATTGGAATTCACGGACACTCCTCTATACGAGTCAGAGTTGGGATTTTACCTTCTGTCAAGCTCGTAACATATCTCCGCTGCCATTTTGTCTTCCTTATAATAGAATAGCACGGCACAATGGTAAGACTGGCAAGACATATCAATCATTTTGACGCCAAAAGAATCTTCCTGTTACATTCCCGTTGTCATCTCACCGCAAAACATCTCAAGTCCCACGAAGCCTTTACATTTTCACCGGGCATTACTCCACACCGACTCTAAATTGAGCAACGAATCTGCTTGCCTTCTCGGGCAGCCTTTTCACATTCACCTGAAATCTCTGCCCCCCCTATGCATCTGGATTCCTCATCAAACAATGGAGTTCTGACAGTCCTTATGCTTCCGTCTATGGTCATCCGCAAAAAACGGTTTCATTTTATCGTATATCCTGCCCTTGTTTTCCTTCTTGACATAAATCTGCCTTCATGGATACTGTTAGTAACAAAATTACCATCCTTGAGCGAATAGGACAATAATCTATCTGCTTTACAAGAAAGGAACTCTGAGCAATGGATCAATCTGATGTTACTGCAAAAAAGAAGAGAGCCCCGAGAATCGGGGAATTACTAGTCAGGGAAGGCTTTATTAAAGAGAGTGATCTGAGAAAGGCTTTTTTGATCCAGAAAAAAGAGGAAAAAGAAGCATCCCTACCTTTTGAGAGCCTGTTGGTTAGAAAGGGGTTTTTAAATGCATCGCAGCTTGAAATTTTAAGAGGTCATCCCGATGTTAGGAAAAGAATCGGTCAAATGATCGTAGAGCATGAACTTATAGGAGGTGATCAGATAAAAGAGGCCTTAAGAGACAAAAAAAAACACAGCACACTTGGTCAATCACTCATAGAAAAAGGTTTAATTGGCAGCGAAATGCTGGATGAGCTGCTTGAGCAACAAAAAGAGGCATTAAACATTGGAGAGCTTGCGCTAAAGCTTCAGATGCTCAGTGAGATTGATTTAGTACGCGCCTTAAGCTACAAATCCAGTCAGAGAACAATCGGAGAAATTCTTGTTGAGAATGGGGTTATTCGCCCTGAAGATCTATCTTTAGCCTTGAAAAAACATAATAAACGGAAGAGGATTGGTGAGATTCTTATTCGGCAGGGCATGATTGATGAGAATGAATTTCAAACTGCCTTAAAAGAACAGAGCCGTTCAAAAGAAAAAATAGGTGCTTTTTTAGTCAATAAAGGACTAATTACTTCTCATCAGCTATATAATGCGTTTTCCCATCAGTATAACACACCTTATGTGGAGCTGGATGATTTTTCCTATGATGAGCTGGGAAAAATCAGGCTGCTTAATTGTGTTGATGAAAAGTATGCCCGCAGAAATATGGTTCTGCCCCTCACCCTTGAAGGGAAGCAAATGCTCTTGGGAATAGTTTATCCTGAGGGATTAAAAACCATTGAAGAACTTCAGCTCGTATACCGAAATTTGAGTATGAAAGCAGTTTTTATTACCGAAAAAAAGTTTGAGACACTTTTTATGTCTCTGTACAATAAAGATTTCCATCTCCTCAGCGAAACCGAAGATGAATTTCAGAACCTGTCGGACAATGTCAATCTGTTTAATTTTGAAACCCTTAGTGCCAGGGAGAAACAGCAGATCAATGTTTACTCTGGAACCGAAATTGAAATTAAAAAAGTGGTAGATTATATCATTAACTATGGTGTTTCAATTGGAGCTAGCGATATACACTTTGAACAGGACAGAAAAGGTGTTAAATTAAGATACCGTATTGATGGCGTATGTCAGGAGTCTAATATCCTCTGGCTGAAGGAGCAACTGCGAAACAAACCCGAAGCCATTATCTCCAGAATTAAGGTGATGTCAAATCTCGATATATCCGAGCGCCGGATGCCTCAGGATGGTGTCTTCCGAGCCAGCTACAAGGATAAAAATAAAATTTTTGATCTGGACTTTCGGGTTGCCAGTTGCCCTGCAATTGTCGGTGAAAATATTACCATTAGAATTCTTGACTCCCGCAAAGCCGGTCTCGACCTCAATAATCTCAACCATTCCAAGCATGTTTTGGGCCCATTGAAGCAAATGTTTAAGAGTCCTGCAGGAATGATTCTGCTTTCAGGACCCACCGGGAGTGGTAAAACCTCCACCTTGTATGCTGCTCTGAAATATATCAACGGGCCTGAGATTAAAATCATCACTGCAGAAGATCCTATTGAATACAGTTTCCCAGGAATCATGCAGACCCAGATCAATAATAAGATTGGTCTCACGTTTGCCCGGTTGTTAAGATCATTTTTGCGATTAGATCCCGATGTAATACTCGTGGGAGAAATGCGGGACAGTGAAACTGCCGGCATTGGCTTTGATGCTGCCCAAACGGGCCATTTATTATTGAGTACAATCCATACCAATGATTCAGTAGGTGTGATACCGCGACTGCTTGATCTGGGGATTGATCATAACCAGATTGCTTCCACCATCATCGGTGTGGTATCCCAGAGACTGGTCAGGCGGAATTGTATAAAATGTTCCCGTCCATCCAAGCCTCTCCAAGAGGAATGGGGCCTTTTTTTTAATGAATACCCATCACATATTAAATTCTATAAAGGAGTAGGCTGCAAGTCCTGTGACTTTACAGGGTACAATGGCCGAACACTTATTTCTGAACTGCTCGAAATCAATCCAAAACTCACCCTTGCCATCAGCTGTAAGACCGGTGAAACCGAGTTAAGACATCTGGCAATAAAAAACGGAATGCGCACCATGGCTGATGACGGCTTAATGAAAATGAATCAGATTTCTTTATCAGAACTTATCCGTGTGCTTCCGCTTGAAATGATTAAAGAATTTCAACGCAGGCATTAGCTCCTGTTTATCTTCCGGCCTTTCTCAGGGTCAAATAGACATTTCCTGTAAGAATCAGGAACGGCCCTGTCCATCCTGAATCCGACAGGGCCGGATCCATTGCAATAACAGGGCCTAAAACGGCTACAAGCAAAATCCGTGTAGAAGAGATAATTTCCCATTCAATGGCTGTCACATGCTTAAACCCGAAGGTAATCAGGTATTGACTGACAATAAATAGAGGATAATGAACAGAAAACAAGATATTTTAGCTCTAAGATTTGAGGCATATTTATCTTATTAATTCTACTTTGTTACATTAGATCGGCCGCCGCGCGGGGGGCTTTGCGCCCCCTGAGATCTGGGAAGTTCCTGCTCCCCTTGCGCCCCATACGGCACCGTCTTCGGTCTTACTGCTTTTTACACCAGCCCCATGGGGGGATGTCACATTCAATGGCCACGTCAAGGTCTGCCCGGGTTTGTCCGCCTTATATGATTTTGGTGAGCATGATATGAAGAAATACTGAATGTCCAGGGAAAATTCAAGTCAGAAAGGAGTAGGGATGATAAAGCAAGCAACCAAAGCCTATAGCGTCTTCAATAGGGATCTAACAGGTAGCTCGTCAAGAGGACTTCTCATGTTAAATTGCACTCCGATTCCTGTATCAGCAACCCTGGCTATACGACCGGTAATCTTGATATGTTTTTGGGAATCTGGAAACGCAAATGTCAGTACAACGTCCTGCCCAACAGAGAAAGGCCTTGAAGTCTGAATGAATACGCCGCTTCCACTTATATCTTGAACGAATTCCCTATAAGCACGACCTTGAGAAGCGAAATCCACAACTGTTACGAAGGGTTTTCTTGTATGACGCCTCCTTTCCTTAGACAGCTTTAACTCAAGTTCGTCTAACAGGGTTTCTTGTTGCTCCTCGGACAATTCCATGACCAAAGATATCAGCCGGTCGGTAACCGAAGGTGTTTCCGATGTCTTATTCAAATCGTCCATTTCTTGTCTGACTACCCCTTGCAATCTACCATACAATAAATGATCGGAAATTCGACCCCATCAGTGTTTACAGCCTTTCTGAAGATTATAATAGATCTTTCTTGATTTGTGCAAGATTTAGTGTCGATTAACAGAAATACATAGATTATTTCAGGAAATTAATGCTTTTTTGAGTTCGACAGAAAGAGTGCCTGGTTCTGGAATCACGCTTCTGAACCATGGCAGGAGAAACAGAAGGTCGATAGCGTAAGGGGGGACGTAAGGGGGGACGTTCGTGCAGAACGCGCTTTACGATTTTGATCCCGTATGATATGCACATCTAAGCATGAGATATCTTGACAGTATCTCAAATAATCCGTGTAAATAGAATACTGAGATATGCCTCACATAGCCACGGTTGTTTAAGAGCCCAGAAGGATAATGCCTTAATCAAGACGTGACACCGAATCCACAATATCCCTCATTCCCGCTTTCGAGGGAATGAGGGATAGATACCGGCTGCCCGGTATCAGGCAGCTTTTAACTCTCTCCGATCCGCCATGTCCACAAGGATTCGGTCGCGGGCACTGTCAATGCCGAGGGCCTTCCGCTTCTTGTCAATGTGCGCAATCATCATCTTCGCCATTTCGTGTGGATCAGGAGAAAAGCCCCATTTACCGAGGCCCTGTTCTTCCAGCCCGTCAAAGAGGAGGTTATGGAATTTTGTCTTTTCGACAATCGGAAACGTCACGCCGAATACCGTATACACACCTGATGCCACAAAATATTGACCGATGGCAATCGCCTTTTCGCTCATCCATTCGGGCGCTGCACCTGCGGCCGGAAGATCGGCGATGCAGTCCCCTAATCCGCCCACGCGAACCATTTCCGAAGCCGCAATGAGTATCCTGCTGTTGTCCACGCATGAGCCCAGGCCGAGCACCGGTGGCATTCCCACTGCTTCGCAGACCTCGCTGAGGCCGGGGCCCGCAAGATATGCCGCTTCAGGCGTGCAAAACCCCGCCTTGGCAAGTGCGATTTGTGAGCAGCCGGTCTGGAGGACCAGGACGTCATTTTCAATCAGTTCCCTGACCAGTTCCACATGGACCTCATCCTGCTTCACCCGCGGGTTGGTGCATCCCACCACACCGGCCACGCCGCGGATTCGACCGTTGATGATATTATCGTTTAATGGCGCATAACTTGCCCGGAATGAGCCGCCAAGCATGTAGTTGATATATT
>Ga0307425_1002307_pt1 | contig 10833 bp, 11 predicted proteins | sample SalMarWE160330MG_FD_202152 | JGI IMG/M metagenome (GOLD analysis project Ga0307425, IMG submission 202152) | Salt marsh sediment microbial communities from the Plum Island Ecosystem LTER, Massachusetts, United States - WE1603-30 | ecosystem: Environmental > Aquatic > Marine > Intertidal zone >...
GGTTTCGTACATCTATAATATATCTGAAACCTTTTCTGAAAGTCCCGAATACAACATATGGTATCCGCTCTACCTTTCCAATTAACTGTAAAAATTTGTATTTTTTGCTGATTTATTATATGTATAAGAATACTTAATATTCACACGAACTTTCTTACGGAAAATACCTTAATTTTAGAATACCGTTATTATTGTTAAACGTGATGTGGTCTAACAATAATGCAAGTATTCATGACTTAAAATTTGGTGGCAGCGGATTATTGAAGAGGGAAAAACTGAACTTATAAGATATTTAATGCTCTACCATACTTCCAATCATATGATAGTACGATAGACTCCCGGCCAAATAAGCAGATTCCCACTTGAGGCAATGCCGATAAATGCTTGATGAACCTGATGAGAAAGCAAATGAAGATCTTATGGGCAGTGTCAGGCTCGGAAATAAGTATGCTTTTGAAGTGCTGATACACCGTCATCAACGATCAGTTCTAAATTTCATTTTCCGATTCCTGGGAAATCGTACAGACGCCGAAGATCTCACTCAAGAGGTGTTTTTAAGAGTATGGAAAGCAGCGGGGACATACAAGCCCGATGCTAAATTCACGACATGGTTATATCGTATCGCTACAAATCTTTGTATTAATAGACAACATGCAATCCGCATCAGAAGGTTGTTTGTTCAGTCTCACATTCAAGAACAGATACAGGATTCAAAAGACTCATCCATCATCGGTGAAAGTGCTGAGATTTTAAGCCCCGAAGATCGCCTCATTGATTCTGAACAGTCGGTCCGATTATTAAATGCACTCAATGAGTTGCCTACCAGCCAGCGAGTCGCCATTGTTTTAAGAATTTACGACGAGATGTCCTATCAGGAAATTGCTCAAATCATGGACCGTTCGGTATCGTCGGTCGATTCTCTGCTCATTCGCGCCAAAAAAAATCTTCATAGAAAACTGGTTGAAAAAAAATAAAAGCGCAGATTTTTGGAACTTCACCTGTTTAAGGAAATTGAATAGGGAACGTTATTCCATTGCTATGCCTATCAGAAGGGTCGTCATGAGAACTTGCCAAAATATCAGAAAAAACCTGTCAGCCTATCAAGATGGTGAAGTCGGAACGGCTGAAAAAGATGTCATCGAAGCCCATCTTCGCACCTGTAAAGCCTGCGCGAAACAACATGAGGCGTTGCTGAAGACCTTTCGAATGCTTAGGAGCTTGCCTGCGATCGAACCCACCCCTGAATTTTCCCGACAGATCATGGACCGTGCGACGAGAGTGCAGGAAGCGTTTTGGGTTCGATCCTTGGGCCAGGCTTTGCGTTTGTTACCCACACCTTCGGCCATAGTCGCGGTGGCCGTAGCTGGTCTTTTGCTCGGCACGATGTTGGGCAACTTTTTGACAAAAAGGCAATTCCGCTCCGCTCGGACATTGTCTGCCTTTCATTCAGGCCAGGCGCTTACCCTTGCGTCCGTTAGGGTCTTTGATGCAACCCCGCCGGGATCTTTTGCCGAAGGCTATCTGCAATTGGCCGGCCAAAACCCGGAGAGAAGCTATGAAAAATAGATGGATTGTAATGATTTTGGTTTTATCCCTTGCGATGAATGCAGCGGTCCTGGCAGTTGTCGGATACAACTACTATAGCAACAGAAGCCAGCCAATTACAACAGTTGGTCATTTATCTGAAAGAGATCATCATTTTTACGAGGTGCTGAGGCTCACACCTGCGCAACTGGCGAAAATGAACCCCATGGCGGCAACGTTCCATGAAAGATTAAAACACTTCCATTCCGAAATAAAGAAGAAAAAAGACGCCATGATAAGCCTTTTGGGAGGTGAAGATGTTGCACCAACCCGGATCGAAGCTCTGCGGATGGAGATGGCCGCTATTCAGGATAACATTCAAAAAACAGTGATTGCCCACGTGCTTGATGTCAAGGAAATCCTGAATTCCAGCCAGCGGGAACAATTCTTCGACCTGCTGCGCAGAAGTATGACCCAAGAACACGGTATGTTCGTTAGAGCAGGAGAATAAAAATGGATTTACGCTATATGGTTAAAGAATTATGGTATCGCAAACGAAGAACACTTACAGCAACGATCGGTCTGGCCGTGGGCATGGCCATTTTGATCACCATGAATGCCCTATCATCGGCATACACCGAAGCCGCCCGCATGCCGCTTAAAGAAATCGGCGCGGACATCACTGTACAACGTGCCGGCGATGTCCCTGAAGACCTTACCGGACCGGTCTTTGCGTGTTCTGCCGTTACTATTCGGAAAAATGATATTGATCAAATTCGAACGCTGCCAGGAGTTCAGGGGTTCGCCCAGGCGCTTTTAGTCTGGGTCTTTGATGCCGACCGATTTACCATCGTATTGGGACTTGATCCATCAAACCCCTCCGGACCCGGTGTTTTGCGGTCACAGGTAACTGACGGAAAATTTCTGGAAAAGGGTAAAAAACAAGCCCTTGTCGAGGCTTCTTTTGCGAAGAATTTTAACCTAAAAACCGGAGACACGGTAATGGTAGCCGGTAAAGCCTATCCTGTGGCAGGTATCGTAGATGCATCCCGAGCGACCAAAATCGCTGTCGCCCATATTTATCTTCCATTGGAAGAAGCCCAGAAAATGGCAGCTACATCTAAACAGGTGCAGGCTGTTTCGCCATTTGGTAAGGATGATGCGAACATTCTATTTATCAAAGCGGCTCCCGGGCAAATTGATGCTCTTGCGCGTTCCATCAAAGATATCCTGGGTGACAAGGCCAGTGTGGCAACTCCGGCCTCCTTTTTGAAGCAATTGGGCAGTCTATTCGCGCTATCTGACAAGTTTTCTATGGTCACTTCATTGATTGCCGTCCTCGTAACCCTCTTAATCGTTTTAAAGACCATGGCGGCGAACCTGACTGAACGGGCCGGGGAAATCGGCATCTTGAAAGCAATCGGATGGTCCAACGGCAATGTGGTCAGCCAGATTGTGGGAGAATCGACCCTCCAATGTTTTATCGGTGGTATCCTGGGACTTCTATTTGCAATTTTGGCTGCATCGGCACTGGGGTTTATGCACGTCAGCATTCCCATCCCGTGGGAAATGAGCCCCACCCCTCATTTCCTCCCAGGTGGCGGGGACCCGGTTTTTAGAACGCTTCGATTGCCTGTTCATATATCATGGCAACTGGCTGCATTCGCTATCATATTATCCTCTCTTATCGGTGCTGTAATCGGCGCTTTTTTGAGCCGTCGCATTGCTCGCATAAAACCCTCGGAGGTACTTCGATATGAATAATCACAATATCATTTCAGCAACGGACTTGAACAAGAATTTCGACTCTCTCCAGGTGGTTAAAGGTGTCAATCTTGATGTCAAAAAAGGGGGATTTGTTTCGATTGTAGGAAAATCCGGCAGCGGGAAGACAACCCTTTTATCCCTGCTTTCAGGGCTGGAGCGCCCTTCATCGGGACGGGTCACTCTCAACGGTAGAGATATAACAGATTCATCTGAAAATGAACTGGCGTTGTTTCGTCGCGATACAGTGGGCTTTATTTTCCAGTCATTTCATCTAATTCCGACCTTGTCTGCTTGGGAGAATGTGGCGCTGCCCCTTTTCCCGATAAAAATACACATAGAAAAACGCAAGGAAAGGGCACTGGAACTGCTCCGGCAAATGGAGATGGAACATCGCGCGGATCACCGGCCCTCAATGCTATCGGGTGGAGAAAAACAACGGGTGGCCATTGCTCGTGCGCTGATCAACAATCCCAAGATCATTTTTGCCGATGAGCCTACCGGAAACCTTGATTCAGCTACCGGTGAGGCAATTATGGATATTTTAAAGTCTCTTCATGCGGACAAGGGATTGTCTCTTGTGATGGTTACCCACGATTTGGACCTGGCCGAATCATCGGATCGGATTGTCCGCATGCAGGATGGGGAGGTTTTATCATGAAAATGTTCTATTCTTTTTTTATCATAGGCGTTGTTCTATTTATTGCACCGACAGCTTCCTTTTCAAAAGATCCGGTGCAAATCGATGTCCTCTACATGAATCACGGCCCGGTGCAGCCAACTTTACGAGAGCTTCGTGCTCTTTTTCCGGAATACGGAGATAAATTAACTATCTCCTGGCACGATGTCGATAGTGATGAGGGTGAGCGCTTTAAATCTAAAATGGGAATAAGCCATCATACACCGCTTGTGATCTGGGTTGACGGCCGATCCGAACTGATGAGTAACGGCCGCACAATAAAATTCGAAGGATTCCCAACCGGGTCCGGTCCATCCTTTTTTCAAGGAAAATGGAAGCTGGAAGATCTGGCCACCATACTTGATCGTGTGACCGGGAAGAATTGAGACTACCATGTATTATCGATATGTTATAAAGGAACTCCGGCACCGATCCAACAGGACCCTGGTGAACATTTTCGGCATATCAGTGGGGATAGCCCTGTTCGTTTCCATTAGTGCCGTGTCGGCTGCCTACAAAGATGCGGCCAGACAACCATTTAAAAATATCGGGGCGGATCTGATCGTTCAGCGTACGGAAAAACAGCAGGCCCAACCGGACAAGCGCATCAAATCCATGCGCGGCATACGTCTTCCTTTTTCAAACCAGCTCTTTGACGCACATGACCTGTCAGTGCTTCAACGGATTGAGGGGATAGATGCCACCGCCCATGCACTTTTACTATGGGAATTTGCAGAAAAAGGCTTCAGAACAATAATGGGGGTCGATGCCGGGCAGCCTTCTCTGGGTGCCGTGAAGGTGCGAAATTGGCTTAAACAGGGGCGTTTTCCCGAAAAGCCTGGCGAAATCGCATTAGAAAAGCATTTTGCCAAGTTTCAGAAGATCGGGCCGAGAGATACGCTTCAGATTGGCGGGCACACTTTCACCATCGTAGGCATTATTGAAATCAAAGAGGGAGCCCAGGTTTCAGCTGCCAACATTTACATGCCTCTTGACAGTGCGCGAATGCTGCTTGCACGAAAACCTGATGCAACGAATTTGATCTATTTGAGATTGAGTAACCCCTCAATGCTGAACCAAGTAAAATCCCATCTCGCAGTACAAATCAAAGGGGCATCGATCAGCAGTTCCGATTCATTCCTTGAACTTATGGGCGGGGTTTCCATGATTTCAGAGAAATTTTCTTTCATTGCTTCTATGGTGGGGTTAATAGGCGCAGCACTGCTGATAATGAAAACCATGATTGCCAATCTGGTTGAGCGTTCCCATGAAATCGGCATTTTAAAGGCTGTTGGCTGGACTCAGCAGGAAATACAAAAACAGTTGACAGCCGAGGCATTTATTCAGACCCTTGTAGGGGGATTGTTGGGGATTCTGACAGGATATTTTATCTCCTTTTTACTGGGCTTTCTTTCTATTACAATACCGGTCCCGTGGGAACTCAACCCTCTCCCAGCCATGGCAAAAAAAGCCCAAGCGGTAAGTCAAGTTGTGAGGCTTCCGATTTCTGTGTCCTTGCGTCTCGCTGCGACTGCCATGGGATTATCGGTGATAATCGGTTGTGTAATCGGTTATGTGACAGCTCGGCGAACTTCGAAAATGAAACCCGTTGATATTTTACGACAGCCTTAGACACCTGAGACACCTCTTAATGGTTAAAGATAATTATCCTAATCATAACAATCTGTAGCCTTGAAATTCTCAATAATACTATGTGGTATGTTTGATCACCTTTTTAAATGTTCTCACAGCACCATATATTGTGACTATTCCTTTTTAGTTAAAATCTGAGATACCTCCAACTTATCGGTAAAAAAATAGAGGCTCAAAAAACCTGTGATATCATCCATCCCAATCCTTAGGGCTGAATTGCATGTTTTTCTGCTATGTATTTGCAATCCTAAAAGCCGGTTTAGAAGTTGTGATATCATAAAAAATGTGGCAGGAAAGACTTGGCTTGGCTCCTTGAGAGCGGAAGGATATAAACACTGTCAAATCAAATTTCGTTCAAGATAAATAAAATATAGTTATTTATATATATCGAGAAATTGAACATTTCTGTTTTGTGGTCTTGTTTTGATAATCTTAGCAATTACTTTCATAAACAAATAGCCCATTTCAAAGTCCTGATTAAACAATGTCTCCAAATCCGTTGCTTCCCACTTATAGAGTTTTACATCTGTAATCGCCTTGGCGTACGTCGTATAATTTTTCTTTTCAGTATCAACTATAGCAGAAAAACCGAATATCATGCTTTGAGTGATGTCGTTAATAGATATCCGTGTGGTATATATTGTATCGATCTCGAGTCTTACCTTACCTTCGATTAAAGCATAGAGGTTCTTGGTATCTTCGCCTTCGTTGAAAATGTAATCACCAGATCTATACTCTTCCATACTGGCAATACTTGAAAGCTTGTCAAGCATCGAATCTTTAAGATAATTTAGCATGATGATTGATTTCAAATAATTGTAATTGACCATTTTTTCTTTACCCATTGGATCACCTCTCAAATGGTTAAGAAAACAAAAAGACATGTGCATAGGTTTGGTGGTGAAGGTGAAAAAGTTTGAACTGAGATAACCAACTTCAAGAGGAACCAGCTTTGAATCCAGGGTCGCAGGAAATTCAGACCAACTATTAACCCTTACAAAATAATATTTTATGAAAGGTCAACCTTTTCCTCGAATCATAAAAGGTCTATATATTCAAATGGCTGTCAAATAAGCTGTTCTGGAATTTGATTAAACTTGAAAGGAATTCTGTTCATAATGTGCGAATTCCTGTCTTCTATACGTAACGCAGATCACCTTAGAGCTTTTGGTGATTTCGATATGAAATCATCAACTCCAAACCGTTGATTTCTGCAATTTATCTTGATTTTTGAAGTCCGTTCAGCGGTTGTAATATCTGGTAATTTCGCTGAAAGCCGAAAGGTAAGGACAATTCAAAGATGGGCATGAACGAATCTATTGTCTTTTTTCGTTTTAGATCATGCAATCGGTAGTATATAATCAGCAAGTCTGGAGGATGTCTGGCGCAGATTTTGACTTAGTGCCCTTGAGATTCCTTTGAGAATTGTTATGCCGATTTGAGGATAGTCTTTAAGTATCGTATCGAAACTCATCTGGGTTAATGTGAGAAAGGAGGATTTTGTACGGGCTTTTGCCGTCGCCGATCTTGGGAAGTTATCAAGAATTGACATTTCACCAAAAGAACGCCCCTTGGGTAAAACGGCAATTACGATACTGTCTCCAGTTACAGATTTTTTAAGAACATCTATCACCCCATCCAATACAAAGCAAATATAATTTCCTTTATCCCCTTCTTTAAAAAGAATTTCACCCTTATCGATATCATAATAATTCATATGGTCTGCAACAATATTAAGTTGGTTTCCTTTAAGAGCATCAAATAATGGAAAGTCGATAAGGTAATCGATAATGTCTTTTTTCATCTTTTTTTCACGTATGGCTTTAATTTTTTCCATTACGTCACCTACGGGCTTATAAATTCTCCAGCAGATTATCAGTCTAAAATTATTTTAAAAACTTACAGTTAACGCAACGTATAAACCGGAATTATCAAAATCGAACTTCACATCATCTTCCTCAACATCAATTCTTAAAAAGCGATAGCCGCCGTGAATGTCCAGAAACGGAAACGGTGTAAAAAAGAGCTCAGCCTGACCATCAAAAGCCGTATTGTCACTATATCCGATACCGGTTACCAGCACCCGGGCCTCTAAAAGATCTTTTAATATACCCACATGAAAATTGGCACCTGCCATGGGAATCGGTGCGGTGAAGACCTCTTTGGTCGTGACGGTTGCCGAAGCGATTGAAGCAGACCCGTCAAATACCATCAGCCTGGCAACCAATCCCAAAGAACCGCCGGCCAGAAAGTTCTCAAGATCAATCAAATCATATCTATACATAACGTCGTAATTATCATACTCCAGACTACTGACGACCCTTTCATTTACCTGGAAAAGCTCCCCATTAAAATAAATATCTTTTGTAAGAACAGTGTCGCCGTTATAATCCAGGTTGTAAAACGCCAAACTGAGGTGATGTTTCCCTATTCCGGCAAACACTTCGACAATTGGATAGCTTTCATTGTCAACGCCCAGATCGTCTTCCAAATCAAGCTCGGTGCCAACGATACCGGCATCGTCTGAGCGGATAACCCCGGACACTTCCGGAAACCAGTAGTATCCCCGAACGCCCAATTCAAAGGCGAAAACCGGTAATACCATACAAAAAATAGATAAAAAACAGATGGATAACAAAAATATGCGTTTCATGTATACCTTTCTTTTGTTTGGGTTATACACCACGGGAGGTCAGCTCATTTGCCGATGAACTTCTGAAAATAAAAAACGCCTTAGTACCCAATTGTAAGAAGGCGTTTGCTGGCACCTTCGGTAGCCCGGCTATCATGGCCCTTGGAGCTTTTGACCCGTGGCTTTGCGTCACTGCCTTTCGACAGCTTTGCCCTTTCGTTGGTAAAATTGTTAAGTAATATAATAGAACATTTCGAAGAAGAAGTCAAATATTAAAGCGATTGGCATTGATTTGCTTTTCATCTTTATTTATAATTTCAACACCACGATACGTGAGTAAGCTTTCGAAATCCAAATTAATTTATGGCTATTTTTTTGATAACAATTATTATATGTTAATCTAACCTGAGTGTTCCCCAATTTTGACCCTATCCGATTTAAAGGAGAAAAAATGGCAGCTGATATTTTTGGATGGTGTGGAAAGATTCTCAACGTCGACCTGTCAAATTCGCGGATCACTGAACGCGAGACCATGGACTATACAGAGCGTTTTCTGGGTGGACGTGGAATTGCCACACGGATCTACTGGGAAGAAGTCAGACCTGATGTGGGTGCTTTTGATCCGGAAAATCGCCTGATTCTCATGACCGGCCCGTTGGGTGGCACCGGAGTTCAGGGGGCTTCCCGGTTTGAAGTCGTGGGAAAGTCTCCCATGCTGATGCCGGAAGGCTTCTGTTACGGGAACCTTGGCGGATTCTTCGGCCCGTATTTAAAAAGAGCCGGCTACGATGGTATTGTCATTTTCGGACGATCTGAAAAACCGGTTTATGTCTGGATCCATAACGGAAAAACCAAAATTTTAGATGCATCTTTGCTGTGGGGTAAGGGTGTTTATGATGTCAAAAAAATCTTAAAAGAAACCCATGGTAAAAATGTTCGATACGTCACCACCGGTATGGCCGGTGAAAACATGTGCCGCAGTGCCAATCTGATGACGGACAATGAAGGGAGTGCCACCGGGGGTTTTGGTGCGGTAATGGGGTCTAAAAACCTCAAAGCCATCGCAGTGTTGGGTGCGGAAAGTCCTTTGGTGGCAAATCCTGAGGAATTAAAAGAACTCAATCAATTGACCATCCATTTGAATAAACGTGATCCGCTCCAGACCCCTTTTCCCGAAGAACAAGTCCGTCGAACCGGCAAATCGTCCTGTTACCAGTGCGGGCTTGATTGTAAATATAGAAATTCTTTTCGGACAGCATCAGGCAAGGATGTTGTCCGAAAATGTCAATCCATGTTCGTATATCTCCCATGGGTTTTCAGAAGACCGGGAGAATCAACGGAGACCGCTGTGGATGCCACGGGTATCTGCAATGATCTATCCATCTGTACAATGGAGATGGCCAATATCATCCATTGGTTGGATAGCTGTTATCAGTCAGGCTACCTTACCGACAAAGAGACCGGTCTGGATATTTCAAAACTGGGCACCCATGAGTTTTTTGAAAACCTTGCCAATATGATCGCGCATAGACAAGGATTTGGCGATATTCTTGCCGAAGGCCTTCTTCGTGCCGGGGAAAAGCTTGGTCATAAAGCCAAAGCCCATTTTGCAAATGAAGTATCCGGTGTTGGAGACGGCGCCACCTATTCGGCCCGAGAATATCTGATGAATGGATTGTTATACGCCCTGGAACCCAGACAGCCCATCGCCATGCTTCACGAAATAAGCTGGCTCACCGGATTATGGGTCATGAATCAAGCCAGCCCTGAATCTTCACCGGTAACTTCAGAAGTCTTTCGGACCGCAGCCATTAAATTCTGGGGCCATGAAAAGGCGTGGGATCTAAATACCCATGAAGGAAAAGCTGTGGCGGCAGCTAAAATCATCGATCGAACCTATGTGAAGGACAGCCTGCTGCTTTGTGATTCCAGTTGGCCCATAATGGTTTCCCGGAATACCCAAGATCATGTCGGAGATCCAGGTTTGGAAAGTCGTATTTTTTCTGCTGTAACCGGCATCGCAACGGATGAGACCGGGCTAAATCAATATGGTGAACGGATATTTAATCTTCAACGAGGCATTCTTTTACGGGAAGGTAGGCGCCTCAAAGCGGATGACCTCCCTGCAGAGTTCAATTTTACGGATCCGGTTGAAACGGTGTTCATGAACCCTGATGTCATCGTCCCCGGACCGGGACAAGAAGTCATCAGCCGAAAAGGTCAACTTTTGGATCGGGATGTATTTGAAACAATGCGCAAAGAATTTTATGCTCTCAGGGGCTGGGGCAGTGAATCAGGTTTGCAAAAGGCAAAGACTCTTGAACACCTCGGACTGTCCGACCTGGTGCAGGCACTAGAACAAATCGACATGATCGAAAAGTAAGATTCAGCCAAACCGGTTCCAAGGAGCATCAGCGACGATTTCATTTGCTTATTGGCAATTAATATTCTTTCGGCATATTATTCAACTGATCCAGGGTAAAGACCGGTCCGTCTTTACAAACAAATTCTTTACCGATGTTGCATCGTCCGCAAATCCCGATACCGCACTTCATGCGCATTTCAAGGGACATGATGATGT
>Ga0307425_1002308_pt1 | contig 10829 bp, 7 predicted proteins | sample SalMarWE160330MG_FD_202152 | JGI IMG/M metagenome (GOLD analysis project Ga0307425, IMG submission 202152) | Salt marsh sediment microbial communities from the Plum Island Ecosystem LTER, Massachusetts, United States - WE1603-30 | ecosystem: Environmental > Aquatic > Marine > Intertidal zone >...
CCGGCTTCCATGGCTTGACGGGCGGTGTGTACAAGGCCCGGGAACGTATTCACCGCGGCGTGCTGATCCGCGATTACTAGCAATTCCAACTTCATGGAGTCGAGTTGCAGACTCCAATCCGAACTGGGGATGCCTTTGTAGGATTGGCTTCACCTCGCGGCTTCGCTACCCATTGTTGCATCCATTGTAGCACGTGTGTAGCCCTAGGCGTAAGGGCCATGCGGACTTGACGTCATCCCCACCTTCCTCACTACTTGCGTAGGCAGTCCCATTAGAGTGCTCAGCATTACCTGATGGCAACTAATGGTAGGGGTTGCGCTCGTTGCGGGACTTAACCCAACACCTCACGGCACGAGCTGACGACAGCCATGCAGCACCTGTACAGCAGCCCCGAAGGGAGAGGTACTTTCATACCCGGTCCACTGCATTTCAAGCCTAGGTAAGGTTCTTCGCGTTGCATCGAATTAAACCACATGCTCCACTGCTTGTGCGGGCCCCCGTCAATTCCTTTGAGTTTCAACCTTGCGATCGTACTCCCCAGGTGGAATACTTAATGCGTTAGCTGCGGCACTGAATCTAAAGATCCAGCACCTAGTATTCATCGTTTACAGCGTGGACTACCAGGGTATCTAATCCTGTTTGCTACCCACGCTTTCGTGCCTGAGCGTCAGTATTGGACCAAGAGACCGCCTGCGCAACTGGTGTTCTTCCAGATATCTACGTATTTCACCACTACACCTGGAATTCCGTCTCTCTCTTCCATACTCAAGATCAGCAGTATCAAAGGCAGTTTCACAGTTAAGCCGTGAGATTTCACCTCTGACTTGCCAACCCGCCTGCGCACCCTTTACACCCAGTAAATCCGGACAACGCTCGCTCCCTACGTATTACCGCGGCTGCTGGCACGTAGTTAGCCGGAGCTTTCTCTGAGGGTACAGTCAAGTCCCGAGTCGATCGGGATTATTCTTCCCCTCTAACAGGAGTTTACAACCTTACGGCATTCATCCTCCACGCGGCGTTGCTGGGTCAGACTTCCGTCCATTGCCCAATATTCCTCACTGCTGCCTCCCGTAGGAGTCTGGACCGTGTCTCAGTTCCAGTGTGGCTGATCATCCTCTCAGACCAGCTACTGATCGTAGCCTTGGTAAGCCGTTACCTTACCAACAAACTAATCAGACGCAAGCTCATCTATAGGCACCATATAGACTTTAACAACATATCCATGCGGATCCGCTGCATCATCTGGTATTAGCCCCGATTTCTCGGGGTTATTCCGGACCTAAAGGTAGATTACTTACGTGTTACTCACCCGTGCGCCACTTTACTTGAAATATTGCTACCTCTTTCTCGTAGACTTGCATGTGTTAAGCACGCCGCCAGCGTTCGTCCTGAGCCAGGATCAAACTCTCCGTTGTAAATTTTTAAAACGAATGTAATCCCAGCGTTTGCACGCTTTGTTGAAATCATTCAACTGACTGGCTTTTTTCTCACTCTTTCAAAGAACAAACCCTTCTAAAAGAAGGGCTTCAAATTTAAATTCAATTAGTTCTAATGTCAAGGAAACAGATTGGAATCTTTTATATTCCTTCTGTATTCCAATTAAATAAAATTCGAGAACAGCTTTGTAAATATATGATTTTGAAATTAAAAATCAAGTATAAATATATTATTTTGTTGCAGTAATAAACAGAAGAATTACAGTTGCAATTCCCGACAGTATTTGTACATAAGTAGCATATTCCCTTGCATAAGTTCTAAAACTTCTAAGTGGTTCTTTGGGTACATATATATAATCTCCTTCCTCTATTTCAATATCATTATCAATAGGTGAAATCCAATGTCTTGAACCACCTTTAATAACCATAATATCTCCGTCTTCAGCAAACTGTCCCATACCACCTGCTTCATTTATATAGTATTTAAAATCTCTACCTGTTTCAAGAGGAACATAACCAGGCTTAGCAACTTGTCCAAAAACATATACTGATTTTTGTACAGCTGGGATAATAATTACATCACCACTATTCAATATATAATTGGATATATCTGAATTAGGATCATTAATCTCTGAAAAATCAAGGGAACTTCCTTCCGTTAGAATTCTTAGCTGATTCTCAAGGTAGAAATATGTGGAATCCTCAGGATATACATTAGACATTCTATACATTAATGCTGTTTCCAAATTCACTATTATATTTCTTATCCTTGCATCTTCTAATTTCGGTTGATCCTTTAGGGTAATGCCATACTGCTGCTCTAGAAACATAGAAAGGCTGTTTCTTGAATATATTTTTGATCTCCTAAGTGATGCATCTTTTGATAATCCACCCGCAGTTTTTATTATGTCATAAAGATTTGTACTGTTTTTTGTAATCGGATAAGAGCCGGGCTCATTTACTTCTCCAAGAACAGTCACAAAGTAATTTTTTCTAAGATTATCAGGCGCAATGACTCTTATCTGATCCCCCCTATTAATCTTAACATTACTATCGATATCGATTGTATCAGTTGTGAGATAATTTCCCTCATAGTTTAAACGGCTGATAGTTACTTTTCCTGTATTTTTGTAAGCATCATCAACACCCATTGCCAACTCAAGTGCATCGTTCAAACTGTCTCCATCAACATAGAAAAAAACGTCCGGTTTGTTTACGGCACCGGAAACTGTGAAAAAATTTCGTATCATATCATTTGCCGGAAAGATAAGCACATCATCATTTTTTAGATAAGGATTATAATTGAAATCACCTGTTACTCTGAATCTCAATAAATCCACATTAATTATTTCCCCTGAACTTCTTATTAATTTTATTCCACGTAATGAATAGTCTTTTAGTTTTTCTTCGATCTCGCTTATGATTCTTGGTTCATTTGAAACCCGTACAGATTGTTCTTTCGCATCCAGGTAAAGCCTGGTAATAAACTGATCTACTCTTTCGGAAACAAATGCCGGGAATGAACCGGTTACAGGAAAATCACCACCAACTGTAATACTGATTGGCGCAGTTCTTAAAAGATTATCTGTATTAGTTTGATTGTTATCAAGTATTTGTCCGTAAACAAATGTTGATGTAAAAATTAGCAGGCATAATATTGTGATTTTTTTCATCTGGTATTTCCTGTTTCCTTTAAATTTTATTTTGTTCCATATTGGGTTTTATAATAATCCTTGTATTTACCGGAAATTATACTCTCCCACCATTTTTTATTTTCTTTATACCAATTTATTGTTTGGATAATTGCCTCTTCGAATTTATAATAAGGAGACCAGCCAAGTTCATCTTTTATTTTCTGTGAGTCAATTGCATAACGTCTGTCATGACCGGGACGATCTTTAACGTGTTCAATTAATTTTTCCGACTTATTAAGATGTTTCAAGATCAAATTAACAATCTCAATATTCCGTATTTCATTGCTTGCGCCAATATTATAAACCTCTCCCAGTTTACCTTGTTCAAATACAGTTTCTATTGCTTTGTTATGATCCAGCACATATATCCAGTCACGTACATATAATCCATCACCATAAACCGGAAGCTTTTTATCATTTAATGAATTAATAATCATAAGAGGAATTAATTTTTCCGGAAACTGATATGGTCCATAATTGTTTGAACAGCGAGTAATTACAACAGGCACACCGTAAGTATAGTAAAAAGCCAGGGCCATCAGGTCGGCAGATGCTTTACTTGCAGAGTAAGGACTATTAGGATGCAATGGCGTGTCTTCAGTAAACAAACCATCTTCACCTAAACTACCATAAACTTCATCAGTCGATACCTGTAAAAACTTTTTAACGTCGTATCTTCTTGCGGCTTCAAGTAAAATGTTTGTACCGATTACATTTGTTCTGAAGAAAACCTCCGAACCGAGTATACTTCTGTCTACATGAGATTCCGCTGCGAAATTTATTACATACTTAATATCATATTTTTTGAAAATTAAATCTACAAACTCGGAGTTAACAATATCTCCCTTTACAAAATGGTAATTCTTTTTCTCCTGTAATGGGATAAGATTTTCAAGATTGCCTGCGTAGGTAAGCTTATCGAGATTAACAATATTGTAATTGTCCCTTTTATCTAAAATATAGTTGATAAAATTACTACCGATAAATCCTGCTCCTCCTGTTACCAAAATATTTTTCATAATCAGAAGGAGAAAAATCCTATAAATAATCCCGACTGAATAAAGAATGCATTAGCATTTAAATCAGAAGGAACATTTTTTAGTTCATTTTCATTATCTGCTTTCCAGCTATCGGCAAATGTAAGTTGATAACCTACACCCAATCGCACAAGTATAAATCTGTTTATAGGATAATCGAGATTTATAGTTGGAGTAAATGTCCAGTAGTTATTTTTTAATGATCTGTTCAAATTAGCAGCAGAATCTTTTTCCGTTTCATACCAGATATCATCCCAAGAAAAACTTTTGTTGTTTTTATAAACCTGGATTTCAAGTGAACCGGCACCGATAGCAGCTCCGAGTGATAATCCAATATCTTTTATCATCGGAAGAGTATACTCAACTGTTAAACCGCCCCCACCAAGATTGTAAATAACTTCTCTTTTTATTCCATTATTTTCAGCAGAAGTTGAAATTGAACCGCTGTAGCCCATTCCACCAACGCGGAGGTATTTAACAAATCCTAAGTAAATAAATCCGCCGCCGCCGGAAGAGTAAAAACCACTCGTCGATAAATCTGTTAAACCAATAGTTTTCAACTCATTGTTTACAGGTTCGAGGTTCGGTATATACCAGGCGGGCACATAGCCTACTCCGCCACCAAAAGGTGCATCGAAGTATTTTTTTTGTTGTGAATGGACTGAAATTACCGGTATAATTAAAAGAACTAACGTCAGATTTTTCATAGTAATAAATATTTATCAAATAATTTATAAATTTATCAAAGGCGCTATGAAAAACAAAGTTGAAAGAATAAATTAAAATTACCCATTTGGGGAATAATTCTTCAGGTAATTAAAAAGGTATTAATCGAATGAAACGGCATATTCTGATAACGGGTGGAAGCGGATTGCTTGGGCAATATCTGAACCTTGCTGCTGCGGAAGAAAATGAAATTTTTAGCCTGTATAATAACCACATTGGAAATTGCACTCTTTTTAAAAGTGCCAGATCAAATTTAGAGAATAGCAAATCTATAAAAGAAGTATTTGTTGAATTCAAACCCGATGTAGTCGTTCATACTGCTGCTATCACTAATCCAATTCCGTTGCCGGGACAAAATGCTAAAGAGGTTTACAATGTAAACGTTAATGCAACCGGTAAAATTGCCGAATTATGCGAACAATTTGGTGCGAAATTAATTTATATTTCTACAGATCTGGTTTACGCAGGTTATCGCGGTTCAATGCTTACCGAAGAATCAAAGTTGATTCCTGTTTCGCTTTATGCAGAGACAAAACTCATGGGGGAATTGAAAGTCAAAGCCAAAATGGATAATTTTCTAATTTTGAGGACCGCATTACTTTATGGAATTGGTTTGAATCATTCGGTTTGCCATTTTCATAAAATAATAGATTCATTAAAAAATAAAAAACCGGTGAGGCTTTTTGTCGATCAATTCAGAACGCCTATATCTCTAAAAGAAGCTTCGGAGATCATTGTCCAACTTTCATCAGCCAATATAAAAGGAGAAACAATTAATTTAGGGGGAACAGAAAGAGTATCACGATATGAATTAGGAGAAAAACTTTGCTCTGTTGCTGGATACGATAAATCTTTATTAGAAAAAATAAAGTTAGATGACGTGCCGGAACTGCCAAAAGTTGAGGACGTTTCACTAAATACAGATAAGTTGCTATCATTTGGGATAAAACAAAAATCAATTGAAGAATCAATTAAAGGAATGTTTTAAAATAAAATGAAACAAATCCGAAATCTAAAATCCGAAATTCGCGATTTGTTACTTCTCGGCGCTCATACATCGACTTCGGGTGGAGTCTCAAAATCTATTGAACGGGCTGAAAACCTCGGCTTTACTGCAATACAGATCTTTACAAAAAATAATAACAGGTGGTTTCAAAAACCGTTTGATCAAAAAGAAATTGATAAGTTCAAAACAAATCTTAAAAACTCATCTATAAAATTTGTTGTTTCACATGATTCTTACCTGATCAATCTTTGCGCCAAAGATAACTCTATTCTTAAAAAATCCCGGGATGCTTTTCTTGACGAATTAACAAGATGCGAACAACTTGGAATTCCGTATCTGAACTTTCATCCCGGTTCTCATGTTGGTGCTGGTAAAAAAGATGGAATTAAATTAATTGCTGAATCGTTAAACATCGTTCACGATAAAACTAAAAGTTTCAAAGTGAACAGTATGCTTGAAGCCACCGCAGGAGCCGGAACAGCAATCGGCTATCGTTTTGAACAATTAAAGGAAATAATTGACCTGGTTGATGATAAAGTTAGAATGAGCGTTTGCATCGACACAGCTCATATTTTTGCTGCAGGTTATGATATCAAAAATCCAAGGAATTATAAAAAGACAATTAAAGAATTTGATGATATAATCGGGCTGGAAAGATTAAAATGTTTTCATATGAATGACAGCAAAAAAGAACTCGGCAGTAGAAAAGACAGACACGAACATATTGGTAAAGGATTTATAGGAAAAGAAGGTTTTGCCAATATTATGAACGACAGACGATTAAAGAAAATCCCTAAAATACTTGAGACGCCTAAGGGAAAAGTAATGAAAGAAGACATTAAAAATATAAAAATCCTGCTAAGCCTCATTAAATAATATTTCATTCTTTTATATTAAACCTGAACTATAGTTTTTACATTGTTTATCTCACATATCATCAATAAAGTTGATATATTACAGGTAAAGACTTAAGCTGATAATGAGAAAACAGGCTCACTTACTTCTCGATACTTTGGTTCTGGGGATAATTGGTGCCTTAGGTGCAGAACTTTTCCGATTCCTGCTGGAAATATTTCAAACAATATTTTTTGAATATATAGCAAAATACTCTCCTCCCGGTCTTGCAAGTGAAGGTAAAAAACTTGTGGAAACTATCGGTTCTAACGGACTCTGGCTAATTCCATTAGTTCTTGTCATAGGTGGACTTATATCCGGATTTATTGTTTATACTTTTGCACCTGAAGCTGAAGGACACGGAACCGATACTGCTGTTAAAGCATTTCATAAAAAAGCCGGAGAAATAAGAAAAAGAGTTACACCTGTTAAAATTTTAGCTTCTGCAATTACTATCGGATCAGGAGGTGCTGCAGGACGTGAGGGTCCAACTGCATTATTCAGTGCCGGATTAGGATCGATTTATGCGGGAATCTTAAAGCGCTCGGAAAAAGAAAGACGACTTCTGGTATTGATAGGAATGGCAGCAGGTCTTTCTGCAATTTTTCGCTCGCCAATAGGCACTGCACTTTTTGCTGTTGAAGTTTTATACAGTGATATGGAATTTGAAACCGAGGCACTTATTTATACTATGCTCGGATCAATTATCGCTTATGCTTTTAATTCAATTTTTGTTGGATGGCAGCCTCTATTCGAAATTCCCAAGAATCTTGAAGCAGAACATTTTATAGATTATGCATGGTATGCTCTACTTGGAATCGCCAGTGGAATTATCGGAACACTTTTACCAAATGTGTTTTATTACACCCGCGATCTTTTCAAAAAAATTCCGATTAGAAATCATTTTAAACCTGCGATTGGCGCTTTAGGTGTTGGTATAATCGCACTAGTATATCCACAGGTACTTGGAGGTGGGTATGGATGGATCCAGGAAGCAATTAACGGGCAAATGGTGATTTCACTGTTATTCATATTGCTTTTTGCAAAAATGATTGCCTTCGCTTTAACAGTTTCTTCCGGCGGTTCAGGCGGTGTTTTCGCTCCGACTCTTTTTGTTGGTGCTATGCTGGGTAGTCTTTTTGCAGAAATCTTTCATCAGCCACCTGCTGCATTTGCAGTAATAGGAATGGCAGCAGTATTCGGCAGCAGCGCACGAGTTCCGATTGCAACGTTATTAATGGTAACCGAGATGACCGGGGGATATAATCTTCTTGTTCCCGCAGCACTGGCTGTAATTATCGGTTTTTATGTTCAGGATTTTCTTTCTATTGCACTGAAAGTAAAATATATAAGTCTGTATGAAGACCAGGTTGAAAGACAAACAAATTCCCAGGCTCACAGAATGGAACATATAAAACGGGCACTTTCAATATTGAAAGAACAAAAGAAGATCGATCCCGGCACCTTGGGAAACATTGATCTTGTTTCACTGCTGGAGTCAAACATACCGATCAATCTTACAAATGACGAGCAATTATTTATCGGCACGTTGTCTCCGAAAAATCCCTGCGTTAACACTTTAATAATAGAGAGATGCTTCAACAAGGAAAGTAAAGATTGGAAAATAGTTGCGATAATTCGTAACAACGAACTATTATTTCCTGATCCTGATTTCAAGCTTGAAAAAGGTGACGAGATATTAATCTTAAGCTCTAAAGAAATTCTTGAAGAGATAAAAAAGAATTTTGAAAATTAGTTTTAGAACTTACCAATTAATTATTTATACAGGCTGGCTCTAATGGTTTTAGAACTATGATGCCCGTGTCCTTTTCAAGCTTATTAACATAATCGCTTAAATTCAATTCGCTGATTTGAACTTTTGTTCCGGGTTCTGGAGCATGAAGAACATGAATCCGGTTGTCATCCATCCTGATTGCAATTCCAACATGGTTTACATCCAATCCTTCAACCGAAGAAGTAAATGCAAGAAGATCACCATTTTCAATTTTATCTTCTACATCGGCAATTTTTTTCTGAGGGATGTAATAATATTCTCTTTTGTTTATCTCTTCTTCCTGGTCTTTAATTGCACAAACAAAATCGGGATTATCTTTTAGATGTTTGTAATATTCGGGATGAGAAGACATAAAATTCAAATTCAGCTTTAATCTTTCACCACCAATATCTTTTGTAACATCTTTAACAACACCTTTCTTTTCATTATCATATATCCAATCGGTAAAATAATGAAGACGTGAAGGATACTCATCGATTACTCCATTTCTGTAACGAATAAACGTAAGCTCTTTTTGATAATCTTCAAAAGATGTTTTACCCATTTTTATACATCTTGCAAAAACTAAAACATTCTCAAGAAAGGTTGTGCAGTCGAGTCCGGTTAAATTGATTACTAATTGTTCTTCTCCTTCTTTTTCTATAGCGTGAGCTTCATAATCAGTTCCAATAAAACTTTTACCGATTTCAACAATCACTTTTCCGATTGGCTGAGTTGAAAGGCTTTCACTTACAGCAAGCTCAAATTTTGATTTACAGATTTCTACGTCTTTATCTGAAAAAATCTGAGCTTCGACAGTACCAGAGAAAAGTAATATTAAGAGGGCGATTAAATATTTGTAGATCATCACATTTTACATCTTACATTTGACTTTTGCTATCAAATGATATCTTCATCTTCAGGCAGAGCAGCAAATTCCTCAATCTGTCTGGCTTTGGCAAGATTTTCAAATCGTGCGTACTCTTTTACAAAGGCAAGCTTCACTGTTCCGGTGGGACCGTTTCTTTGTTTTCCGATAATTACCTCGGCGATACCTTCCAGAGATTCGCCGGTATCGCGGTCTTTTTCCATTCCATAATATTCTGGTCTGTTCAGGAACATAACAACATCAGCATCCTGCTCGATTGAACCAGATTCACGAAGATCTGAAAGCTGCGGACGTTTGTCGGTTCGTGTTTCTACCGCTCTGTTTAACTGGGCAAGTGCAATCACAGGAATGTTCAATTCTTTTGCTAAAGATTTTAATGAACGTGAAATATGGGAAATTTCTCTTTCACGGCTTTCTGCTCTTGCAGGTCCCTGCATTAACTGTAGATAATCGATGATGATCATCCCGACATTTTTTTCAACTTTTAGTCGTCTTGCTTTTGCACGGATTTCAAGTACGGTTTGCGCAGGCGAGTCATCAACATAAATTGGAGCTTCAATCAGTCGGTGCGCATTTTTACTGAGCTTTACACCTTCTTCATTGGGGAGCTTTCCAGTTCTGACGAGATGTGCATTCAATCTCCCTTCAGCGCAAAGTAAACGGATGATAAGCTGCATCGTGGACATTTCAAGACTGAAAATACCGACAGGAACATCGTGATCGACGGCGGCATTACGGGCTAAAGTTAAAGCGAGTGCTGTCTTTCCCATAGAGGGTCTCGCTGCAATTATGATAAGATCGGATTTTTGAAATCCACCGAGAATTTCATCAAGCTCGTAAAATCCGGTTGGAACGGAAAACTTTTGTGTGGTTTGTGAATGAATCGCTTCGATATATTCGAGCGCATCCCTGACTGCCCTGTCCATTCCCTGGTAAGATTGAGAAAGATGACTTTCCGTGATTTCAAAAATCTTTCTTTCTGCCTGATCAAGTATATCAAATGCATCGCTTGTTCCTTCATAAGCAGCTTGTGCAATTTCGTGCGAGCTTGAAATTAAACCACGCAGTATTTGTTTCTCAAGAATGATTTTCGAGTGATACTCGATATTTGCTGCGGATGAAATGTTTTGTGATAATTTGCTTAAATAAACAGCTCCACCCGCTTCATCAAGCTGATCCCTTTTCTTCAATTCCTCGTAAAGTGTTACGGTATCAATAGGTTCGCCGGACTCGAATAACGACAGCATAGCTTCAAAAATCAACCTGTGTGCAGAAAGGTAAAAACTCTCCGGTTTCAACAATTCCAGCGCTTTTGGTACCGCTTCCTTCTCTATCATCATTGCGCCGAGAACGGAGGCTTCTATTTCAGGTGC
>Ga0307425_1002309_pt1 | contig 10829 bp, 8 predicted proteins | sample SalMarWE160330MG_FD_202152 | JGI IMG/M metagenome (GOLD analysis project Ga0307425, IMG submission 202152) | Salt marsh sediment microbial communities from the Plum Island Ecosystem LTER, Massachusetts, United States - WE1603-30 | ecosystem: Environmental > Aquatic > Marine > Intertidal zone >...
CCGCAGAGGAGAACGTGAGGTTCAACTCACACGTGCTTTTGTTGACGATCCATTTGTCGGGTTCCAGCGCACGCGCCTTGATCCATTGACGTTTGTACCTCTTACGCTCTATCACCCGGATTTTGCTACACTACCGGTTGCTTTTTCTCCCCAGCGAATCGATCACACGCTGGCAGAGGTCGTGAGCAGCAAGGGCTTGTCTCAGCTGCACATAGCAGAAAAGGAGAAGTACGCGCATGTCACCTATTTCTTCAACGGCGGCCGCACGGATCCGTTCCCTTCTGAGGTCGATCTCTCCGTCCCATCATTCCTTGACGATCCGCTCAAGGCGCCTCCCCTTCTGACGGCCAAGTTGGGACAAGCCCTTTCAGACCAGGCATTCTCTCTCGTTGTGGTCAACATCGCGAGTGGCGATCTTGTCGGTCATTACACGGATCTTGAGTCAAAGATCGAATGTGCGGAGACGGTCGATCGCGCCTTGGGCGATATCATGTCGATCGCGAGAACAGCAGGGTATTGGACGGCAATCACCGCCGACCATGGCTTGCTGGAGGAGCACTGCGTCCTTGGTGGTCCGATAAATACAAGTCACACAACACATCCCGTTCCCTTTTGTCTCGTTGCTCCATCCGGCGAGGTAGTGCCGGTCAAGCATGAAGGCCGCCTGGCCGATGTCGCTCCTACAATCCTCTCTTTGCTCCATGTCGAAACGCCGAGAGAGATGACCGGAAATCCATTGATGGAAGCCGCAGATCCGGAGGCACAGAAGGTGATTCTCGTCGTCCTCGACGGCTGGGGATTGGGTGAGGAAGGGCACGTGAATCCGATCAGACAAGCGCATACGCCTACCTGGGACGGGCTGCGGCACAATCCGATGGCGGAACTGTCCGCCTCGGGGGAAGATGTCGGCCTTCTGCCGGGGCACAAGGGGAACTCTGAATCGGGGCACATGAGCATTGGCGCCGGTCGGGTTGTTATGCAGGACGATGTGCGCATAGCAATAGCCATCGAAAACGGCAGCTTCGTAGACAATCCGGCATTTGGTGCCGCCCTCAGCAACGCCAGAGAGCAACAAACTGCTCTCCATCTGCTTGGCATCCTATCTCGAACAAGTTCGCATGGATCTGTCGAATACGTACTGCAACTTGCTCAATTGGCGTGCGAACAGGGCTTGGAGAGCGTGTACATTCACTTGATTACTGATGGGCGTAGCACTCAACCGGGACGCTCGCCGCGACTTCTCCGCGAAGTGGGACAAGAGATTGCACGTATCAATGCAGGCATGATTGTCACGCTTGTCGGCCGCGGGTTTGCTCTCGACAGAGGAGAAGACTACGCTGGAAAGACCAAAATGGTCTATGAGGCGCTCGTAGAGGGAACGGGAACCAAGCTTGAGGTGGGCGGTGCTACGTAGCCGATTGGGAACGCCAGCGTCCGTTACGGGAACGAAGTCTGTGCGTGCACAAGCCAGTCCGGCCAGTTGATCGTGACGCCATCGCAGTCTGCCTTGATTGCCTGCAAGACGTCGCCAATGCACGCTACGTGATGTGCCCGTACTTCGGGAATAGCTTCGTGTGCCGCTGATACACTCTCCGAAGTGACGCCGTCTGCGCGGGGACAAATCTGGAAACAACCAGTCGCAGCTGCCTGCTGAATGCTCTGTTCTGTCAGGTGAGGAACCAGCCAAGCGATTCGCATATCTTGGTCAAGATCCCGCATCTGCACGAGCAGGGGCAGATGCTTGGAGGTAACAACGATCCGTTCCTGCAGCGCATACTCCGTAATCACGGCAAGCAATGCTTCCACAAGTAGAGGATCATCATCCTTTATTTCTACATGATAGACGAGCTGTGTACCGAATCTGGAAAGCAGATCTCTGAACATGATCATCTTCTCTCCCCGATACAGGTAGGGAGAGAACCATGATCCCATGTCCAATTGGACAAGTTCAGCTGCCGTGCACTCCGCCAATGTCATCCCGCCATGTCCGTATCTATCAAGCGTGGCGTCATGGCAAACCATGATTTGTTTGTCTCTCGAGAATCGGACATCCAGCTCCACCGCTGTCGCCCCCATGCGTTCGGCAAGTAGAAAGGCTGACATAGTGTTCTCAGGCGCGTATCCTGACGCACCACGGTGCGCGATGATACGAAAACCCACTGGCACGGTTATAGGAAGTTTGGGCATTCGGTTCCCCCATGGGCTACATTTCTAAGCAAGAACAGGCCGCACAGTCGATGGCTGCGCGGCCCAGATTATAGTTGGAAAGCACTCGAGCTTTACGGAGCAATGCTTAGATAGAACTCTGTGTAATTGTAGGCATTATCGTACACATACTGAGAATCCTCGATCCAAAGCTTGGCTTCCGCAAACGTCGGAATGTTGAAGGAATGTACCTGCAGGGCCTCAATATCGCTTCTTGCGGCGTAGTCGCCGACCTCATTCCACGGCCAGTATCCTTCTTCCATAAGATACCGGATAAGGAGCTTGCCTGCGTTTGGATGTGGGGCCTTTGTCGACAGCGAGAAGACTGTGGGGTAGGCTACGCCGAAGACCGGATCAAGATCATAGATAGGGGCAGCCGCATAACTCCCTGTGCCACACGGATCAACACCATATTTGCGCAGCTTGCTGAATGTGGTGAGGCCAATTGGCGGTGTTCCCGTTTGTTCGATATCTCCCACACCCTTTGCGCACTTCGATGTGGAGCTCATGGTAACGGGTTCATTCTTGATGAAGCGATAGAACCACTCTTCGCCGGCATCCTTGATTCCAGGCGATAGTACGATCGGCTCTCCGAATTCCCTCTCGTAGGCCGCGGCCATCTCTTCCGGATGATCTATGATGGTTTGGTAGGCGTCCGCCTGAACACCGGAAAGAGGATCAGGCGTGAGGACCTTACCCTTCCATTCGGGACGGGTCAGATCCCAAAGGCTGTTGATTGGTGGTCCGTCCGGATTGAGCGCAGCATTGTAGATTACTACACGGCTTGACCAGCGCTGCACGAGGAATGGATCCATTTCGTTCTTGTCGATGAACGGGAGCACTGAGTCCGGAACAAACGGTTCGACCTTGCCTGCGGGGAGAAGTTCTCCCTTCAGCAGGGGGTCGTTGTTGCCGTACAGGACGTCAACTTCATAAACACCGGCATCGTATTCACGGGTGAACTTGTTAACTTGATCAGTTGATTCCATGTCGTACCAGACGACATCGATCCCGTACTTGGCCTTGAAGTCATCGACGATATCTCCCATGCGCGACGACACCGAATATATGACAACCTGCCCCTCTTGCTTTGCCGCGGCTTCGATGGCTGCCCAGTCCTGCCCGGCAATGGCTACAACCGTTGACAGGAGAATCGCAGCCACCGAGATCAAAACACACCAACGCATCTTCATCTCTTTACCTCCCTGTTATTTGTGTCTTGCCCTGTCCACCATGCCTCTCTACTCTCGCTAAGTACCTCCTTTTCCCGCTACGCCCGCGGGGGCGGAACAAGCTCTCCGCTCTCCACGTCGTAGTAGTTGATGGCAGATGCATCTATGCCAACCCACACCGATTGATCCATGGCAAGCGTCAGCCCAGGGGCCGTGCGTGCGACCAATGTTATGTCTCCTCGAACGACGTGGACGAAGACCTCTGGTCCAGCAGGAAGGACGGCATAGACGCTGAACTCCACGGTATCGCCGGTCCGGTCGGTGTGAAGGGTTATACTCTCGGGACGGACTCCGACTACGACTTCCTTCCTATCCGGAAGCCATGCGGCAGGGATGTTGAAGTCCTTCACGCGCAACCGGGTCCCAGTTTCATCGGAGAACGGCTCCGCCCGCAGCAAGTTGATTCTTGGCGCTCCGATAAATTCGGCCACAAATAGGTTTGCGGGAGTCCTGTACAAGTCATCGGGAGGAGCGATCTGCTGGATTACCCCTTTGTCCATTACGACCACTCGACTGGCCATGGTGAGAGCCTCTGTCTGATCGTGTGTCACATAGACAGTTGTCGCGCCAGCATCGTGATGCAGCCTCTTCAGCTCCGATCTCATGTCCAGTCGCAAACGAGCGTCGAGGTTGGATAGCGGCTCATCCATGAGGAAGACAGGTGGCTGATTGGCGAGCAGGCGCGCCAGAGCAACACGCTGCTGTTGCCCCCCGGATAGCTCAAACGGGAAACGCTTCTGCAGACCATTCATTCCAAGATCGTCGAGCACCTGATCGACGCGGCGCTTGATATCAGCGTGCGGCACTTTCTTCAGCTTAAGGCCGAACGCAATGTTCTCGAACGTATTCATGTGCGGCCATAGCGCATAACTCTGGAAAACCATATCCACGTTGCGTTTCCCCGGCGGTAGCACGATGTCATCGTCCGATGAGAAGAGCGTCGTATCTCCAATGACAATGCGTCCCTCGTCTGGATGTTCCAGCCCGGCGATGCAGCGGAGGAGCGTAGTCTTACCGCAACCGGAAGGGCCAAGAAGGACAAAGAACTCTCCCGCCTCAATCCCTAGATCAACGTGGTCAACAGCTACTACTTCACCAAAGCGCTTGACAAGGTTCGAAATTGTGAGAAATGCGCTCGATGCCATTCAGCTCCTCCTTGCCTAGTGTTTCGCTTCCCTCATTCGCGAGATCCGCCCTCTTCCAAGTCTCCACACGACTAGTTCCCCGACGATCGTGATAACTGTCACGAACAAGACGAGAGCATTGCTGAGCTGAGTGATGTTGTCCTCGGCATACCGATAGGCCACCGTCATGAGAACTCTTGTGGATGGAGTTATGAGCAGAAGTATCAGCGCCAGAGAACGCATCAGTCCGACGAAAGTCACCATCATTCCGCTCACAACTCCTGACGAGGCAAGTGGAATGACGATGCGCCGCATCCGATTGAGCCACGAAGATCCCTGCAGAATGGCCGCTTCCTCCAATTCCTGGCCGATCTGTGATATCGCACTTGCTCCTGTGCGTGTGGTGTATGGCAAATGCTTAACGACCGCCACAAGAACGATCAGCGTAAATGTGCCGTACAGGGCGGGGACAGGGCCACGACGAACAGCAAACATGCTCAGATACATTGCACCGAAAGCTATCGCAGGAAACAGGTAAGGCAGAAACGAGATCTGGTTCAGCAGCTTAGATATCCAGCTTTTTCTCCTTCGGACAACAATGTAACCGATGATCAACCCCACCAAGGAAGCTATGAAAGATGCTGTAACGGCAAAACGGATGCTATTCCATGCCCCGCCCAGCACAACCGGGCTGCGGAAGAGGCCGGGGCTCCCAAATGCGATTGCAGGATCGGACGGACCGGTCCAGTAGTGGAGAGTGAGGTTGCTCAAGCCGTATTGCCCATCGATCAGCATCAGAGACTGGTAGCCAAGTAGTGCGATCGGCGATATGCAAGCAACGACAATGAATGCTGACACGATGGCAAAGATTGGCCAACGCCACTTACCAAGAGAAGCCAAACTCGCTTTAAACCCTTTGCCCCCAATAATCTCGAACTTACGAGTGCTCCCGCCAAGCACACGCGTATTGAAATACACAAGGGCCGACGCGAGAACGATGAGAATAATCGCAATGACATAGCCATTCACGTCAAGCCCCATACCAAGGTTGCGAAACAGCATTGTGGAAAGCGTCCAATAATTGACCGGTCCGCCAAGGAAATATGGGATTGCGAATCCGCCAATTGTCCTTCCGAAAGTAAGAACCATCGCCGATAGAAACGCGGGGAGCACCATAGGAAACGTTATCCTTCGCATGATCGTCCATCTTGAGGCGCCCTGCAATTCGGCGCTCTCTTCAAGCTGCGAATCCACCGATGACAAAGCTCCCGAAACGAGGATGAACGCAAACGGGTAGAAATGGATCGTCATGGCGATGATCATCGGTACTGGCCCGTACGAGAGCCATGATGGCGGCGCAGCGCCAAATAGCATCTCGAACAGACCCGCCCGGCCTCCAGCCAGGGGGCTTTTGAACATCGTCTCCCACGCAAGTGCGATGGCAAACGCCGGAATTAGGTACGGCAACGTCAGCATCGTCCGCATGATCCGCCGTCCGGGAATGTCGCTACGAACAACCAACCATGCAAGCGTTCCTCCGAGCAAGAGCGCTGCCGCCGCAGCGATTGTTCCCGTGACCATGGTATTGGCAAGTGGCGTCCACACCATTTTGCTTGATACACGGCCAAAGAGCATTCTGTCCCAATGCGCGATTGTGAATTGGCCCGGAACTGCGTCGCGCGAGATCCTTGTATCTCCAGGCGCCCAACTGAATGTGCGCCAAGCAAGGTTGAATAAAGGAACGAGAACGAGGTACGAGAGCACAATGATCAGGGTGATCGAGATAATGAATTCCGGAGAGCGAATCTGACGCTTCGCCGAATTCCCCAAGCGGGATGCTATGCTTTTGCGTCCAGGCATCAACCACTCCTATCAGTTCTAGCGTTTCTGGAGAGATCCTATCAGGAAGAGCTCCTCGCCCATAGGAACCTTGCGGCATCATTCATTCTAGCAAGCGCAACCCCGGTTGTCAATCGAGAGCTTATGCTCCGGACATGCGCTTTTGCTCGTGTGTTGGCTTGAGAGCTCATTTGGTATGAAACCTGCTCGCTCTTTCTTGAATGGGCATTGCACCAATCGACTTCTGCGTACTGAATTTGGGCGTTTGCAGGATTCGTTCGATTTCGCGGCGTATCACTTCCACATCGCTGGAATCAAGTGGCGCTAGCCCATCATAGAAACCGCTTGCTCGATTTGGCAGATAGATCGCACTGCCATACTTCTGGATTGAAGCCGAAATCGCTCGACCGTATAGGTGAATATGAAGGTAGGGGCCGTCTGGATCGAAAACTCGCCAGTTGCCGTTCTCTTGATAGTTTATTCGCCCGATATCGATTCCACGTTTCTTTAGCCCCAGGGACATGGCTTCCCCTACAACCATTGTCAGCTTCATTAGTTCCGCGGCAAGCTCGAGAGAGAGCTCTGTTCGATCTCTCACTCTTACTTTCGGGATGATCTTGACGTGCCCTCCGTCCAGGCGGTCGATGTGCGGGTGTTCCGCGGCGAGAACCGAGAAATTCTCTGTCTCGTAAATGAGCAAAACCTCCTCCTTTATGGATGGTCGCGGTTGGTGGCTATAAGATCAAACACGCCGACGAAGCCAACTTCAGCTGGGCATACCTTAACAGCGCACCTTGATTCACAAGCCTGGTCGGTCGACCTGCCGTGAGCTAAGTTACGAACGATGTGCGGTTTGTCTACAGAATCGGCCCCTTCTTGTAGCAACTTCATGGTCTCATTCATTCTAGTCAGCGCAACCTTGGTTGTCAAACAAGGGATCAATCTGCTTGTGCGCGAGCACTTCATCAGAATAGACTACTTGGCCTGTGGCCTGTTAGTCATTTCATGAAAGATGGTTCGGCTTGTCTGTAGCTCTAATCCCTCGTACCCTTGATCAACCCACCCTGTGCGAGGTGCATATGTCGAGTATCAGAGAGCAGGTTCAGGAAAAGTTTGCAAGCCTACCCCCCGTCCAGCGACGCCTGGTTCAGAAGATTCTTGCCAACTACGAGGAGTACGTCTTCATCACCGTTAATGAAGCCGCAAGCTTGCTGAAGGTTCACAAGTCCACCCTGGTTCGTCTGGCGCAAGGACTTGGATATGAGGGATATGCAGATTTCCGTTGCCAACTGCAGCTCCTGTTTCGCCAGGAGATCACGCCCGGGCAGAAGCTTGGTCATAGTCTGGCAGACATTCAGGAGGACAACCTTTATGAACAGGTTGTCGAAACCGAGCTTCAGTACTTGAGGGAATCGAGGAAGACCATCCGCACAGAAGACATTCACCGAGCAGCTCAAATGCTCCTCAACGCAAAGAGGATCTTCATCTGCGGAACGGGTCCACAGCATTCCCTCGCCAACCTGCTTGAGTTTCGTCTCCGTCGCTTCCACCTTAACGTCATGGCTATCACAGAGGAGGGGCGAGGCATTTTCGAGAAGCTTCAGTTGTTGGAGAGGGACGATGCTCTGATGGTCATCAATTATGGGACGTTCCAGAGAGACCACCTGGATGCCATATCTATCGCAAATGAGGTGGGGTGCCCGGTTCTTCTCCTCACGGAGACTGTCGCCAAAGAATTGGCTGACGGGGCAACCCTGACACTCGCGGCGCGGCGCGGCCCGGCAGCGATCTATCATTCAAATATCGTTCCCATGGCGATTGCCTCCGCGATAATCTTGGATATCGCGAGAATGCGCGCCCCAGAGGCGCTCTCGTCAATAGAAAGACTGCAAGAACTGCGCCGCAAGTATGGTTATACGGGAGAAACATTTCAGCAAAGCCCCTTGGATAAGGACCAGGATAGCAAAGCTGATTCCTAGTTGTTGCGTGATGTCGATCGCTGGCTGCAGTATTTTCCGTCCAAGTCGCGCAAGACAAACGTCAGGCAAGAAAGCAACCCCGCACCGACGATGAGCGGCTTCCACCCCATTGCAAACGCGAGCTTGACTGTCAGGAATGGAAATTGCGGAAGGCAAGTCACCTGGAGTTGACTTTGCCATGCAGAGGGAAGACCGGTCCCAGACGGAGCTTGGCACCCTCGTGCAAGAGGGCTCTAGAATCCCATATACAGGGACACTATCGGTACGGTAATTGCGCCGATCGGAACGCCTGCTATGCCTCCCCATACCGCGCCGGCAAGGAAGCCCATACCCAGAGTCTGGAAGTAGGTGAAGTCTCCCCAGTATCCGGCGGGCGCTTCCACAACTGGAAGGGCGACGGCAAAGGCAAGCGCAAAGCTAATCCCGCCCGCAATCGCGCTCGCAAGGAATCCCAACCCGGCACCCACAACTGGCGAGAACCACGGAGAAGTCTTCAGCCTAAGTGCGGTATCAGCCACCCAATGGCCTCCAACAGCGCCGACGGCAATCGCCATTCCGGAAACAGGGATCGTCACCAGCAGGCGATTGGAGATCGGTGTCCCCTCGGGGCAGAGGAAATAGGCGGTAGGAGCAATTATCGCGAGACTGATGAGGGCTCCGCCGACTGTCAACGTGCTTCGAACTGTCTCCGCCTTGTCGGCCGCAATGTCGTTTCCCATTACCGACATCGACGGAACAAGCGCCGCCAGGATGATGCATATCGCCTTACGAAAGTGATTCATCATGTTTCCATCATAGGAGGTCCTCCGTATACTAGTCAAGGATTCACTGTAATTTCCCTGGAGGGTATTCGTTGTGATGAACGTGTCTCATGCTCGGCCAACCTTCGGACGAACATCGTTGGATCGCTACCCTCGATGGAAGACGCGCATCGCCCTGCGCAGCCAGGCGATGATCCTCGATTTCGTCGGCCGGTTGCCGCTTGGCTCACGTCGATCGCGCCTCTTCTGTCATGGCCTGCGCCGCCTCGTGGGCGGGGTATTGTGGTCGGTGAAGCTGGAAGTGAATAACGCCTGTGATCTGGCCTGCCGCATGTGCTACGCCAACAAGGGAGACGACGCCCTTTCACGCGATACGATCGAACGGATGCTCGATGATCTCGCTGGTGTCGGAACGCGACTGGAGATTCTCGGAGGAGAGCCGCTCTTGCGCGCCGATCTTGAAGAAATCATCCGCTACGCCAAGCGACAGGCACACATTCCGCAGGTTGTCCTTTACACGAGCGCCTATCATGCAGACGCCGAGCGGGTGGACCGGCTGAAGGCCGCCGGCTTGGATATTGCAATCGTCAACCTGGTTTCGTGCCAAGAGGATGAGCACGATGCCTTTGTCGGCGTAGCGGGCGCCTGGCAACGGACGACCGCGGGAATCGAACTGTTCATGCGGGCGGGGATTGAGACGTACACCTTCACCGCGGTGCATGCGGCGAATATAGACCGAATCAGCGAGATCTACCGATTTGCAAAACAGACGCTCGGCGCGCACGCGCTCTTCTACCAGTACATCCCACAAAGGAAGAACGACCCGCTCATCCCCAGCCGAAAGGAATGGGCAAGGGCCAAACACTTCATCCTCTGCGAGAAGAACGTGTCCCACGCCCGTTTCGTGCGGAATTTCTGCACCTTGGCCGGCACCGCGTGTTCGGGCGGGTATTTTGTGTTCACGGTCAAGGTGGATGGCACGGTAACCCCGTGCCCGTTCATCTCGGACATTGTGCTCGGGAACATTACGCAGGACTCTATTTGGAGCATCATGCGCCACCGTTTCTCCGTGGAACGATTCGTCGAGTTCCAATCTCTCCCCGCGGAGTGCCGCGCGTGCACGTACGCCGATATATGTAACGGTGGTTGCAAGGCGGGAAATGCCGAGCTATTCGGCGCTTATTCCCATATAGACAATCGCTGTCTCGGGCCGTGGGACGCGCCGACCGACGAGGCGGAAGTGGCCGACCGCCTACCCTGTTTCTTCTGACTCCCGTCGGTAACGGGCGATCTCGGCGTTTAGGAGCACTTCCCACTTGAGCGGGCTGTCGCGATGAAACAGCAGCCTAACGCGTTGCCCGCGATCGAGCCCGATGTCCAAGCGCGTCTTACCTTCGAGCCGGATCGAACGTGCTTGCGCAAGCGGAAGCTCGAACTCTCCCACCTGCAGGACTCCGTTGGCGTATTCCACTTCGCCGGATGTGATGGGGCGCAACTCCTGCCCGCCGCTAAAGACATCGGCCTCGCCGATGGACGCGAGCCGTCGCATGCCACGAAACGGTTCCCCGTTTCGGAGCGGTGCGTACAGGTCGGCAATCGACGATACAATCCCGCCTGCCGAATGCACGCGCAGCCGCCGGTCGATGTGCCACTCGCTACGGCATTCCGCGCACAGGATTGTGCCGTTAC
>Ga0307425_1002312_pt1 | contig 10827 bp, 8 predicted proteins | sample SalMarWE160330MG_FD_202152 | JGI IMG/M metagenome (GOLD analysis project Ga0307425, IMG submission 202152) | Salt marsh sediment microbial communities from the Plum Island Ecosystem LTER, Massachusetts, United States - WE1603-30 | ecosystem: Environmental > Aquatic > Marine > Intertidal zone >...
GGAGTCCTGCGCGAGGCCCTGCGCTATCGCGGCACCACCTTGTCGGATTATTTTGACCCGGAGACCCGGCGCGGGGAGTTCCAGAACCGACTGCGCGTGTACGGGCGTGCAGGCCAGCCTTGCCGCCAGTGCGGGCGTCCCATCGTCAAGGCCGTGGTGGCGCAACGGGGAACACACTGGTGCCGTCATTGTCAGCAGGATCCGTGCACCGGACGGTAAAAAACAAAACCGAAGAAAAGTATTGTTAGATAAAATTCCCATTAATGCTATAATATCTTCAATCTTGTGGAAAAATCGCAATAAGGGGGGATTGACATGAAGAAATGGTTCGTAGGTTCCATGGTTTTGGCCATGTGTACGTTCACCTGCCTGCCCAAAGTACTCGCGCAAACCGAGACGGCGACGGAACCCGGAAACCCGGCGGCCATGGAAGTCACCGCTCCCCAGCCGGCGGCTACGCCGGCGGCCACCCCGGCGGCCACGCCGGTTGCCACACCGGCTGCCGCTCCCGTTCCCGTTGTTTCCGAAAGCATCCTCTTCAAGGAATACATGAGCTTGGACGACCTCCTGAAACAGCCCATGGGAATTTCCACGCTCAAAGAAGTCACGACGCGTCAAGCCCCGAACATCGTGACCCTCATCACGGCGGATGAGATCGCCCAGACCGGAGCACGCGACCTGATGGACGTGCTCCGCCTGGTTCCGGCCTTCGAATTCGGCTGCGACGTGTCCGGCGTGGTAGGCATAGGCGTGCGCGGCCTGTGGGCGCACGAAGGCAAAGTCCTGTTTCTGCTGGACGGCCAGCCCATGAACGAGATCGCCTACGGCACCATGGCCTACGGCAACCATTTCCCGGCCGACCAGATCCAGCAGATCGAGATCATCCGCGGGCCTGGTTCGGCCATTTACGGCGGCTACGCGGAGCTGGCGGTCATCAACGTCAAGACCAAGAACGGCAAACAGATCGACGGCGCCCGGGTCGCGGGCGTCTACAGCGAGATGTCACGAACCTACAGCCACCGGACCGTGAGTCTCTCCGCGGGCAAGGCCGTGGATGACCTGGACGTGGCCGTGCACGTGTTCGCGGGCCAGGGCAACCGCAGCGAAGGCACCTTCGTCAGCTATTGGGGCGGGGAAGAATATGACATGGCGACCAACTCCCAGCTCAATCCCGGCCTGGTGAACATCGGCGTCAAATATAAGGACCTTTCGATCCGCTCGATCGTGGATGAGTACCACATGACCGAGCGCGACTGGTGGGGCGTCAATCTTCCCTCGGCCGTGCGCGCGGATTTCAACACCCGCATCCTGGACGCCAAGTACGACTTGAAGATCGACGGCCTCACCATCACGCCCCGGCTCAACGTGAAAGAGCAGGAGCCCTACCAGCGCAACGGGGTCGGGACCAAGAACATTCTGGTGGAAGGCGAAGTGCCGGGAGTGGACACGCCTTCGGACCATCCCTTCGAAATCTGGATGAAACGCCAGACCGAGAGCCTGATCGCCTCCTACGACGTGGATCAGAACAACAACGCCTTGGTCGGCATGGAGGCGTACCAGGAATCGGGGGAAACCATCTCGGACTCCGAACCGGCGCTCATCAAGTACTACAACGTCGCGGCCTTTGGCCAGGCCCTCGTGGACCTCATGTATGCGAACCTGACCGCGGGCGCCCGCTTCGAGCACCACAGCCACTACGGGGATTCCTTCGTGCCCCGGGCGGGTGTGACCGCCATCCTGGACGACCTGCACCTCAAGCTTCTGGCCAGCCAGGCCTTCCGCGTGCCCCAGCTGGAAACCATCGTGCTGAATGAAAAAATCAAGCCCGAAACCTCGGAGAACTACGAGCTCGAGGTCGGTTACAAGATCACGGACAAAATGCTCGTGACCGCGAACGCCTTCAAGACCCTCATTTACGACGTCATCATTTACTACGCCACGGCCGCGGCGGAATACCAGCTCAACGCCGGCAAGCTCGGCGCCCAGGGCGTCGAGCTGAATTACACCTACCGGGACGACTGGGGCTTCGTGAACCTGGGCGGCACCTACAGCGAGGCGACCGATCACGATGATTTCATCGTCCCCGAAACGGGCAGCTTGGCGCCCAGCATTTACAGCGTGCCCGACCATCCCACCCGCGTCATCGGCCTGCCCGGCCTCAAGGTGGTGCTGAATGCCAAGGTGCGCGTGCTGGAACAGCTGAGCATCAATCCCTCGGTGATCTACTTCGGAAACCGCTACGGCTGGAACAACTACGACGCGGTCAACGACGTGGAGATCCTGAAGGAGTTCGACCCCGTCCTGCTGGCGAACCTGTTTATCAACTATACGCCCATCAAGGGGTTGAACCTCGGCGTGGGCGTGAACGACATCGCCGACGCCGCTCCCGAGTTCCTCCAGGCGTATTACGGCGGTCACGCGCCCATTCCGGGTTATTCGCGCGCGTATCTGGGAAAAGTTTCCTACGACATCAGCTTCTGACCGGACGTCAGGGGCAGCAGCGAAGAGGTTATCCGCCATCTGCGGGTGGGGCTCCGGAGCGGGATCGGGCGCCGGATCGACCCCACCCGCAGGTGGCATCCAGGGTGAGGAAACCGTGAAGATGCGCGTGAATCTAACGCTGGGGTTGTTCTTGCTGCTGGGCGCTTGGCAGTCCGTCCCGGGATGGGTCCGGCCCGCTGCGGGCGCCACCATCGCCGTGGTCTGGAGCGGGCAGACGGACGCGTACCAGGAAGCCCTGCAGGGCTTTCAAAAAGCGGCCCTCTTCCGCTATATGGTTTTTCCGCTCGGCAACGCCGCCGGAACCGCCTCCGAGGTCGCCCAAAAAATATCGGCCGGCGCTTTCAACGCGAATGTCATCCTGGGCAGCGAAGCCTTGACGGTGGTGAAATACCTTCCGGCCGGAACCTCCGTGGTCTATACCATGGTGTTGGAGCCCCTCGAGCTGCAGGGGTATCCCTCCTCCGGAATTGTGATCAAGATCGACCTGGCCGACCAGTTCGCCAGCCTGGTCAAGCTGTTTCCCGGGAAAAGGCGCGTCGGCATTATTTACAATCCCCGCATGTCCGGCAAAGATGTCGCCTCCGCGCGTACCCTGGGGCCGAAATACGGGCTGGATATTTTCCCCATCGCCATCGAGAACCGGGAGGAGCTGGTCGGCGCCCTCACCAAGATGACCACCCGGAACGTGGATTTCTTGTGGATGCCCATCGATCCGATCCTGGCTCTTCCCCAAAGCGTGAGCGAACTGGTGCAGCACTGTCTGAAGGAAAATCTGTACTTGATCGGATTCTCCAAATACCATGTCAAGGCCGGCGCCCTCCTGGCCTTTTCCGCGGATTATTACGATGTCGGCGCGCAGACGGCCAACTACGTGCAAAGGCTTTTAGCCGGCAAGACCAAACCGCAGGTCGAGTATCCCCGCAAAGTCGTGATTTACGTCAACTCCATTCTGGTGCAGAAGCTGAAGGTTGGGGATCTGTCCAAATTCCCGAACGTGCAATTGATCCAGTAGCCGCTGGCGCCAGGCGGCAGTTGCTTCCGCCCGGTCCGGGCTTTCACCGTGAGGGAACGGAAGGCCCGTCGGAGCGCCTTGCCCTGCGCGCGAGGGGCCAAAAATCCAATGTTGCGGAAAAAATACGGCACCGGACGGCGGCAGCCAGGGTCCGACCTCCGAATCAGCGCGGCTTCCGGCCGGCCATCTGAAATTGGAGGTCGAGTCCGTGAAGGGAAAGCGGGTTTGGGCTGCGGTTGTTTTTCTTGGCCTGCTTTTACCCTCGCTTCTGTGGGCACGGGAGGAGGCCCGGGACGTGAAAACGTTTGCCGAACAAAAAGTGCATTGGCTGGGGCAAGCCGCTTTTCGGGTCGGGGACGGCCCGGTGGTTTTCACGGACCCGTATCAACTGAAAGCCGCGGGAGCGGCCGACCTGATTCTCATCACCCATTCCCATCGCGACCATTTGTCCCCGGCGGATATTGAAAAAATACGGACGCCCGCAACGGTCATCGTGGCGCCCGACGATCCCGAATGCCGGAAGCAGCTGACCGGAGATGTGCGCTTCCTCCGGCCCGGCGACACGCTCACTGCCCGCGGCGTCGAGATCCAGGCCGTACCGGCATACAATCTTCCCCCGAAAAGTTTTCATCCCCGCTCCCGGCAGTGGGTGGGATACCTCTTCGCCGTGGATGGCGTCCGGCTCTACACGGCCGGGGACACGGACCGCATACCGGAAATGCAGGGCCTTCGGGTGGACATCGCCCTGCTCCCGGTCGGGGGCAGGTTCACCATGGACGCCGGGGAAGCGGCCGCCGCGGCCGGGGACATCCGGCCCAAGCTGGCCATTCCCATGCACTCCGGCTCCGTGGTCGGTTCCCGGCGCGACGCGGAAAACTTTCAGCAACGGCTGGCGGGCCGGGTCGAGGTGTTGATCCAGACCGCGGAGTGAGCCGCGGGACGAAGGCAGGAGGTGCCGTGATGGAGGAACGCGCCTTGGGCTTGCAGGGGCTGAAGGTGCCGGCCCTGGGGCTGGGCTGCATGGGCATGTCGGAATTTTACGGTTCCGCGGACGAGCAGGAGTCGCTGGCCACCCTCCGGCTCGCCCTGGACCTGGGCATCACGCTGCTCGACACGGCGGACATGTACGGCCCCTACCGCAACGAGGAACTGGTGGGGCGCGCCATCCAGGGTCGCAGGGACGCGGTGGTGCTGGCCACCAAATTCGGCATCGTGCGCGGCGAGGACCCGGCTTTTCGCGGGGTGAACGGGCGGCCGGAATACGTGCTCCGGTCCTGCGACGCATCCTTGCGGCGCCTGCGGGTCGAGCATATTGATCTGTACTACCAGCACCGGGTTGACCCGGACGTGCCCATCGAGGAGACCGTCGGAGCCATGGCGCGGCTGGTCAAGGCCGGCAAGGTGCGGTACCTGGGATTGTCCGAGGCCGGGCCGCAGACCATCCGCCGCGCTCACGCCGAACATCCGATCAGCGCCGTGCAGACGGAATATTCCCTGTGGAGCCGCGATGTCGAAAAAGAAGTCCTGCCCGTGCTGCGGGAGCTCGGCATCGGTCTGGTGGCTTACAGTCCGCTGGGGCGGGGTTTTCTGACGGGCCGTTTCCGGAAATTCGAGGACCTGCCCGCGGATGATTTCCGCCGCCATCAGCCCCGCTTTCAGGCTGAGAACTTCCGCAAGAATCTTGACCTCTTGGATGTCGTGTCCGGCATCGCCGCCGACAAGGGGCTTGCCCCCGCGCAGTTGGCTTTAGCCTGGGTTTTAAGCCGAGGCCGGGATGTCGTGCCCATCCCCGGTACGACCCGGCGCCGGCACCTGCAGGAAAATATCCGCGCTTTGCAGATTCACTTCGGCCGGGAGGAGCTGGCGGCCATCGAACGCGCCATGCCTCCCGAGGCCGTGGCCGGAACGCGTTATCCGGAAAGCATGCTGCGCCTGCTGAACCGCTAGACGCGGCCGTCCGGGAAAACTCCGGTCCCCGCGGCTCCTCCGGCTTCCGCCCGGGCCCGCGGAAAAAACACGGTCGGGAAGGCCGCCGGTCTGCCGCCGGCGGTTGCCGGTCCAAGGAATCCGGGAGGTCAGCCATGAATTCAAAAGTCATCGTGATTACCGGCGCCAGCGGCGGCATCGGGGCCGCGCTGGCCAGACACCTCGGAGCCCGGGGCCAGCGCCTGGTACTGGCGGCGCGCCGGCAGGCGGAACTGGCGGAAGTCGCCAGGACCGCGGGCTCGCCGGCGGTCGCGGTCACGACGGACGTGACCCGCCGCCAGGACGTGGAACGGCTTCGGGACCGGGCTCTGGCCGAATTCGGCCGCGTGGACGTCTGGGTCAACAACGCGGGTCGGGGTATCGGCAGGAAAGTCCTGGAGCTCACGGATCAGGACTTCGACGAAATGATGGCCGTCAACGTGAAGTCGGCCCTGTACGGCATGCAGGCCATCCTGCCGCATTTCCAGCAGCGGGGCGACGGCCACGTCATCAATGTTTCCTCCTTTTTAAGCCGCGTTCCGTTCGTAACCTTCCGCTCGGCCTACAGCGCCGCCAAGGCCGCGCTCAATATCCTGACCGCCAATCTGCGCATGGACCTGCGGCGCGATTATCCCGGCATTCACGTGTCCGTGGTCATGCCGGGAGTCGTCCTGACCGATTTTCCCCGGAACGCCTTGGGCGGGACGCCAACTCTGCCGGCGGGTTCCCGAAGTTCGGCCCGGCCCCAAACCCCGGAGGACGTGGCCGCGCAGATCGCGGGACTGATCGAGCATCCCCGGCCGGAACTCTACACCGCCCCGGAACAGGCCGGGATCGCCCTGCGCTATGTACAGGATGTGGAAGCGTTCGAGGCCGGATAGCGGCGGGTGAAAAATCCGGGGAGGGACTACAGCTGGTAATCCTGCAGGAAATAGATCAGCGGGCGGTGCGCGTAATCATTGGCGGTGATGAATTGCAGGCCCAGGTCGTAATCGTCGCTTCCCTGGCGCGCGCACCAGACCACGCGGGCGCGCATGGCCAGGAGGCGGGGCTTGTGCTGCAGGAACAGGAACATCGGATCCTTGGTGCCGCCGGTGGACGGCTTCTCGGGCAGGGAGAAGGAAACCACCAGGGTCTCGCCGGCCTGCAAAGCCTGAGGACCGCGCAGGGAGAGTCCGCCGGCGCTGAAATTCAAGGAGCGGCTGTCAAAAACGTCCTCGGGTTTTCCCTCGCGGATCAGATGACACTGTACGGCGACTTCGAAGGGAATGCGCAGATAATGCCGCCGCTCTTGCGGGTCGGCATGTTCGTCATGATTCATCACGGCGCCACCCCCTGCCCCGGACCGGCTACCTAAAAGTATACAATTGAATCCGGCCGCAGCCAAATGAAAATACCTGACTTTTCACCTTCGGCTGAAGCCGCGGAAGGGAAGTCCGGCATGCCGGCTTTTGTGGTGCGGAACGCGAAATTCTTCCGGAGATTTTTGTCTCACCGCAGGGTATTCGTTTGAAAAATCCTTTAAATACAGGATAAATAGGTCAGTATATTTTTTTACTTGATTTTCGCTGTTTGTTCGCCTATAACAATAAACCCCATCTTAAGGGAGAAGAATCTTGTGGCAGGGGAAAACCCGGGGAACGAGGCCGCATGTTCACGCACCTGCACGTGCACAGCCATTATTCCCTGCTCGAGGGCGCGTCCGCCCCGGAGGCTTTGTGCGCGCGGGCGGCGGAGCTGGGTTTCAAAACGCTCGCGCTTACGGACACGAACGGGCTCTACGGCGCCCTCAAGTTTCTGGAAGCGGCCAAGACGCACGGCCTGCGTCCGGTCCTGGGCGCGCAGCTCACCGCGTCCCTGCCGCCCCGGCCGGGCGAATCCTCGGCCGTGGTCCTGCCCCTGGATGCCGCCGGCTTTTCGGAGTTGTGCCGGCTCATCAGCCGCCGCCAGCTCGGGCCGGATTTTGAGCTGGCCCGGGCGCTGGCGGGTTCGAGTCCGCATGTCGCCGTTCTCACTCCGGATCTGGGGCTGGCGCGCGCGGTGGCGGCCGGGCGCGGAAACCGCGGCGTGTACGTGGAACTGGTGGACGCCGCCGAGCGCGCGGACCCGGGAGCGCTTTCGCTGGCGGCCGCGGCCGCCGGCCTGGCCGGCCTGGCCGTGGTGGCGAGCAACGCGGTGCGCTTCGCCTGGCCGGACGAGCACGCGGCGCACCGCGCCTTCTGCGCGGTCCGCCTGGGTTCCACGCTGGCCGCGCTCCGCAGCGGGGATGCGGCCGGCGCGCAGGCCTATCTGAAATCCCCGGGCGAGATGCAACGGCGCTTCCGCCATTTGCCGGCCGCGCTCGCGCGCGCGCAGGACCTGGCCGAGACCTGCCGCGGGCTGCCCGAACTCGGCCGGTTCCGGTTCCCGGCCTATCCCTGCCCGGAGGGCGAGACGGAGTTTTCGTATCTCTCGCGCCTGTGCGACGAGGGCCTGCGGCGGCGCTACCGCCCGCTGACGCCCCGTCCGCTCGCGCAGCTTTCCCGCGAGCTGGCCGTCATCGAGGAAAAGCATTTCGCCGGCTACTTCCTGGCCGTGTGGGACATCGCGGCCGAAGCCGCGCGCCGCGGCATTCCGACCGTGGGCCGGGGATCGGCGGCCAACAGCATCGTGGCCTACTGCCTGAGGATCACCCACGTGGACCCGCTGGCCCACGGCCTGTTCTTTGAGCGCTTTTTGAATCCCGAGCGCGAAGACCCGCCGGACATCGACCTGGACTTTCCCTGGGACCAGCGCGACGAGATGCTGGACTACGCCTACGCCCGCTTCTCCCCCGAGCGCGTGGCCATGGTCAGCACGCACGCCTGCCTGCACGGCCGCTCGGCCGTGCGCGAGGCGGGCAAGGTGCTGGGGCTTTCCGACGCGGAGATTTCCGAGTTCACCCGCCGCCTGCCGCACTACGGGAGCGTGGCCGACCTGCTGCGGGCGAAGCAGCAGCTTCCCGAGGCCCGCGACCTGCCCGTTGCGGAGGAGCCGTGGAAGACGGTGCTGGCCTTGGCGGCCAAGCTGGACGGCGCGCCGCGCCACCTGTCCGTGCACCCGGGCGGCATCGTGATCGCGCCCCGGGACGTGGACGAATGCCTGCCGCGCGAAATGTCGGCCAAGGGCGTGGCCGTGACCCAGTACGACATGTACGGCGTGGAGGATTCCGGCCTGGTCAAGATCGACCTGCTGGGCCAGCGCGGCCTGGCCGTGATCCGCGACGCCGGGCGCGCGGCGGGCGTGGACTGGCGGGCCGCGGACCCTGCTGCGCGAGGGCCGGAGCCTGGGCTGTTTCTACGTGGAATCCCCGGCCATGCGCCTGCTCCTGCGCAAGCTCCGCTGCGGCGACTTCGAACTTTTGGTCGCGGCCTCGTCCATCATCCGGCCGGGCGTGTCCAACAGCGGCATGATGCGCATGTTCGTGGAACGCCACCTCGGCCGCCAGCGCGTGCGTTACGCCCACCCGGCCTTGCAGCCCATCCTGGGCGCCACCTACGGCGTCATGGTCTACCAGGAGGACGTGATCAAGGTGGCCCACGCCGTGGCCGGCATGAGCCTGGGCGAGGCGGACAAGCTGCGGCGCTGCATGAGCAAGAAGCGGCACTGGGAGCGGATGGAGACCTACCGCGAACGCTTCTTCGCCGGCGCCCGTTCGCGCGGCGTGCCGGAGCCGGCGGTGTGCGAGATCTGGCGCCAGATCGAAAGCTTCGGCGGGTACGCCTTCTGCAAGGCGCACAGCGCCTCCTACGCCCAGCTCTCGTTCCAGTCCGCCTACCTCAAGGCCCACCACCCGGCCGAGTTCATGGCCGCCGTGCTTTCGAACCAGGGCGGATTCTATGCGCCGGCCGTGTACCTGGAGGAGGCGCGGCGGCTGGGGCTGGCCATCCTGCCGCCGGACGTCAACGCCAGCGCCTGGCGCTGCGCGGGCGCGTGCGGAGAAGTGCGCCTGGGACTGCTGTTCGTCAAGGGACTGGCGCAGGAGCATGCCGACGCCCTGGCGGCCGCGCGCGCAAGCGGCGGATCCTTCGTCTCCCTCGGGGACCTGCTGGCCCGCACGCCCCTGACCACGGAGGAAGCGGAGGCCCTGATCGCCTGCGGCGCCTGCGACGGGCTGGGGAACAACCGCGCCCGGCTGATGTGGGCCCTGCATCTGCTTGCCCGGCGCGCGGCGTCTTCGCGCCGCGGCAGCCGCGCGCCGGAACTCCCCCTGGGCGTCGAAGCCGCCCTGCCGGAGGTGGCCGGGCCGGATCCGGACGAGGCCTTGGCCGAGGAATTTTCCCGGCTCGAACTTTCCCCGCGCGCGCATCCGCTCATGCTTCACCGCGCGAAACTGTCGGCCCTGGCCGGCTCCACCGTGGCCGCCTGCGACCTGGAGCGGTATGCCGGCCGGCGGGTGCGCCTCTACGGCTGGCTCGTCACCTGGCGCCGCACCCGGGTGCACAAAACCGGCGAGATGATGAAGTTCGTGACCCTGGAGGATTTCACGGCGACCTTCGAGGTCACGCTGTTCCCCAAGGTTTACCGCGAGCAGGGCCGCAAGTTCGGCGGGCAGGGGCCCTACTGGGTGGAAGGCGTGGTCGAGAACGACCGCGGCGGCGTGACCGTCATCGCGCAACGCATCGAGAATCTGGGCGGGCCTGCGGTATAGGGTTGCGCAGGGAGAGTGAATGTAATATTATATGAAAACGGTGCATCTGCTGATGGAGGTGTGGCAATGCAGGAGCATATCCAGCGTCTTCAGCGGTATCTCGGCCAGAGGGAATTGTCACCCAAAGACGCCCGTGACGGCATCATTTCCGCCTATGTGGTGATCAGCCGGCTCAACCAGACGCAGGGAAATCCGGACGTCGGCTTGAAGCAGGATGAGGCGGGCCTGCAGCAGCATATCAGCGGTTTCATGGGGGCCGTTTTTTGGGAGCGGGGGTTTGATTTCGAGCATCCCAGCGTGGAACAGCTGAATGAAATCAAGATGATGCTCGACGGCATGGCCCAGGTGTACGACATGCCCGAGAACCTGCAGATGGCCGTGAACGAAATCTGCGACTACCTGCTTTCGCGCGCCGGCGGGCAGCCGGCCATGGTCTCGCCCGCCGTCATGGACCTGTTGGGATACGAGGGCGGCCCGGTGGAAGTTCCCGAATCCACCCCGGAGCCCGCGCCGGCGGCCGCGGACGAGATCGACACGGATGTGATGCCGGAAAGCGAGTCCGAAGCCGCGCCGGAGCCGGAAGCGGAACCTGCCGCCGAAAGCCCGGCGTTCGGCGCGAAGGGGGCCTCCGCGGACGAAAGCCAGATGTGGGCGACCCTGCTGCAGGAAACCGAGGTCA
>Ga0307425_1002314_pt1 | contig 10821 bp, 8 predicted proteins | sample SalMarWE160330MG_FD_202152 | JGI IMG/M metagenome (GOLD analysis project Ga0307425, IMG submission 202152) | Salt marsh sediment microbial communities from the Plum Island Ecosystem LTER, Massachusetts, United States - WE1603-30 | ecosystem: Environmental > Aquatic > Marine > Intertidal zone >...
GGTATCTAACCCGTTAATTGAGCCGACACTTCGTTCGGCGATTCAGGCACTTCAACTCCCATCGGGGAGCCGAGGACTGGATGCAGGATGTGGAATTGGCCTCCAGACCTTGTTGCTTGCAGAGGCAGTGGGCCCCGCAGGGCATGTTAATGGTCTTGATTTGTCCCTCGAGTTTCTCCTTCATGCGGGGGAAATTGTAAAGAAGTCCGGCTTCTCTGAACAGATCTCCTTTCAGGAAGGGGACGTGAACAAACTTCCCTTTAAAGAAGATGCCTTTGATTGGGCATGGAGCGCCAATTGTGTGGGGTATGCCCCTATTGAACCACTTCCGTTGGTGAAGGAACTTGCACGGGCGGTAAAGCCTGGCGGCAAAGTTGTCATACTTGCGTGGTCTTCTGAGACACTACTTCCAGGATATCCCTTATTGGAGGCCCGCCTCAATGCGACATCTTCAGGTCTAGCCCCCTTCGCAAAAGGGAAGAGACCGGAGCTGCATTTTCTTCGCGCGCTGGGTTGGCTATGTGAAGCGGGACTTGAGGAACCCATGGCCCAAACCTTTGCGGGAGACGCTTATGCCCCGCTGACATATGATCTTCACAGCGCATTGGTGGCTCTATTTCAGATGCGCTGGCAAGGGGTTGAATCAGAGCTTATACCTGAAGATCGGGCAGAGTACCGGCGGCTTTGCCTGCCGGAGTCACCGGATTTCATTCTAAATCATCGGGATTATTACGCATTATTTACGTATTCGATGTTTTACGGCAGGGTCCCCGGATAAATCTTACTAGCTAGAGGATGGCTTTGTGCTGTAATTATTTGTTCTTTCTAAAGATACTCATCAGTCCTTGGAGGGTCAGAAATTCTTCAATATGATCGATCGTTTCTGAGACACCGCAAATAATCGGCGCAAGTCCTCCGGTGGCGATCACCGTCAAGGCCTCTCCGGACTCTTTCTTCATGCGGTTGACGATACCATCTACAAGGCCGGCGTAACCGTAAATTATTCCCACATTCATACTGCTGATGGTGTCCTTGGCCAGGACGCTTTTTGGCTGCGCAAATATCTCAACTCTCGGGAGCTTTGAGGCCTTTTGGAAAAGGGCCTCGCAGGATATCAGCACGCCCGGCGCGATGGCCCCCCCCATATATTCACCTTTGCTTGATATGTAATCAAAGGTGGTTGCTGTTCCAAAGTCGACGACGACCAGTGCCGTATGATATTTTTCATAGGCACCTACCGCGTTTACAATGCGGTCTGCCCCGACCTCCTTAGGATTATCATATTTTATCTTCATTCCCGTTTTTATTCCAGGGCCTACAATTATCGGTATGGTGTTGAAATAGCGCCGACAGAAATCTTCAATCGTGTTTAATAACGGGGGAACAACACAGGATACTATGGTGTCTTTGATGTCCTCCATTCTAATCCCGGCGGATTGGAAAAGGCTATTGACCAGAATGCCCAGTTCATCAGACGTTGCATCCTTTTCGGTTCTGATACGCCAGTGTTTCAAAAGTGTATTCTCGTTTGTTACACCAAAAAGGATGTTTGTGTTGCCTATATCAATACAAAATAACATGATTCCAATCTTTAACAACCTCGTAAAAAGTCGCTTCGCGCCTTTTTACTCGGCGGGGAAGGGCTACCCCTCCCCCGCCATTTGAAGTGAATTCAAATGGTTCCACCCCTACCCCAGTCCGGGGCTTAACCGCCCTCGGCCTGTTGACGGACTTTTTACGAGTCCGTCAATTTTTGACAACCTCGTAAAAAGCTATGAGATGCTTCCTCTTTTTATGACCTCAATCATTTTAATCGTTTCAACGGTTTTTTTAACATTATGTGCTCTTACAATGTGCGCGCCATTCATAACCATATATGCGATCGTAGCCATTGTACCAGTGTCTCTCCGGTTAGGTTCTTTGTCCAGTATATGTCCGATGAAGGCCTTGTTGGAAGGACCTAATAAAACCGGCTTTTGAAGAACGTGAAACCTGGAAAGGTCCCTGATAATCTTGAGGTTGTCATCAAATGTCTTTCCAAACCCGATCCCGGGGTCCACAATAATTAAATCCTCCTTAATCCCTGCGGCCATAGCCCGCCTTTCGGCGTTTTTTAGAAAGTCCAGGATTTCCGGGATTAGATCATCATAGGTGGGATTGTTCTGCATATTTTCAGGTGTGCCCTTCATATGCATGAGTACAACGGGAACTCCTGCCTCGGCTGCAATTGAAGCCATTTGAGGGTCAAACCTTAAGGCGCTGATATCATTGATTATTGAGGCTCCGCATTTCAAGGCCTCCCGCGCAACTGCATGCTTGTAAGTATCTATGCTGATGGGAATTGTGAGTTCTTTAGACAGGGCCTCTATCACGGGAATTACCCGATCCATTTCTTCATTGGTGGAAATTTTTGGGGCATAGGGTCTTGTTGATTCGCCGCCTACATCAATTATATCTGCACCCTCCCTGGCCATTACTAAGGCATGTTCGACAGCGTTATCCAGGTCAAAATAGCGACCCCCGTCCGAAAAGGAATCGGGGGTTACATTCAAAACCCCCATGACATGAGTTCTCCGGTCCAGGTTTAAGGAGTAATCTGCCCAGCTCAGCGTGAACCCCATTCGATTCACTCCTTTTCTCAGGTTGCAATAGCCTCTGTTTCCCGCGGTTCTGGTGTACCCCCGGCAGCCATTATTTCATCAATATCATGGCTGTCCAGGGTTTCTTTTTCAAGAAGGCCTTTGGCCATTCTATGTAGGATATCGATGTTGTCTTTTATCATCTGGGAGGTTTTTTTATAGGCGCTGGTTACAATATTCCTTACCTCCGCATCGATCTTTTGTGCTGTTGACTCACTGTAATCTCTATGCTGTGAGAGTTCCCTGCCCAGAAAAATCTGTTCCTCCTTCTTGCCGAATGTGAGGGGGCCCAACTCCTGGCTCATACCATAGTCACATACCATTTTGCGGGCTATATCCGAAGCCCGTTCAATATCATTTCCAGCGCCAGTCGTCTGCTGGTTCAGGACAATCTCCTCAGCGGCCCTTCCGCCCATTAATATGGCTATCGTGCTTATCAGATACTCTTTTGGATAGGTGTGTTTTTCATCCGTGGGCAGCTGCTGGGTCAATCCAAGCGCCCTGCCCCTCGGAATAATTGTAACCTTGTGGATAGGATCCGCGTTAGGAGTTAATCTGGCTACCAGGGTATGCCCCGCCTCGTGGTAGGCGGTGATCTTTTTTTCTTCCTCACTTATGATCATGCTCTTCCGTTCTGTACCCATAAGGACCTTGTCCTTGGCATCTTCGAAATCGACCATTCCTACTCTGTCTTTGGAGCGGCGGGCCGCCATAAGGGCTGCCTCATTCACCATATTTTCAAGATCAGCACCGGTGAAGCCTGGTGTGCCTCGGGCTAGGACTGTAACATCCACGTCATCAGCTATCATTTTTTGCCTTAGATGGACTTTTAGAATTCCCTCACGGCCTTTCAGGTCCGGCACCGGCACAACTACCTGGCGATCAAACCGGCCAGGCCTTAAAAGGGCCGGATCGAGCACATCCGGCCTGTTGGTAGCGGAGATCAGTATGACGCCTTCGTTTGATTCAAAGCCGTCCATTTCCACGAGAAGCTGATTCAGTGTCTGTTCTCTCTCATCATGCCCTCCGCCAAGGCCTGCTCCACGGTGTCTGCCGACGGCATCTATTTCGTCGATAAAAATGATGCAGGGGGCATGTTTTTTGCCCTGTACAAACAGGTCCCTGACCCTGGAGGCACCAACTCCAACGAACATCTCCACAAAATCCGATCCGCTGATGCTGAAAAAAGGAACATCGGCTTCACCCGCTATGGCCCTTCCCAGAAGTGTTTTACCCGTGCCGGGCGAGCCCACCAGAAGAACACCCTTTGGAATTCTCCCACCGAGCCGGGTGAATTTTTTGGGATCACGGAGAAATTCAACGATTTCCTGTAGTTCTTCCTTGGCCTCCTCGATCCCTGCTACGTCCTCAAAGGTGACTTTCTCCTGGGAATCACTCATAAGCTTTGCGCGGCTTTTTCCGAAAGATAATGCCTTTCCTCCTCCGACCTGCATCTGCCGCATGAAAAATATCCAAACACCGATCAAAAGCAGCATGGGTACCCATGAGAGAAAAACCTGAAACCAGGGAGAATCCTCTCCCGGTTTTGCGGTTATTTTAACTCCCTTACTTCTGAGCAGGTTGATTAATTCGGGGTCTTTCGGTGCAAATGTTTTAAAAGGCCCTTGTGCGGACATCCCTGATATATTGTCGCCCTGAATTGTGATGTTGTTAACGCTTCCGTTTTCCACCATACTTAGAAAATCACTGTAGCTGACAGATATATTGCTCCTGTCCGGGTGTTTGAATATCTGAAATAACATCACCATCATGAGGCTTATTACAAGCCAAAGGGCAAGATTTTTGTAAAATGGATTCAATTTAGAAAAACCTCCAGAGATTTAGTTTACAGAAACTTTTCATGTGGGTCCCGGCATTTTAAAATCCCGTTTAAAGGGAATGATTTTGCAAAAGGTGATGGCTGAAAATCATATGCTTATTTATTATAAGTACATTTTTCTAAATTTCTATAAAAATTTATTGTATTCAATTTATTATAGAGATCCAGGGCACTCAATTTTTTTGTTGACATGACAATTATTCGCATTGTCAACTAAACATATCTGTATTGTGTGAAGAAATATCACGGAAAATCATTATTTTCATATGAATATGATTTTCTTAAAGGAGTCATAGATGGGTCAAGAAATCTTCACCTCTCAGGATATCCGTCAGATAAGGAATCATGGGCTCTCCGTTGATGAAGTACAAAGGCATATCAGCCTATTTAAAATGCCTCCACCTTACCTTAATCTGGCGGGGGCGTGTACGCCTGGAAATGGTATTAAGGTTATTCCCCGGGAAGAAATTCAAGGACTTGTCGCACTTCATGAGGCTGAAGCCATGAAAGGCCGCTGCCTCAAGTTCGTTCCTGCCTCAGGAGCTGCAAGCCGGATGTTCAAAACGCTTTTTCAATACCTGAACCATGAGAGTGAAGTCACAAAGCAACTCATTGCAAGGCACGTGCAGGAAGGGCGTACAGAAGCACAGGAACTTTTTGAGTTCATGGAAGGGATTTATAAATTTGCATTTTTCAAAGAGCTCGAATCCGTGATGTCGAAAAAAGGATTCAACTTTGATGAGCTTGTAGAGACAGGACGGTTCACAGATATTATCCGGTATCTCTTAAGTGAATCAGGCCTGAATTACGGCGGATTACCCAAGGCCCTTCTTAAATTCCATGATTATGAGCAAAAAACCCGTACCGCTTTTGAGGAGCACCTAGTAGAAGCTGCGTCTTATGTTGTTAATAAGAATAGACGGTGCCTCCTTCATTTTACTGTATCGAGAGAACATTTGGAGGGGTTTGAGACCGTGATTGAGAAGATAAGGCCCTATTACCGGCAAGAATTCGGTACCATATTTGAGGTGACCTTTTCAGTACAGAAAAGATCCACAGACACTCTTGCGGTAGATCTGAAGAACAGACCCTTTCGTCAAGACAACAGGAAACTACTGTTTCGACCAGGCGGTCACGGTGCCCTGATAGAGAATCTGAACGATCTTAACGGGGATATCATATTCATCAAGAACATAGACAATGTTGTTCCCGACCGGCTCAAACCTGAAACATTTAAATGGAAGAAGATATTATGTGGATATCTTGTCCACCTTCAAAAAAAAGTTTTTAACTACATGGAGGGACTGTTATCAGGCAACGCGGATGCATCCTTTCTTGAGCATGTGGCAGACTTCGTAAGAGATGACCTTTGTGTGGATATTCCCTACACTATTGATAATGCGTCCCCGGATGCAAAAAGGTTGTTTTTTATGGAAAAACTCAATCGGCCCATTAGGATCTGTGGAATGGTGAAAAGCAAGGGTGAGCCGGGCGGAGGGCCTTTCTGGGTGAAAGACACGACAAATGAGATGAGCCTTCAGATCGTGGAAACAGCCCAGATCGATCCCGGCTCGAATGAGCAGCAGGCCATTTTAAGCTCTTCCACGCACTTTAATCCCGTTGATCTGGTGTGCGGTGTGCGAAACTGCAAGGGAAAACCTTTTGACCTTCGCCAGTTTGTGGACCGAAACGCAGTTTTTATATCTAAAAAATCAAAAGACGGAAAGGAACTGAAGGCACTGGAACATCCGGGTCTCTGGAACGGAGGTATGGCCAGGTGGATCACCCTTTTTGTGGAGGTTCCGGCCATTACATTCAACCCTGTCAAGACCGTGAATGACCTTTTAAGAAAAGAGCATCAGCCCAGCTGATATTGAGTGGTTGGGTCTTTTTTGGGGCAAATTCCAGCAGAACAACAGCATCGATGAAAGCGGAGACAAATCAGGAAAAACAGACGGTAAAGGGAGAGCCACGTTATTCTCATAGGTTCGTTTTCGTGGTTGCAATATTTGTGACCTGCCTGATAACGGCAAATATCATTTCCGTGAAACTGATAAATGTTTTCGGGCTGGTTTTACCAGCAGGTATTCTGATATTTCCCGTCAGTTACATCAGCGGTGACATCCTGACAGAGGTATACGGGTATGCTCAGGCCAGGAGGGTTATATGGCTCGGCTTTTTTTGTAATTTTATAGTGGTCATTGCCGTCTGGCTGGGCAAGATCATACCTCCTACTTCGTTCTGGGATGCACAGCTTGCCTATGAACGCATTTTGGGATTTACTCCCAGGCTACTTGCGGCCTCTTTTCTTGCCTATCTGATTGGGGAATTTTTTAATGCCTTTGTCATGGCCAAGATGAAGATCATTACAAATGGTCGCTGGTTGTGGATGCGAACAATAGGCTCCACCCTGGTAGGTCAAGGTCTTGATTCCATGGTTTTCATCACGCTGGCATTTGCGGGAACCATTCCATCAAAGGTCTTGGCTTTGGCTGTCATTACCCAGTGGTTAATTAAATCGGCCTACGAGGCCGCAGCCACACCTTTAACGTATATTTCAGTGGGATTCCTGAAGCGCCATGATGGCATGGATGTGTATGACTACAATACGCGTTTCAACCCGTTATTATTGAGAAAATGAGAATATTGGACAGGATGCGGAAGAAGGAGGAATTAAATAGAAGGCGGTTGAAGAAAAAGCTTCAACCGCCTTAATGAATACGGTTTAATGTCAGGGGAAGATGCCTTAACACACATCTACCCCCCTTGACATAAGTGTGGTTATGCTTTTTGTCCCCGCTCTGCGGCCTATGGCCGAAAGCAGGTAGTAACAGCTTTCTGAGCCGGATTGGTTAGCGTTTATATCTGGGATCAGGCTCAAGATACAGGTAACCGAGGCCGGCTGCTACGTTAACACCTTCACACCCTTCCAGGGCCAGCGGCTGCAGGGAGAAGTTCTTTGCACCTCCTCCAACGAGGACGGCCACGCCACCACCCACTCCCAACGCGGCAGAAGCCTTTCCGCCAATATATTTTCCGGCGAGGGCATAGGAGCCGATTTTGTAGTCAGAAGTCATACTAATAACAGTGAAAGCAATCCTCGACCTTGACTTGAAGCCTAGGTCAACGCCGAGACCGATGCCTGTCTCACCTACGTAGTATTCCTTATTACCCTCAGGATCTTGGAATGTACATTTTATGTCAACCTTAGAGGTAATGAGGAGGTTGTAACCTGAGCCGGGGATTGCCTCACAGACGAGGACTCCGATTCTAACACCTGGATCATCGGCGTAAGTAGGTACCGGGCTGCATATTGCTAATGCGAACATGCCAATGGCAAAAACCAGAAGAATTAGACGTTTCATAATTCTCTCCTTTCAAAAAATGTTTGAGTTGTTGTATAGGCGCCACAGCCTGGCACCTTTCTCTCATAGACCTTAACCTTAATTGATAAGCAGAACAACACCTCTCCAGTATTTGCGAAGAGCATAAGTGAAATTATTTCCGTTGTCAATAGTGTATTGTCAATCAAAAAGAGGCACGGTCATGAAATAAAATTGAGATCACAATATTATATTACAGTAGATAATGCTGGTGGCTGCTAGGCCGGTTCATCGGGATAACGTGCTCTAATGGATTTTATAACATCTATACACGAAAAAAAGGAATCTATGATTTCCGGGTCAAAGTGTGTTCCAGAGCATTTGCGCATCTCTTCAAGTACCCGTTCTTCTTCCCATGTCTCTTTATAACATCTGACGGAACTCAGTGCATCATAAACATCCGCCACCGCGACGATCCTTCCAAAAAGGGGGATCTCTTCTCCTTTCTTGGGCAAAGGTTTGCCGTCAGGTCGTTTAAATCCGGAAATAGGTTCTTCTGATATGGGATCTATATGTCCGGGATACCCCGTTCCATTCCATTTTTCATGATGGGTAAGGGCTACCTCGGCCGCCATTTCATCAAAATCCGATTTGGCATTTTTAAAGAGCCTGGCACCAAGAAAGGAATGACTCTTCATGACTTCAAACTCGTCCGATAAAAGTTTGCCCGGTTTTTTGAGGATCATATCGCTTATAGCCACCTTGCCCACATCATGCAGCATAGCAGCCATTCTTAGTATATCTTTCTGCCTTTTAACCTCTTCGGTGGGGATGTTTTTTTTGCGGGACCACACCTCATAGATTTCAATAGAGTATGCTGCCACCCGGTTTACGTGGGCGCCTGTCTCTTTTGGATCCCTCAATTCGGCCATGCTGATCATCCGCATAATAATATCCCTGGTCATCTGGGCCCTTTCCACCGCAAGAGCTGCACTGGCCCCGAAGTGCTTGATCAGGGATTCGTCGGAACGGTTGAAGGCAATGACTTTTCCTTGATCATCCTGTGCATTGATGATCTGCATAACGCCCAAGACATCGCCTCGCTGGTTTGTCATGGGAACGGCGAGCATGGAGCAGGTCTTGTAATCGGAGATAATATCAAAATCTGAGTCGAAGCTGTAGGGCCCAGAGTCGCCCAGTTTGTAAACGTCAGAAATGTTAACAACGTCCCGGTTTTTGGCAACATATCCCGCAATGGACTGGTTGTTTATAGGTATGAAAAAGGTGTTATAAACGAGCTTTTTGTCAGGGCCCAGTCTTTTCTGAAGGGTATCGTTCTGTGTATAACTGAACTGTAATTTATCTTCCTGCCTTAAGTAGATAGACCCGGCATCGGCATTAAAAAACTTTCGCGCATTGGTCAAAACTCTCTCAAGGAGGATATCCAGGTCCTTTACTTCATTGATATCCAGGCTGATCTGGGCAATAAGATCTATTTTTTCCCTTTCCATAAAACCTCCTGAAAAATCTTTTCCAGAAATTTATGAAAAATTATCGTCCTGCATGAGCTTGTTCTTCTGGTTAGGAATTGACAATGCGCTCAATCTAATGAGGTATTTGTTATCACAAACTGAGCCGGCAAACAAGCACTTGTTGGACCCTGATCCCCCATCAGGCATCGAAATTAAGGGGATTGCCGCGCTCCCTTTGGTCGCTCGCAATGACCGGGAGGGATTATGACACAGTCTCTTTGGGTGGGGATTCTTTACACTGTGGTTACCTTGGGCAGCTTGCCTTATTAGATGCCTGGAAAGATGACTACATTCGCCTTGACGAAATTGCCAAACGTCTGATAAAAAATTTGTTATGAATCTGCTTGATCTGGTTATAATTGCGACGATGATTTTTCTCATCGTACGGGGTGTATTTCGGGGATTTTTCATGGAAGTAGGTTCCGTGGCAGGTGTTGTCCTGGGTGTCTGGCTTGCAAATCATTATCAACCACAAATGACAAATTACCTGAAGGCCTATCTGCCATCCGGTAATTTTCTACCCATGATAAGCTTCGCAGTGATATTTATAAGTGTTCTGGTTTTGTGCAATCTTTTAGGGTGGAGCCTGAAGGTGATAATGAAAAAGGCATTTTTCGGCTGGGCCGATAGAACTCTTGGTGCCGGCCTTGCCATAATAAAGGGTGTCATTATCACATATCTTGTAATAGTATTACTCACCTTTTTTGTTCCGTCGAAGACTCCGCTTATTGCCCAGTCAAGGTTGGCGCCTTTGGTAATTACTTCCTATCAGTCCATGATTAGCCTCATATCCCCCTCTTTTTACCAACGATGGAAGAAGAAATTTCTTGAAAACAGCCGAGTGAAAGATGCGGTCGTCCCTAAAAAGACCCAATCTCCCGATAAATAAGATGGATTCCGATAGACTAACCAAGGCTATAGTTTCGCTCACAAATCTGGTGTTTCGACTCCGAGGCCCTGGAGGTTGCCCATGGGACGCCGAGCAAACGGATTCCAGTGTAGGGATGTACCTCATAGAAGAGGCATACGAGGTTCTTGATGCGATCGAGAAGTCATCGCCCGGGGATGTTTGTCAGGAATTGGGCGATCTTCTGTTTCATATTGTCTTTCTGGCCCAACTGGCGGAGGAGAGGAAAGAATTTGATTTTGTTGAGGTGGTGGAAAGGATCAAGGAGAAGATGATTCACAGGCACCCTCACGTTTTCGGTAAAACAACGGTAAAAAGCGCGAAGGATGTCGCCCTTAATTGGGCAAAGATAAAGAGGCAGGAGAAAGGAGCTCTGAATAAAACCTCCTCTCTTTTGGAGGATGTCCCTGTGAATCTTCCGGCCCTTTTAGGGGCCCACAGACTGAGTGAGAGGGCGGCCAAAGCGGGTTTTCACCGAATGAATGTTAGGGAAGCCTGGGATCGGGCCCAGAAGAAATTTGAAACACTGAGGTCAGCAGTGGAAAATGAGCCCAGCGAACGGCTTTCCCACGAAATGGGT
>Ga0307425_1002316_pt1 | contig 10818 bp, 8 predicted proteins | sample SalMarWE160330MG_FD_202152 | JGI IMG/M metagenome (GOLD analysis project Ga0307425, IMG submission 202152) | Salt marsh sediment microbial communities from the Plum Island Ecosystem LTER, Massachusetts, United States - WE1603-30 | ecosystem: Environmental > Aquatic > Marine > Intertidal zone >...
AGAAGCTTGGTGAGCTTGGGGCGGCAATTCAAAAAATCGGCCCTGCAGGCAATCGCATGGCCTGCCTGATTGCCTGTCTGAAAGAACAAACGGATGAGGTGCAAAAATCGCTGCGGTCGGCTGAGTTCGAGCCGGTCAATTTCGAGTCGATGTCAGGAACAGCCTCCGAACTAATCAGCGAGCACAGTAAAAAGCTGGAAAATGCCCAAAGCCAATTAAACAGTTACACAGAACAAGCAAATGCGCTCTCCGAGAACCTGCTCAATCTTCAGATTCTTCACGACCACTATCAAAACCTTCTAAGCAGAGAACAAACCAGAGATACCGCACCGGTCACCGAAAGCACGGTCCTGCTGGAAGGTTGGGTCAAGGAGCGTAATTTCCACCGCCTTGAAAAGCTGATGTCGGATTTCGATGCGTCGAGTCTGACTAAAATCGAGCCTGCTGAAGATGAAGAGATTCCTGTCGAGATTGAGAACAAGCGTATCATAAAACCGTTCGAAGTCATCACGCGCCTGTACGGCATGCCGCAGCATTTCGAGGTTGACCCGACCGTGTTCCTGGCCCCGTTCTTTGCTTTGTTTTTCGCGCTATGCCTGACCGATGCCGGCTACGGACTGGTCATGGTTGTACTCATGGCGCTGTTTATATGGAAAATGCAGGGTGATAAGAAGCTGATGTGGATGCTGGGAATATGCGGGGCAGTAACTATCATTGCAGGAGCTCTGACTGGGGGCTGGTTCGGCAATGCAATCCAGACGTTCATTCTCGGCAAGCCGAACAAAAGTATTGCGCTGTGGTTTGATCCTTTCGAGAAACCGATGACGTTTTTCGTATTGTCCCTGGGGCTCGGGTATTTCCAGATTATGGCGGGTTTGGCTATAGGACTCGGCCACAGTCTCAAACGGCGTGATTATCTCTCGGCAATCTGTGATTACTTGAGTTGGCTTGTCATGCTCAATTCCATCGTTCTGTTCCTCGCCGCCAAGTTCGGGGCCATCCCCGCCCCCATCGGCACAGTGTGTGGAACCATCGCCCTGTTCCCGGCAGCAATCATCCTGCTCTTTAGCGTACGGCAAGGCGGGTGGCCCGGCCGGATCGGCATGGGAGTGTATAACCTGTTCAGCACTATATTCTATATGGGTGACGTATTGAGCTATCTGCGTCTGATGGCACTTGGTATGGTCACGGGGGGACTGGCAATGGCCATAAACGTTATCGTCGAAATCTGCAGTAAGATACCCCTGGCAGGGATTCTTATCGCCGTGGTCGTATTTGTCGGAGCCCACACGTTCAATATTGCGATAAACGTACTCGGCGCCTTCGTGCACACGCTGAGACTCCAGTACGTCGAGTTCTTCCCGAAGTTCTTTTTGGGCGGCGGAAAGCAATTCATGCCGCTTAGTAAAGAATATCAACATATCTATATTGCGAAAGAAATTTAAAAGGATCGTTTTTCACCAAGAAAGAGAGGTTATGTAATGAGTGGATTGACGTTAGCTTTGATTGGAGCAGGATCGGCGGCCCTTTTTGCCGGTATCGGTTCAGCAATCGGGATCGGCATTGCCGGCAGAAGTGCGACCGGCGTGTTGAGCGAAAAGCCGGAACGATATGGCCAGATGTTTATCATGGTCGTTCTCCCGGGCACACAGGGCTTCTACGGATTTCTTGCGGCGTTTATGGTTATGCTTCAACTGCACTTCTTCGAGAGGAAGGTGCCGGACCTGACCTTCGGACAGGGCCTGGAAGTGCTAATGGCCTGCCTGCCCATTGCCTTTGCAGGCTTGGTCAGCGCCATCTACCAGGGGAAGGTATGTTCCGGAGGTATCTTGATGGCGGCCAAGAGGCCGGAGATGGCGTTCAAAGCCGGTGTTGTTTACGCCGTTATGGTCGAAGTGTACGCCGTTCTCGGCCTGCTGGTCACGATTTTCATGCTGCTGTTTGGTATCAGTTGGCCGGTAGCAGCGGCTTAGTACCTCAATCGCGATACACAATAAGAGATACAAAACCATGGAAGCTATACAAGTTGTAGAGAAGATATTAGCCGACGCAAAAGCCGAGGCCGAGAAGATAATAAAGCAAACCGACGCCAATGAAGCTGCCGAGCAGGCCAAACTCGCCGAGCAATTGGACGAATACAAAAAGCAGACAGAGATTCTCGCTAAAAAGGCAGGCGAAGATGAAGAATCGCACATCCTCGCAGCGGCAAGAATGGATATCGCCAAGCAGCTTCTCGCGGAGAAAAGAAAGATACTCGATGAAGTTTTCGAGCAGGCGCACCAACAACTGCAGAACCTGCCGGAGCAGGAGTATCGAACACTCTGCATGAAATTGATGCTCGAAGCGGTCGAGACCGGCACCGAAGAAATCGTCGTTGACAAGAACGAGAATCGCATCAATCAGGATCTTATCGACCAGGTCAACCAGCAGTTGTCCTCGAAGGGCAAAGGCGAGCTGAAATTGTCCGATCAAAAACAGGATATAGGCGCCGGCTTTATCTTAAAACGCGGCCAAATAAAGACCAACGTCTCTCTGGATGTGCTGCTGGACCAGGCACGCAAGGAGCTTGAGATCGATCTGGCAAAAGAATTATTCAAAGATTAACAATCAATGCGCGAACTTGCAGAACAAGCTATTCTTGATTTTTACATGTATCCGCCCATTGGCGGTGACGACTGGCGATATACATACCAGACGGCTCTGGTCCGCGCGCTCGAAATCCAGATGCTCTCCAGAGCTACCTTGCTCGATATGGCCAATGCGTCCGGTTTCCAGCAGGCCGCCGATTTATTGAGCGGCACGGAGTACGCCCTGCCGGCAGGCGGCAGGAATTTCGCCGAAGTCCAGGATGTCCTGCAACAGCAAAGAACAGCAGTGCGAACCCTTTTCGCGGATTTAATGCTGGACAAACCGATCGTCGAGCTGCTCAAAACGCGGGATGATTTCGCGAATCTCAGGCTGGCTGTCAGAAGAACATTGACCGAAAAGCCTATCGGCACGGATTACAGCAGCGACGGCAACGTTCCGCCCGAGCTGATCGAGCAAATATTTGCCGAGGAAGAAGAATTCGGCAAGCAAGTATTCCCTGATTATGTGCGGGATGCGGTCGAGCGGGCGGTTTTGGCCTATTACCAGAACAAGGATGTACGCCGGGTTGACGATGCAATAGATCAAAGTCAGGTCGAATACAATCTAAAGCAGGCACGCCGGCTGAAGAGCGTTTTTCTGACCGGACTTTTCAAAATACAGATTGACTTGACCAATATCCGGACAATGCTCCGGCTCAAATTCACCGAATCGGAGCAGCGTAATGTATTCCTAAAGGGTGGCTTTATCGAATTAGAGCGATTCATGCACGGCATAGAACTCGGCTACGAAGCGTTAGGTCCGCTGTTCTTCGTAACGCCCTACCATCGAATCGTTGACGCCGGCGCAAGCTATCTGGCGTCGGACAAATCATTTTTGAAAGTAGAGCAGCAGTGCGAAGAGCATTTAACCGGATTTTTGAAATCGACGGTCCAGATTACAGCCGGCCCTCAGCCGATCATTGCATATCTGCTGATGAAAGAAAATGAAATCCGAACCGTAAAGCTGATTTTGACGGCAAAGAAAAACAATCTGGATACGAAACTAATCATGGACCGTATTTCGTGATCCGCAAATGAAATTTAAAAGTTAAAAAGCTAATAGATCGATATTTTTGCATTTTGTAATGTAATTTTGATATTTGAATTTTAGCCGAGAGGCGAGAGACGAAACAATGGAAGGCAAGATTGCAGTTTTGGGTGACACTGATTTTGTGATGCCGTTCTCGGCACTGGGAGTCGATACGTTCGCGGTCGAGCAGACGCCTGCCGAGATCGCCGAGAGTGCGAGGAAAATAATCGATGAAAATTACGCTCTCGTAGTAGTCGCCGAAAATATCGCTCCCAGGACTGAAGAAGTGTTCGCGGCTTATCGGGACAAGCCGACTCCCTGTGTTGTGGTTGTGCCGTTTACTACCGAATCCGAAGGTTATGCCACGCAGTCCCTGGGCCAGGTGCTGAAAATGGCTACGGGTATCGATATACTGCAAAACGATTAGAAGTTGGTATTGCGTCGTGCGTATTGCGTTAAAATAATACGCACGACGCGATACGCAATACGATATACGGAAGGTTTTGATAATGATTGAAAGAAATGAAGGCAGGATAGTCAAGGTCGCGGGCCCTGTTGTGGTCGCCGAAGGGATGGCGGGCACGCGAATGTATGATGTTGTTCGTGTGGGCGAATTGAACCTTATCGGCGAAATCGTGGAACTCCACGGCGATAAAGCGTCGATTCAGGTCTACGAAGAAACGACGGGCATGGGACCGGGCGAGCCTGTGGTCGATACCGAGGCGCCGCTGAGCGTCGAGCTGGGTCCGGGTCTGATTCAGAGCATTTATGACGGTATCCAAAGGCCTCTTAACGCACTTGTAGAGGCTGAAGGTGAATTTATGAGCCGGGGCAGTGACATGCCGGGGCTGGACAGAGAGAAAAAATGGCATTTCAAGCCGACAGTCTCAGAAGGGACAAAAGTCAGTAGCGGAGATATAATCGGCGAGGTGAAGGAAACCACGCTTGTCGTGCATAAGATTATGGTGCCGGTCGGTGTGGAAGGAACCTTGAAGAAGATTAGCGAAGGAGATTTCACAGTCGTCGAGACGATTGCGATCATCGCTGCGGAAAACGGAAGCGAAACGGAGCTGCAGTTGATGCAGAAATGGCCCGTTCGTAACCCCAGGCAGACAACCAAGCGCCTTGCACCTAATAGAATACTCGCCACGGGCCAGCGCGTCATCGACACGTTCTTCCCGATAACCAAAGGCGGGACGGCCTGCGTTCCGGGACCATTCGGAACTGGCAAAACCGTCGTTCAGCATCAGTTGGCCAAATGGGTGGACGCGGACATCGTCGTCTACGTCGGCTGCGGCGAACGCGGCAATGAAATGACCGATGTGCTGACCGAGTTTCCGGAACTCAAGGACCCGCGAAGCGGCGAGCCGCTGATGCAGCGCTCGGTACTGATTGCAAACACGTCGAACATGCCCGTGGCGGCCAGAGAGGCTTCCGTTTATACGGGTATTACCATCGCCGAGTATTTCCGCGATATGGGTTATACCGTCGCCCTGATGGCCGACAGCACGAGCCGATGGGCGGAGGCGATGCGCGAGATATCGACACGGCTGGAAGAGATGCCCGCCGAGGAAGGATACCCCGCGTACCTGTCGGCCCGAATTGCGGCGTTCTACGAGAGAGCCGGACGCGTCCAGTGCTGCGGCGCGCCCGAACGCGAAGGGGCCTTGTCCATCATCGGAGCGGTGAGCCCGCCCGGCGGCGATTTGTCCGACTCGGTCGTCCAGGCAACTCTGCACGTGGTCAAGGTCTTCTGGTCGCTCAAGGGCGAACTCGCATATCAGAGGCACTTTCCAGCCATCGACTGGCTCACCTCATACAGTTTTTATAAGCAGTATCTAAAGGAGTGCTTCGAGGACAAAGACCAGGGACTGGAAATGGAAAAGATGACCGTCGAGGCCATGGGATTGCTCGAACAGGAGGCGGAGTTGCTTGAAATCGTTCGGCTCGTCGGCGCCGAGGCCCTCTCGCCGCAGGACAGGTTTGCGCTCGAGACGTCACGGTCCATCCGCGAAGATTTCCTGCACCAGAACGCCTTCCACGAAGTAGACACTTATACATCGATGGACAAGCAGTATGAGATGCTGAAAACCATTCTGCATTTCCATAAGCAGGCTCTTGCTGCTATTGAGACCGGAGTTGAAACCACCGTAATTTCCAAACTGACCGTCCGGGAGGAAATCGCAAGAGCAAAATACATCCCGCAGAACGATATAGCAAAAGTCAGCCAAATAAGAGAAACGATCGACAAACAGATAAAGCAATTAAAAACATCAGCCCCAACAGCTTGAATCGTATGAAGATATATGAGATATGCTTCAAGAGAAACAAAAATAGGAGCATGAAATGCCTGCTATAAAAGAATATCAAACAGTCACGAATATCTCCGGCCCGTTAATGCTGGTCGAAATGGTCGATGAGGCCAAATACGGACATATAGTCGATATCGAGATCGGTGACGGCTCAATACGGCACGGGCAAATCCTCCAGGTCGAAAACGACAAAGTCCTCGTCCAGGTTTTCGAGGGCACCAGAGGTATCGATGTCAAAAGCAGCACCGTGCGGTTCCTGGCCAAGCCTTTGGAGCTGGCCGTCTCGCCGGACATTCTCGGCAGAGTTTTCAGCGGTCTCGGTGAGCCGATAGATGACGGCCCTGCAATCATCCCTCAAAAACGTCTGGATATTAATAGCAAGCCGATCAACCCATACGCCCGTAACTACCCGAATGAGTTTATTCAGAGCGGCATATCCACAATAGACGGCTTGAATCCGCTCGTCCGGGGCCAGAAGCTCCCCATATTCTCGGGCGCCGGCCTGCCGCACGACCAGATTACAGCACAATTTGCCCGACAGGCAACAGTGCTCGGTAAAGGCGAAGACTTCGCCGTAGTCTTCGCAGCTATGGGGATCACATTCGAGGCTGCACAATTCTTTATCGACGACCTGCACAACACCGGGGCGATAGAGCGCTCCGTTATGTTCATAAACCTGGCGAACGATCCCGCGATTGAGCGGATAGCAACGCCGAGATTCGCGCTGACCGCCGCCGAGTATCTGGCCTACGAACTGGATATGCACGTTCTGGTTATCCTGAACGATATGACCAACTACTGCGAAGCCCTTCGCGAGATTAGTGCCGCAAGAAAAGAAGTCCCCGGCAGGCGAGGCTATCCCGGTTATCTCTACACGGACCTGGCAACAGTTTACGAACGGGCCGGTCGAATCAAAGGCAAAAAGGGCTCCATTACAATGGTGCCGGTATTGACAATGCCCGAGGACGACAAGACCCATCCCGTGCCGGACCTGACCGGCTATATCACCGAAGGCCAGGTGATTCTGTCCCGCTCGCTGCACAGACAGGGTGTATCGCCGCCCGTGGATGTGCTGCCGAGTCTTTCGCGACTGAAAGACAAGGGAATCGGCGAGGGCAAGACGCGTGAGGACCATGCCGACCTCTATAACCAGCTCTACGCCGCTTACGCCCGCGGTAAAGAGATGCAGGAGCTGGCTACGATCATGGGTGAGGCCGCCCTTTCTGATGAAGACAAGAAGTATATGAAATTCGCGAACGAGTTCGAGGCCAGGTACATCTCGCAGGACTACTACGAGAACCGTACGGTCGAACAGACGCTGAACCTCGGCTGGGAGCTGCTCAGCATGTTCGAGAACGTCGATCTCAAACGTATCGATATCAAGCTGATTGAAAAGTATATGCCCCGGTTCCGCAAGAGCAAGCCACAAGAAGCAGCTAAATCATAGAAGAAGGAGACAGAGTAGGTGTTAGCGAATGTAAATGCAACGCGAATGGAGCTGTTACGGCTGCGGAGGCGCGTGTCGCTTGCCAGCCGGGGACACCATCTGCTCAGCGAGAAACGTGATGAGATATCCCGGCAGCTAATCCAGATTGCGAGAGAGATTCGGCCGCTGCGCCGGAAGGTCGAGAAAGAACTTTCGGAGACGTTCCGGCGTTTCATGCTGGCCCGTGCGACGATGGAGCCGGAGCATACGAAGGCCGCCCTGGCGGTACCCACAAAGAAATTCAGCCTGGCTATTGATTTTGCGAACGTAATGAACATCAAGGTCCCGCACCTGACTAAGGATATATCGGGAGAGATTATCTGTTACGGCTACGCCACAACATCAGGCGAAATGGATGTCGCTCTGCTCGCATTGGAGCGTGCGTTCGACCATCTGATTGAATTGGCAGAGAAAGAAAAGCAGGCCGCTCTTCTTGCCACCGAGCTTCAAATGACCCGCCGAAGAGTCAACGTCCTGGAGCACGTCGTCATTCCCGAACTGCACGAAACAATCCGCTTTATCTTTGACAAATTAGCCGAAGCCGAGCGAGATAATATCTCGCGCCTGATGAAAATCGCCGACATCATAAGAGCGTGATTCGTGCCCCGTCGCTCGTGAATCGCATCTCGCGGATTGAATGTTGCACGGCAATCTAAAAATATTTAGCCCGCCGATTCATTCGACGGGTTTGATTTCAAATCAACACAATAGAGCATTTTGTCCCGCAGCATAAGCAAGTTCTCCTGCCCATACGGTTAATCATTCTCCAATCATTTTTTATATTCACCACGGGCAATCACGCCTCTTCGACAACTTTCCATCCAATCGCGTCGGCCAGGGAATACACGGGCTTTTTTATGTCACCGTAGCACGTCACACGGTGCCAGCTCCACAGGTCCCACATTTCAAAAAGCTTCTCGATGTCACCGACCGGCTCAGCGGCAAGCTTCGTCCGGCACGCGCGGTCGTTCGGATCGTTATCGACCGCCTTGCCCAGATGCATTATTATCTCCTTTTGCGGCTGCCTGATTTCGAGGGTTGTCGTCATGTAATCCAGCGGCAGAATCGAACGAACCGATGCGCCCTGCCTGTCCTCGGAATGTGTCAAAATCTCATACGAATTTGCCGGCCCATCGGGACCGAACATCTTATTCGGCGCCACGCAATGCGCATAGATAATTTGCCGCTTGGTGGTATCTATGACCGGGTCCGAAATGAAACTGGGCCGCCCGCCCGTAATGGCATTTATCACCAGCATGGTCGCCGTGGACCTAATATCACATTCACACGCCCCGACCATTCCCTCATTATTCAACTGGTGAAATCCGAGGCATGGGTATGCGTGAATGTGTCCGCCGTAAAATCCGCCCAGACAGTTGATTGCAATAGCATTAGCCGCATGCTTTTTCAGCACCTGCTTCATGCCCAGGTACATCGCCGCCGAAGTCTCCAGCGTCTGGTCCGAAACACCGACAACTTTGGCCGCATTATCTTTCCATGTCCGGGCAACCGTCTTCGACATGTCCTTGTCCGCGTTTTCCCACGCGGCGTTTACTTCGGCGAAGGAAACGCTCTCGATTGGTATCCCCATCATCTCGCCGCCCGGACCGGAATTCTGGTCCCGAACTGACAGAATCTTCGATTTTTTCATCTGCCTCATGCACTCATCCGTCGAGGCCGTTCGCAAATTGTCCGCCTTGCACTGCATGTTGCTCATCCTCGGCGTCCCCTCTATGCGTACTCGCTTTGTCGCTATGGCGAAGTCCGATGCCGATCCTCCACGCCCAATGATCTCGAAGCATTTTACGCCGGCAATTACATCGTTCATATTCGATGATGCGACAAAGCCCACATTGGCCGTCCCGCTCCGCAGGAACGCAGCGTTATAAACCAGAAATCCGCCGCTTCCACCGTACTGAAAGTCAACATAAAGCACCGGCTTGCCCGAAGCGGCAATATCCTGGACCACGCGATTCCAGCAGTTCATCTGATAAACGATATAGCCGTCAACGCCGTTGAGCCCATTCTCCTGGAGAATCTTCTTCGCTTCCTCCGGCCCTTTGGCCATGGACGATATGAACTCGAACTCAGGGCATCCCTGAGCAAGGTCGGCGTCAATTTGCTTCATAACCGGCCCGAAATCGAATCCAACGTTAGGCCAGTCCGGCCCGGGCTGCTTGACCGCATGAAGCGAATAAATCACCTGAATACGCATTTTGTCTCTGTTAGCCGCAATAGATGGCACCGGCTTAGCCAGCAGTCCCGCCGCTCCAACACATGCCGCACAGCCGGCAAGGAACTTCCGTCGGCTAATTGGGCAGTATGAACACCCCTTGATATTATTACTGGTTTTCATGGTTGACCTCCCAAAATTCATAGAATTCCAATTTCACATAAAGAGCAGTATATCCTTTCCGGCAACCAAAACCATGAAAAAGTTTCTGATTTGTGCTGACAAAGTCCTGCAGCCAATTTCCTGAACTCGCTAAATACCGAAATTGGCTTTGTTTTTTCGCCGCCAAAAACCATTCAACATTCACATAATCCCTTTTTTCATAAACACTTACGCCCATTTTGCCTTTCTGAAAATTGGCTTTGTTTTTTCAAGTTCCTTTTTCGCGTCATTGCGAGGCTCGAAGGGTCGCGGCAATCTTCCAGTAATAAATAAACAAAGCTTATTCAGTTCAATTTTGGCTTTGATTGGCTTTGTTTTTGCTATCCGAAACCGCCGTATTTCTTCATAATCCCCTTTCTTATATATACTTACGCCAATTCAGCCCTTCTGCAGATTGGCTTTGTTTTTTCAAATAGCTATAAATTACAACCGCAGATTAACGCTGATAAACGCTGATTCTTGTTGTTTGTCATTCCCGTGAAGACGGGAATCCACGACTAATTCTCCAATTCACCAATAAACTTACATTGTTTATCCTGTCTTAATATAGACCATATCCATTTTGTTAAGTATTATACGAAATTCAAGAGTAAAAGTCTCACATATTACGAAAAAATCTCCGTGAGATGTAGCTTACTGCAAGTAGCTTGTGCCCTTTAATCCGAGTAACGGATTATGAAATCAGCTTATATAAATTCCTATATTTTCTTGACAATGTCACAGCTTAGTGCTATATTGATCTTCGGGAGTAAATGGTATCTTGGAGAACTTAACAATGCCAGAGAATCAAACGAACGACCCCTATAACAATAATCTGAGCAAAAAACCGATGTTGCTTTCAAATTTTTCCTAAAAAATCTCAAGAATTTATGCAATATTCGAAATTTTTCCTGAATTTAATTATAGAGGCGCCTGTGCAAAAAAGAATGTCAAACAGACAGGTAGAGTCAGATCGGATTTATTTGGCC
>Ga0307425_1002318_pt1 | contig 10812 bp, 9 predicted proteins | sample SalMarWE160330MG_FD_202152 | JGI IMG/M metagenome (GOLD analysis project Ga0307425, IMG submission 202152) | Salt marsh sediment microbial communities from the Plum Island Ecosystem LTER, Massachusetts, United States - WE1603-30 | ecosystem: Environmental > Aquatic > Marine > Intertidal zone >...
GGAGGAAAATCTTACGAAAAAAAAGGGGCGAGTTGGCGCGGAGCGCCGCTCGCCCCTTTTTTTGATTCTCACCCCCTTCCCACATTGGGAAGGGGGCCAGGGGGATGGGTAGGAGAAGTTTTTGGCTGTGGAAGGACCTTAGATATCCAGGCTGTAATCATTGTGAGGTCACAGTCAGGTCACGGGCTCCCCATCTTCCTGCACCTTGAACTGGCTCATGTACAGGTTGTAGTAGAAGCCTTTCTTCCTGATCAGCTCGTCGTGCACTCCGCGCTCCACGATCTGGCCATCTTTCAGCACCAGGATGACGTCGGCGTTGACAATGGTGGACAGGCGGTGGGCAATGACGAACGCGGTGCGCCCTTTCAGCAGCTCATCGAAAGCCTTCTGGATCAGGCGCTCGGTGCGGGTATCCACGCTGGAGGTGGCTTCGTCCAGGATAAGGATGCGTGGGTCCGCCAGCGCGGCGCGCGCGATGGCCAACAGCTGGCGCTGCCCCTGGCTGAGGCCGGAGCCCCGTTCGCCCAGCACGGTCTCGTACTTGTCGGGCATGCGCGCGATGAACGAGTCGGCGTTGGCAAGCCTGACGGCAGCCAGTACCTGCTCGTCCGTGGCGTCCGGGCGGCCGAAGCGCACGTTGTTCATGACCGTATCGCTGAACAGGAAGGTGTCCTGCAGTACGATACCGATCTGGCGCCGCAGCGATTCAGTTGTCACGTCGCACACATCGATGCCGTCGATCCTGACCGCGCCGGAGGTCGGGTCCCAGAAGCGCGGGATCAGGTTGATGATGGTAGTCTTGCCCGCGCCGGTCGGGCCGACGATGGCGATGGTCTGCCCCGGCTCGGCGGTGAAGGTCACGTCGTTGAGAACCGGTTCGTCGAGCTTGTAGGCCGAAGAGACATGGTCGAACTCCACCTTACCGACGATCTCAGGCATCTCTTTTGCGCCTGGTTTGGACTGTACCGAGGGCTCTTCATCCAGGATGCCGAAGATGCGCTCTGCGCCCGCGATGGCGTTCTGGATATTGGTCCACAACACGGAGATCTGCTGGATGGGTTGGTTGAAGCGCTGTACGTAGGCCAGGAAGGTCACCACCAGACCGAGCGAGACAACCGTACCCAGCAGCGTCTGCCCCTGCAGCAAATACCAGCCGCCCACGCCGGTCACGATCGCCAGCGCCAGATAGGACATGGCCTCCAGCGTCGGGGCCAAAGCCGAAGTGAAGGCCACCGCACGCACGTTGGCGTCGCGGTTGGCGGCATTGACCAGCTTGAACTGCTCGATGTTCTCACCCGCGCGGTTGAAGGCCTGCACCTCGCGCACGGCGGAGATGCTTTCCTGCAACTCTGCATTGACCGAGCCGATCTCCTGGCGTGCCAGGCGGAAGGCCTTACGGGCCTGCCCCGAGAAGTAGATCGTCGCCAGGAACATCAGCGGCGCGACCGCAAGCGAAAGCAGGGCAAAGGCCAGGCTGGTGGTGAACATGTTGTAGGCCACCCATACCAGCAGCAGGATTCCGCCGAAGACCTGCACCAATGCGAAAGAGACCGCCTGTTCGATAGCGCTGGTGTCGTTGGTGATGCGGCTCATCAGGTCGCCGGCCTCGTTTTCGGTGTAGTAGCCCAGCGAGAGTTTGTGCAGCTGCTCGAAGACCTCCACGCGCAGTTCGCGCAGCACATGCTGCCCGCTCCAGGACATGGTAAAGAAGGTCAGGCCGTTGAGCAGTGAGCCGCTCACGAACAATACAATGATGATGACGATCAGCCGGGCGAGTCCCGCCACGCGCTGGTCGCTGGTAATGGCGGCGGGATCGGGAGCCGGGTAACCGCCCATGGTGTACGCGTTGTAGACCAGTTTATGCGTGAAAGACAGGTTGGCTGGGTCGCCCGTCCCCAGCCAGCAGTTCGAGGCTGATTGACCGGATTGCGTGGCGGCGGCCGCAGGGGCGGTGGCCCCAAAGCTGCTGCCTGCACCCAGCGGGACGAGGAAACAGTCTGTGGCCTGACCGGTCAGGTCGGGCGTGGTCACCTGGGTCCAGGTTGCAACGACCACGAACAGGACTGCCAGGATAAGCATGTACCAGAAGCGGCCAAAGTAGGACCCAAGGCGGCCAAGGGTTTCGCTCAAGTTGCGGGGCTTGAGGTTGTCACTTTGCAGCAAGCCTTGCATACGTCCGCCGTGCATCATTGGGCACCTCTGAGATAAGAAGGTGACATTCTGAGGCGCAGAGCGCCGAAGAATCTTTGATTGGCACTACTAAAAAACGATGAGATTCTTCGCTCCCTTCGGTTGCTCAGAATGACATGTGGCAAGCAGGAAGTATTTATGCTAAACATACTGGGATTCACTTTCTTGTTGAGCTTCGCTGGCTTCAGAAGCCTGGTGTTCGGCCTCGTAGCTCAGGATCTGCGAGTTGTAAATCTCGGCGTACATGGGTTCGTTTTCCATTAAATCAGCGTGCTTTCCTATGGCAATCACCTCGCCCTTATCAAGCACCAGGATCACGTCGGCAGTCATGACGGTGCTGATGCGCTGCGCGATCACGAAGGAGGTGCGCCCTTCCATGAGTTTGTCGAGCGCCACCTGGATGAGCGACTCGGTCGCCAGGTCGACGCTGGAGGTGGAGTCGTCCAGGATCAGGATGCGCGGGTCCAGCAGCAGCGCGCGCGCGATGGCGATGCGCTGTTTCTGCCCACCGCTCAGGGTGGTGCCGCGTTCGCCGACGTGCGTATCGTAGCCCTGGGGGAATGACGTGATGAAGGCGTGCGCCTGGGCAGCCTGGGCGGCGGCTTCGATCTCTTCCTGCGTGGCCTCCGGCTTGCCGAAGGCGATGTTCTCGCGAATGCTGCCGCTGAAGAGGGTGGTTTCCTGCAGCACGATGCCAATCTTGGAACGCAGCGACTCGAGTTTGACATCGCGCAGGTCGTGACCGTCGATGGTGATACGCCCTTCACTGGGGTCGTAGAAACGCGGCAGCAGGTTGATGATGGTGCTCTTGCCGGAGCCGGTCGCGCCCAGCAGGGCGATGCGCTCGCCGGGTTTGGCCTCGAAGGTCACGTTCTTGAGCACCGGTTCGCCGCCGCCGAAATAGCGGAAGGTCACGTCTTCGAATTTGATTTCGCCGGTCACAGTCGGTAGTTTGATGGCCTCCGGTTTGTCGACGATGTCGTTCCTTGCATCCAGGATCTCGAAAATGCGGTCCGCCGAGGCGGCTGCCTGCCCGAATTGAGTAATGATGAATCCCAGTTGCGCTACCGGGAAGAAAAGGTAGATCAGGTAGAGCGAGAACTCCTGCCATTCACCGATCGTCAGCAGCCCGCTGATGATCTGCTGGCCGCCCACATACAGGATGGCTGCCTGGCCCAGGTTTGCGATCAGGAAGACCATCGGGAACATGAAGGTGAACAAACGCGCCAGCGCGATGGCCTGGTCCATGGTGGCGTCGGCGGCGTTACGGAATTTCCCTTGCTGCTCCACCTCACGCGTGAAGGCCTTGATGACCTTGATGCCCGCCAGATTTTCCTGCAGGATGGTGTTGAGGGTCGAGATCTTTTGCTGCACCTTGGTGAACATCGGCCGGGCAGCGCCGCTGAAAATGACGAACAGCACCATCGCGATCGGCAGGATGGGGATAGCCGTCCAGGCCAGCGCTGCGTTGGTGCTGAACAGGATGATGACCGTACCGCTCAACAGGATGATTGCGCCCACCAACTGCAGCAGGCCCTGACCGATGAACAGGCGCACCTTTTCGACATCGTCCGTGGCGCGGATCATCAACTGGCCGGTCTGGTTCTTGTCATGGTAGGAGAACGACAGGTTCTGGATCTTGGCGTACAGGTCGTTGCGCAGATCGTATGCGACGGACTGCGAGTTCTTCTCCGCCCAGTAAGCCTGCAGGAAGGCGAAGATTCCGCGCAGCAGGGCAAAGACCACAATGGCGGCCAGCGCTGTGACCAGAGCCCGGGGGGCATTCGCCAGGTCCGCTTCAAGCTGGACTCTGAGTTGGTCAAGCGTCAAATTGGACGGCTTGCCGGCAGCCTGCAGGATCTTTGGCAGCGCCGCCCCGATGGCCTGTGCCGGGATCGCATCGAGCGCGCCCAGAACCTGGCTGGCAAGGTAGCCGCTGGTGACAGCGTCGAGCACCAGCCGGATCATGCGCGGCACGGCAAGTTGCGATAGGGTCGCGATGAGCAGGAAGAAATAGGGCAGAGCCGCTTCGCGCCCGTAGTGGGTCAGGTAGCGTACGGCGCGCACCATCCCGCCGTTGGATTTATGGCGTTCCCCGCGCATCCGGGAGGTAGTTCGAGTCATGCTTGCTTGCAAAGGGTACTCCTTGGGTTATTGCGAGCCTTCGGGAAGCAATCTCAAGGATGGAAATTGCTCGAGATTGCCGCGGCAGCGTTGCTGGCTCGCAATGACAGGTATTATTATTTTTCAGCCACTTCCAAGTTTGCCCATCTTTGGCGGCTTGTTGATATCGATGCGCCCAAAGGATAGGCGGAACAAGATATAGTCCAGCAGATTGCCGGTCAGGTTGCCAATCCGTATCATACGCAGCGCCAGGTCGATCTGCGCGGTGGCAGCCTCGCCGTAGGTTTCCAGCAGGCGCTCCCGGGCTTCGGGGAGCGGGTCCGCGTCCGTCTCGGCCCAATGCTGGGCATAGCATAAGGCCGTCAATTGCTCTTCCGGGCACTTGTCCAGCAGACCGTCCCCGATGGAGCGGATTTCAGCCTCTGATATGCCTTGCAGCAAGGCCTGCTGGGCGTGGAAGTAGGAACAGTAGCGGCAGCCATTGACCTGCGTCACGGCCAGGAACAGCCGTTCACGAAAGGCCGGGTCCAGCTCCTGCATCATGGCGCGGATATCCTTCCGATCTGCCATGACTGTGCGTATATCGACCAGGAAATCACCAAAGCTTCGATACAGTCTGCGGTTGAAGGCTTTCATGCTCCCTCCCATTTCGAGATCCTACTCGCTCATGTCCCCGCCCGGGACAGGTTCCAGGCCTGAAGCGTTTGCCGCCTCAGCCAAAACAGCCAGGGCTGCGCTCACTTCTGCCTGTTCTTCCGGGTTAAGCCGGGCCGCCACCGCCTCCACCCAGCGGTACCGTTCCTGGATGCCTCGCTCGATCAAACCCTTACCTTGCGCGGAGAGCGACACCTGTTTTGCGCGGCGATCATTTGGATCTTCTGCCCGCTCAAGCAATCCGGCCTGGACGAGCTTCTCCACCAGCTGGCTGGCAGCGGCGTTGCTGATCTCCATGTGCTCGCTCAGGTCCGAGATGGCGCAATGCGGGCGGTGGTGCAGGTGCATGAGCAGGAAAAACTGCGGCATGGAAAATCCGCTGGCCTTGACGAACCGCGACCAGTCGCGCATCGAGCGGTGGGTGAAGGTCTCCATCCAGTCGTGGAGGAATTGGGAGAATTGCGTTGCGTTGGTCATCATTCACTTTCTTTTGCAAGAACCTGGATTTTTATCCAACAGCTTTTTTGAGAATATTCATGCCAGGGCAAAAAGCATGGGGCTGAAATAAGGGATGAGCCAGATGAACCAGACCACGAGGCTGAACTTATGAAAATTCACGATGGCCTTTTCGTCTTTTCGAACCAGGACGAGGGTGGCCCAGAGGGCATGGATCAGCATCAGGACGATGGCCAGCACCCCGGTCAGCCCGTGGATGTCGAACCGCATTCCGCCGGCCATCTCGAACATCAGGCCTGTGCCCCAGGTATCGCAGACCAGACCCAACCAGAAGAAGGCCAGATGCCAGGGCTTGAGCCGGCCTGAAATGCGCTCGCTCCACACGCCGATCGAATAGAGGAGCAGGGCAAAGTTGATGACGATGAAGGGGATACTCATTTCACCTGACATGGACTAACTCCTAGTGTTTTGATGATCACATCTGTCAACGACAGCACATGTGGGTGCATAGTTAAGGATGCTATTTAACCTAAGTTGCCGCAATACCGGTAATGTCATGCTCCCAAAGGGCTAGGACGGTGTGAGGGGCGGTTTATGCCCCTAAGCATCTCCCCGCACTCCGTGCGGGAGACCCTCACCTGCACTTACACCAAACGCAGTGCAGGTGCAAGTGTCGCTACACCCAGGGTGACAAAATTAAAGAGATTCATAGTTGGTAGCAACTTGAGCTATATAGTTAAGCGGGCTTAACTATATTCAAAACAGGAGCTTTGTCAAGCATTCCCCCGTTAGAGTTGTATTAGAGATCTCGGGCGCGGGCAGGAGACCACGGCCGTGGATGTTTCATTGCGCGGTATTGCCTCCATCTACCAGCAGTAATTGCCCGGTCACAAAGGAAGAATCATCGCACGCCAGGAAGAGCACGGCCCTGGCGATCTCTTCGGGCTGGGCGAAGCGCCCCATAGGAATGTCGGCGGCAGAGTCCTGCATGGCCTGCTCCTGCGTGACCGGATCGTCGTGCTCGAAGTAGCCCTGCTCCAGCCAGCGCTCCACGAAGGTATCCCCCGGGCAGACGGCGTTCACGCGAACCTTCTCGCGGGCGTGGTCGAGCGCCATGGAGCGCGTCATCTGTGCCACGGCGCCCTTGCTGACGGCGTAGGGCAGCGCATCCTTTGCCCCCACCACGGCCCAGTCGGAGGCGTTGTTGACGATCACGCCCCCACCCCCAGCGCGCAGGTGCGGGAGGACAAGCCTGGACATGCGCCAGACGGCCGTGACATTAATGGCCAATGTATCGTGCCAGTCCTCTTCGGTGACGCTTTCGGCTGTACCGCTGGTGACGATGCCGGCGTTGTTGAACAGGATGTCGAGGCGGCCGTACTCGGCCAGCGTCCGCTCGACGGCGCGGGCGCAGTCTTCGGGCTGTGTGTGGTCGGTCTGGACGAACAGGCAGGCGCCGCCCGCCGCCTCGATCTCCGCGACGACCGCCTGGCCTCGCTCCTGCCTGCGCCCCGTGATGACCACGTTGGCGCCCTCCTGCGCGAACAGGATGGCGGTGGCCGCCCCAATGCCGGAGGTGGCGCCGGTGATGAGGGCGACTTTATTCGAAAGTTTTCCAGACATGGTGGTCTCCTGTATGACCGTGGACCGAGGACAGTGAATATCGGTCTTCCGTCTTTTGTCCTTCGTCTTTGGTCAAAGCTCTTTCCGATAGAATCGATAGCGCTTGTAGATCTGCGCGCCTATGTGGTGCGCCAGCGGCCAGGTGTCGGGGTTTTCGTCACCGGTGATGGAAAGGTCGGCCCAGGTATAACCTTTGCCCACAGCGCGCCTGGCCATCTCGTCGAAGAGCAGCACGGCTACGCCGATGTCCCAATATTCGGGTGGGACGACGATGCTCTTGATGGAGAGGCACTTTGGCTTGAGAGTCCGGTAGCGCAGGTAACGCAGCGCGTCCCAGGGATAGCGCAGGCCGTTGAGGTGGATGATGAGTTCGTTGAAGTTTGGCACGCCGGGGAAGAAGCCCGCTGGCTGGCCGTCCACCTCGGCGAACAGGATCAGATCGACGTCCACAACGTCAAGCAGGGGCAGGATCATGGTTTCGATATCATTGCGCGTATAAGGGACGTAGTTGGGGAAGTGCCTCAAGGCGCGATTCTGCAGATCGACAATGCGATCGATCTCACGATCGAAATCGGCCATATTTGCGCTGCGCACGCTGAATTCAGGATTGCGCTGGCGCACGAGCTCTGCCAGCCGCCCCAGGCGTTGTATCCTTGGGGTCGACAGATCCAGGTCGACGGCGTAGGCCAGCCCGTCTTCGCCGTATTTTTGAAAGCCGTAGCGTTCGAAGAAAGCCTGGTAGTAGGGCGGGTGGTGCGCGCACAGGATGGCGGCCGGCCGGTCGCGACCTTCGATCAGCAAGCCGCGCGAGTCTTCGCGGTCCAGGTTGTAAGGACCATAGAGCGCGGTCATATCCCGCACACGGGCCCAGTCTTCGGCGAAGTGGAACATGGCATCGAAGACCGCATACTCTTCCAGGAACTCGACGAAGCCGTACATGCACTCGGCATGTCCAAAAGTACGCGTGTTGTTGTGGTCCTCCGCCAGGCAGAGCGTCCCGGCGGGCCGGCCGTCTTTCCAGGCCAGGAAGCACTCCGCATAGCCGTCCTTGAAGAACATGCCCTGCGCCGGATCGATGACCTTGGCGCGTTCCGGCAGCAACGGCGGCACCCACAGCGGATCGCCCCGGTAGATGCGCCAGGGGAAGCTCAGGAAAAGGCGTTTTTCGCGGGGAGAGGTGACGGGGCGGAGTTCGATCATGACAATTTTCAACAACGAACCACGAACGGCAATCTGCGGTCCGTCGTTTGCGGTTATATGGTTAGCATCACTATTGCACTCAGTGCCAGTATGATTCCGAGCACCTGGAGGCGCGAGATGCGCTCTTTAAGGAACAGCCAGGCCAGCAGGACGGTTCCGCCGGGATAGAGTGAGCTGAGTACGGCAGCGGTATCCAGACGGCCCGTCCGAGCCGAGAGGGCAAAGCTGGCGTTTCCAAGAGTATCCAGGATGCTGCTCAGAAGGATTGGCACTAGGCTCGCCTTTGTGGGCAGCCAGGGCTGACGGGTCAGTATAGCGTACCCAAGCAGACTTGCGACTGAGACGATGCGAACCCCGATCAATGGCCATAACAAAGAGATCTGGCTGGCGCGTTCAAAGAAGACGAAGAAACCTCCAAATGCAATTCCAGCGATTATGGGTTGTTGGAGTTCTGCAAACGGGACCCTCAGCTGACCCCCGCCAGAGATCAACCAGACAGCCGCCAAGGCCATGGCAAACCCAAACAGCACCCAAACACCCGGATTCTCATCGATGAAGAAACCAACCAGAACAGGCAGGGAAGCGGCCAGCACTCCCGAGACCGGGGCTGCCACGCTCATGCGTCCCTCTGCCAGGGCGCGGTACAGGAACAGCAGGCCTACGCCGCCGCAAATGCCAGCGCCGCTGGCCCAAAGTAAATCCTTCGGTGGTGGGACGGCTTCACCATTTAAGAGAACGAGGATCAACAATAAGCCCAGGCTGATCGCGTGTGCTACAGTTACCACGCCGTATGGATTGCTACGCTTGCTGGCAATTCCGCCGTTGAAATCTGCAGCGCCCCAAATGAGTGCGGCACCCAAGCCGAAGAGGAGTGATAGCAATTATTCCCCGCCCCTCATGGTATCACCACCCTGGTTTCTGCCTGTGAATGGGTCTTCCGGTTTCGATGCAAAGTCGGGGAGATACCAAGCATACCGGAACCGTCTAACAGGCTTATGTGATGATCGGGCTTTTGCAATGACTGCTCCTGGTAGAGGAATATCTTATGGGTTACAGGGTCAACAAGATTATCGCACCCAAGGCCAATACAATTCCAAAGGCCTGGACTCGAGAGATCTTCTCTTTAAGGAACACCCAGGCCAGCAATACGGTTGCACCGGGGTAGAGCGAACCCAATACAGCAGTCACATCCAGACGCCCGATCTGGGTGGCGAGGGCGTAAAAAACAGTTCCAGAAATATCAACCACACCAATGAGAATCAATAACGGCCAATGATTTCGGGCTGGTTTCCAGGCCTTGCGGGATAGTGCAGTAAAAGTTAGTAATCCCGTAACGGAACCGCTGCGTGCGGCGACTACCGGCCAGTAAACAGCCTGTTGGCTGGCCAGATCCATAAGTACGAAAAATAATCCAAAAGTGATCCCAGCCCAGAACGGCAGGCTCAAATCGCTCGGTTTAATGCGGGCGATCCCTTCTTCGCTGGCAAGCATCCATACCGCTGCAAGTGCCAGCGAAAATCCGAGGAAGGTCAGAACAGCAGGTACCCCCTGAGTAACACTCCCCACGATAACGGGAATCGCAGCGGCCACCACTGCAGAGACAGGTGCGCCAATGCTCATTTTTCCTTCCGCTAAGGCGCGGTAGAGCAACATCAGACCGGTGCCACTGGCCATACCGGCAGCTACCCCGAAGATCAATTCCCGGCCAGCCGGAAGGGGTTCGCGCATAAACGCTGCAAAGATCCCCAGCAGTAGCAAACTACCAAAGTGAGAGACGATCACCACACCATAAGAATTGGTCTGTTTCGCGGCTATCCCTCCGCCAAAATTTGCTGCACCCCAGGTGAGGGCGGAAAGTAGTCCAAGCAGGATGGGTAGGGTGGGCATGATGTTCTCCTGATGGATTTTATCCGCTAATCTTCGTGAATGGGCGCAAAAACCTGATGCATTCGTGTGGGTTAGCGCTAATTCGCGGATCGAATTCATTGAGAAAGGAAGCTATAACTTCCCCGCGGCTTTAGCGCGCTCCAGCACCCCCCGGGCGTTCTTCACAATGGGCAGGTCGATCATCCTGCCGTCCATGGCGAAGGCGCCCTTACCCTGTTTCTGGCTGGCTTCGAAGAGATCGACCAGTTGTTGGGCATGGGCGACGGCCGATTCGGAAGGTGTGAAGGCAGCCTGGACCGGTCCGACCTGCGCGGGGTGGATGATCTGCTTGCCGCTAAAGCCAAGCTGAGCGCCGAACTCGGCTTCTTTCTGGACGAAGTCGAGGTCTTTAAAATCGATCGTGACGATGTCGATGGCCTGCAGCCCATAAGCCCCACAGGTCGTGACGACTGCCTGACGTGCGTACAGCAACTCGATGGCCTCGGGCGTGCGGGTGGCACCGATGCTGGCGGCGAAATCCTCCCCGCCGAAAATGATAGCCTCCAGGCGCGGGGTGGCGCCCGCGATCTCCTGCAGGTTCAGGATGCCACGCGCGGTTTCCACATCCACCAGCAGGCGGATGCCGCCCATGGGCAGGCCCTGCGCTAGTTCGAACGATTCGATCCCCGCGCTGACCCA
>Ga0307425_1002322_pt1 | contig 10807 bp, 9 predicted proteins | sample SalMarWE160330MG_FD_202152 | JGI IMG/M metagenome (GOLD analysis project Ga0307425, IMG submission 202152) | Salt marsh sediment microbial communities from the Plum Island Ecosystem LTER, Massachusetts, United States - WE1603-30 | ecosystem: Environmental > Aquatic > Marine > Intertidal zone >...
AAAAAGAAAAAACCACCGTTGTTATTTCAGCTGTATATGGAATTACGAATTTGCTGATTGATGCGATCCAGATGGCCGTAAAATCAGAAAAATACATACCAAACTTCATTAAAAAGATCCAAGCTAAACACAAAAAGATCGCAACCTCAATTTTGAAGGACGACAGCTTGCGGACAATGTTGCTTAAAAATATTGAAACAAAAATAAAGAAACTGGAACGTCTGCTCTATGGAATCTCCTACACGGGAGAGATCAGTTTACCGGTGAAGGCTCAAATCCTCAGTTATGGAGAACGTTTGTCCACACTTCTCCTCTCAGCCTTAATCAAAGAAAAAGGGAAAAAATCCCTTCCTATGGAAGCTGACAGTATTGGTATTGTCACGGACCAATCCTTTGAGAATGCTACAGCTTTACTGCCTGAAGTAAACAGGAACCTGGTTAAAAACGTCGCGCCCTTCGTTAATGACGGGATTATCCCCATAATAACCGGGTATTTTGGTCATTCTAAGGAAGGGAAAATAACCACTTTTGGACGGGATGGATCCGATTACAGTGCTGCGCTGGTCGCCAATGGCCTTGATGCGGATGTTCTTGAGATCTGGAAAGATGTCAACGGCTTCATGAGTACTGATCCCAAGATCGTCAAAGAGGCCAAGAATATTGACAGGCTGTCTTATTATGAAGCTGCCGAGCTTTCTTACTTCGGGGCTAAAATATTATCCCCACGCACTGTAGAACCGTTGATTGCGAAGGGTATACCGCTGCACATAAAAAATCTGTATGATCCAGGACACAGAGGTACTCTGATCCAAAACGGGAGTAAGGAACGAAAAAACATCGTCAAGAGCATCACCTACAACAGGAATATTTCTGTTCTGAAGATATATGGGCCCGGAGTCGGGTACAAACCCGGGATTATTGCCGAAGTAGGAGGGATCCTCTCAACTATGGGAGTCAACATTTATTCTGTCTTCACCTCTCAGACTTGCATCAATCTGCTGTTGGATAAGAGCGATTCCCGTATGAGTCACGAGGCTTTGCAGACATTAACGGGCGGGATTATTGAGAGAATTAGCCGAGATGACAATATCGCCCTTATCAGTGTTGTCGGTAAAGGTCTCTTGAAACGGCACGGAGTGGCGGCCAAAGTCTTCTCCGCAGTTGCGAGAGAAAATATTAACGTGGAGATGATATCATCTGGAGCCTCGGAGGTCGCCTCATATTTCATCGTACTCAAAAAAGATCTCGAGCAGACGATCAGGGCTGTTCATAGGGAATTTTTTAGTTAAACTGGTGAATTTGTTAATATAAAAAATTTTATATGGAAGGAAATAAATAATGGACAAAAAACTCAAATATCATCTGGATACTCTTTGCCTGCACGGCGGACAGAAGCCGGATGCAGCCTCCGGTGCGCGAGCCGTGCCTATCTATCAAACAACATCCTATGTTTTCGAAAGCACGCGTCATGCCGCTGACCTGTTTGGGTTGAAGGAGTTCGGCAATATCTATACCCGGCTTATGAATCCCACCTCTGATGTTGTTGAGCAGCGGGTCGCGGATCTAGAAGGCGGCATCGGAGCCCTGCTGGTTGCCTCGGGTATGTCTGCAGAGATGATTGTTTTTACGACGCTGGCCAAGCAGGGAGAAAATGTGGTATCAAGCAGCAGCCTTTACGGAGGGACAAAGACTCTTTTAAGTGTCAGCCTTCCCCGGTTCGGCATCACGGCCAAATTCGCCGATGTTCGAAAACCGCAGGCTTTTTCCGAGCTGATCGATGAAAATACAAAAGCACTTTTTGTTGAGACGATAAGCAATCCATCCGGTGATGTGGCGGATCTTGAAGTCTTTGCCTCCATTGCCCACGAACATGACGTACCGCTTGTGGTGGATAACACCTTTGCTTCACCTTATCTCTGCCGGCCGTTTGAGTGGGGAGCGGATATTATCACTCATTCCGCCACCAAGTTTATAGGAGGACACGGAACCTCCATTGGAGGCATAATCGTCGACAGCGGAAATTTTTCCTGGGACACGGGAAGATTCCCGGATTTTGTTGAATCTTCTCCCGGCTATCACGGTCTAAAATTTTGGGAGACCTTCGGCAGTTTAACCTTCATACTCAAGTGCAGATTGGAGGGACTGCGTTCCTTGGGCCCAGCTCCTTCGCCCTTTAACGCTTTCCTCTTTCTTCAAGGACTTGAAACCCTACACCTCCGCATGCCTCGACACAGTGAGAACTCCCTACAGGTCGCACGTTTTCTAGAAAATCATCCCAAAATATCCTGGGTTAAATATGCAGGACTTCCGGAACATCCATCCCATCAACTCGCCCAGAAATACCTTAAAGGTAGATATGGTTCTATTTTTTCTTTCGGCGTTAAAGGGGGCATCGAGGCCGGAGAAGCCCTGATTGAAAATGTAGATTTGATTTCCCATTTGGCCAATGTCGGTGATGCCAAGACATTGATTCTTCATCCGGCATCCACATCCCACTCGCAGTTGTCGCAGGAAGAACAACAGGCAGCCGGCGTGACTCCGGATTTGGTCCGTTTGTCGGTGGGAATCGAGGATGTAAATGACATCATTGCGGACCTGGATCAGGCCCTGGAGAAGATTTAAAAGAGGACGGTTTATCATGAGTGAATACGGAGAACACGATAAAAACGGCCTTTCAGTAGGAATTGTCGAAAAAAAATTCTTTACATTCGCCGAACCTCCAAACAAGATGATTATGGAAAGTGGTGCAAGGTTGGGACCGATAACTTTGGCGTATGAAACTTACGGCAGTCTAAATGAAGACAAAAGCAATGTGGTCATGGTCTTGCATGCTCTCTCCGGCAATTCCCATGTAGCCGGCTACTACTCAGAAGATGATGAAAAGCCTGGCTGGTGGGATAATACGGTGGGGCCAGGAAAAGGAATCGATACCAACAGGTATTTTGTCATTTGTTCAAACATTATAGGGAGCTGCTACGGGTCGACCGGACCATCATCGAAAAATCCCCAAACAGGTAAACCCTATGCTCTGGACTTCCCGCTTTTTACCATCTCTGACATTGTTAGAGCCCAGAAGAAAGTACTGGATCATCTTGGAATCACAAAGCTGTTGTGCTTGATTGGGGGATCGATCGGGGGAATGCAGGCCCTGGAGTGGGCGGTGAGTTACCCCCATATGGTTCAATCGGTGATCCCCATTGCCAGCACATGCAAACGATCCGCCCTTTCTATCGGCCTGAGTGAAGCGCAAAGACAGGCCATAATGGCCGACCCTAACTGGAATAGCGGTAACTATTACGATCAGGATTATCCTAAAAAAGGATTGGCGCTCGCTCGTATGATAGGTCACATCACCTATCTTTCCGAGACTTCCATGCACAACAAATTCGGACGCAGGCTCAAGGAAAATACTGCATTTTCATATGATCTTTCGATAGATTTCGAGGTGGAAAATTATCTTCATTACCAAGGGAACAAATTCGTGGAAAGATTTGATGCCAACTCCTACCTTTACATCACCAAAGCATCCGACTATTTTGATCTGGGTGAGCAGAAAGGCGGTGGATCCCTCGTCAAAGCTTTTTCTGGAATACCGGCGAAGTTTCTGGTCATCTCATTCTCCTCCGACTGGCTTTATCCAACCGCCCAATCGAGAGAAATGGTAAAGGCAATGAAAAAGTCCGGGCTGGATGTAAGCTTTTGTGAGATTGAGACTGACTTCGGACATGATTCCTTTCTCCTGGCACATGAACAATTGACAAAGTTGATTTCCGGATTTTTAAACAGGATCTATTCATAATGGAGGCGTAGAATGCGTTTCGACTTACAAATCATTGCTTCTCTTATCAGAGAAAAAAGCCGAGTATTGGATTTAGGATGTGGAAAAGGTGATCTTCTGGAGTTTTTACAAAAATCAAAACAGATCGAGGGCTACGGTATCGAGATCAACGAAGAAAAAGTCATCCTGGGAATTGCCAGAGGATTATCAATCATTCACGGTGACATTGATGGAGAAACCCAGGATTATGCTGATGGATATTTTGATTATGTAATCTTAAGTCAAACTCTTCAACAGGTTTATAAACTAGAAATGGTCATCAAAGAGATACTGCGAATAGGGAGAAAATGCATTGTAAGTTTTCCCTGCTTCAACCATATAGCCATAAAGTTCCAACTGCTGTTTAAGAGTAAAGCACCCCTCACTCGGGAGCTCCCGTATGAATGGTACGATACTCCAAATATTCGAGTCATAACACTCAAGGATTTTCGCGAGTTTTGTACAAAGCATCAAATCAAGATTCTCAAAGAGTTGGCGATATCTACTCATTACAAAGCAACTTCAGGGAAAAGTGTAAAATTTTTTCCTGACTGGTTTGCTAAATATGGTGTTTTTTTACTCGCCGGGCAATCTGAAACTCCTTCTGGACACGGAATTTAGGCTCTCTACCGCCCTTCATCCAATCTTATTTCGACCCTGCTCTTCTGTACAGAGCAGAGTTTTTTTGAAATGGCTCAAGAATGTTTGCGTGGATTAACCGCAGAAGAATAAATTATTTGAATTATCGCTGATATTCTAACAGATATTGTTTCGCAAGTGTTCGAAGAACCTTTTTGACTCCTCGGCATCCCTACCTTTAATCACATGCTTGAGAAATTCGAGCCTGCTGGTCACTTTTTCCAGTTGGGATAAGGAATAAGGATTGAAGAGAATCTCACTGAGTAAGAAATCGTCTTCCTGGAGCAGTCCTTTCGCGATTTCCAAGTGTTTTTTGAAGGTGGTTCCCGGGACAGCCGTGTTGTTCATGCAAGCGGCAAAGACCATGCTCGAGGCAAAAGGAAGAGTCAAGGAATAGGCAATCATCTGATCATGCTCTTCGAACGAATATTTAAAGATGTTGAGGCCGAGATCTTTAAAGAAGTTCATGAAAAAAGAGGTTCCAACTCTGTCAGATTCCTTGATTATGATGACATTTTCCTCCTCAATCCGCTCGACATTAACGAATGTGGGACCAAACATGGGATGAATGGAAACAAAGCGAAATCCACACTTTCGATAATACTCGGGAATTGTTCCTTTGACTGATGCCAGGTCAGACAGGATGCAGTCCTCAGATAGATGAGGAGAGACCGACTCAAAGGCATCGATGGTGTTTTGCAGGCTGACTGCATTGATAAGCAAGTCAGGAGAGAAGCTCTTGATTGCCTTGAGTTCAGGTAGAATGAGGACATCACGAACATTTGCATACCGTGACACTTCACGATCATACACACAAAGCTCATGTTTACCTGCCAGCATCTGCGCTAACCATCCTCCCATGTGGCCCACACCCATGATGGCGATTTTCATTCGAACACCTCCTCCTGGTAGCATCCAAGATATTTAAGCATCACGGTCTTTTCCTTCATGCTGTCCAGAATCTTTTTGATGTTGTCGTTGGTAGCATCGTTTTGAAAATCAAGTAAAAAGACTGAGTTTCCCGGATCATCCCGGTTGGGAAGAGACTCGATCCTTGTTAGGTTGATCCCTGCATCGGCAAATATTTTGAGAACCTCAAAGAGAGCACCAGCTTTGTGGAGCGTAGAGAAAATGATGGAACATTTACCGCTAGGTTTCTTCTGTTCTTCTCTCGCCAGGACCAGAAAGCGGGTGAAATTTCCCGTAAAATCCTGGACGTTTTCTTTAATAGCTTCAAGATTATACAACTCTGCACAGAGATGATTCGCGATGACCGCCGCCATTTTGGGCCTTTCCCTGCTCAGCATTTTTGCTGCCCCCGCCGTGTCGTAGAATGGCCGCGCTTCCAACTGATGACGATTGAGAAAATCACGGCATTGAGACAAAGCTTGGGGATGGGAATAGACAACACGAATGTCCCGATAATGGGTTTCAGGAAGCTTGAGTAAACAGTGATTGATCCGAAGTTTTACTCCTCCGACAACCATCAAATCGGTTTTGATGAGCAGTTCATTGACTTCTGTTATTGACCCACCCAGTGAATTCTCGACCGGCACGATTCCAAAGTCAAGGTATCCGTGTCCCACCTCCTCCAACACATCAGCAAACTCCGTGCAGGGAAGAGCGGCAAGGTTTGGATTGAAATGCCTGGCTGCAACCTCGCTGAAGGCCCCATGTTCTCCTTGGAAGCCGATGAGGAGTTTATTTTCTCTTTGAATTCTCCGACTCTCTTTCATGATCATAGAGAAGAGCTGCTCCACAAAGTCCACTTGGATCACACTGTGAGCACGTGCATACTCCTGTATTCGCCCCAAGATCTGCATTTCTCTTTCTTTATCATAAATGTCTTGCTTAAACCTCCTTGTCCTGAGACCGAGTTCGATTCTCTCATGGAGAAATCTTAAGATTTCGTGATCGATAAAATCGATCCTATCTCTGATTTTTTCCAGACTCATCTTATCACCTTCTAATCCTGGGGATTCTCTGCTCTCTCAGCATAAGGTCTGCTAGCACCACTGCTGCTGCAGACTCCACTATTACAGGCATCCTCAGCGCAATACAGACATCGTGGCGACCTTTGACTGATATCTCGACGGCTTCACCTGTGCTGAGATTCACTGTCCTCTGCTCTTTCTTGATGCTGGAGGTCGGCTTCACCGCCACCCTGAAGATCAGTTCATTTCCGTTGCCGATCACTTCGATTTTCTTTCCGTGGGATTCACCAAATATGGTTGTTCGTAAGAGTTGACCGAAAGAATTCATGAAACAGCACCTCCAATTGAATTTAAATCCTCGAAAAAACGGGAATAGGATTTAGAGACACATTCCCAATCCTGAATGCCCACGCCTTGGGTGGAACTCAATCCTGCTACGGCTCCAGCCATAGCGATCCGGTGATCGCCATGTGATTCGATCAGACCTCCTGTTATTCGAGACCGTGTGACCGCCATCCGGTTGCCTGAGATGGATATCTTCGCTCCGATTTTCGTTAGTTCTGAGAACAAAGCCTGGGCCCGGTTGCTCTCTTTATGCTGCAAACGCTCCACTCCTGAAATAAGACTCTGTCCCCGGCAGAGGCACGCCAGGACAGTAAGAGGGGGAAAGAGGTCGGGACATTCGGTCGCGTCGAATTGAAAAGCGCTGAGATCGCTCTCTTTGACAGTGACCGTGTCGCTGGCAATAAACACTTTGGCGTTGCTCGAGCCTAGAGCTTCCAGGATACGAATGTCGGCCTGAGTCGACTGAAGCCGCAGATTCTGTACAGTGACTTTTCCGCAGATGGCTCCCGCCACCAGCAGGAATGAGGCTCCGGACCAGTCACCTTCTACTTCCACAGATAGACTGTCGATGAGTTGACCTCCGGGAATAAAAAACCGGTGGAGGTCTTTTTCGTAATCTATCGAAATGCCAGCACGTTCTAACAATGAGAGGGTCATAAGGACATAAGGTTTGCTCTTTAACTCGACTACAGAAATTTCTGAGTCCCCTCTACAGAAGGGCAGTGCAATCAGGAGGCCGGTCAGAAACTGGGAGCTGAGGGATCCATCCACACTCACTTTTCCCGAATGCATGGGCCCCCGGATTTGGACAGGTGGAAAACCGTTGTCGGTTTTACAAACAGCACCCAACTGATTAAGCGGAGGCTCTATCATCCCCATCGGTCTCTTTCGGAGCGAACCGGATCCGGTGAGCGTCAGTTTTGTATTGAATAATCCAGCTATGGGAGCGAACATGCGCATGCACAGGCCGGATTCTCCACAATCAAGGATCGTTCCCTGGGGGGATCTCCCTCCCACAATCTTCACATTATTTCCTCTGCTGGTTATTCGAGCTCCCAGCGCTCGTGCCACCCGGAAACCGGCAATAACATCATCGCACTCGGAATGATTAAAAATTTGCGACTCTTTCTGACTCAACAGTGCGATGGCCGCTGCCCGGAGCGTCATGCTCTTGGAGGGGGGAGCGGTGATGGTTCCATTAACTTCTGAAGGCTTGATCCATTTCATGCTTTATTCTCTCTGCGGTTTTGTTTGCATTGTTTGATTCATTACTGATAACAAGATCGGATGCTTTTATGTAGGCTGAAAATCTGTCTCTTAACATGTGTTCGATACTGTTTTCGGACCGGCTGTGATCCAGCAGCGGCCGGTTCGAGATATCGGTTCTTCTTTGGATGGTGGAACTGGAAACCCAAAGGCACACCACATGACACCATTCTCTCAATATTTGGGCGTTGTTTTGGTTGAGGACAGCGCCTCCCCCCAAAGAAAAGACATGCCCTCGAGAGCCCTGTACGACTTTGCGAATAACGGCATGTTCCATCGCTCTGAAGGAGGATTCGCCCCGGATTTTGAAGATATCGGATATGGACATACCCGAATTTTCTTGAATGGATGAGTCAGTATCGATAAATCCAAGGTCCATTTTATCGGCCAGGAGCCTTCCCACTTCTGTCTTCCCAGAGCCCATAAAACCAATCAGAGCGATGTTTGGTTTTTCCTCAGCCTTATTCTTTAAAAGTTCTGTCTTTATCTCTTCAGAGAGATAAAGCGGGGCTTCTTGCTTATTGAATATACTGAAGGCAGAGAGCGCTTGATAGATAAGCCACTCTTTGCCGCTAACTGTCTGAGATCCCTTGGCTTCAGCGTCATGGATGAGGGAAGAATGGCGATAATTGGCATCCATCACCACCGTATTCTTTCTCAAGTAGCCAGGATCGAGAATATGTTCTTGGGAGGAGAGACAAGAGATGAGGATATCACAATCCCTGAGTATTTCTCTGGCCTTCTCAAGGGGAGCATTTTCGCACCCAAGATTTTTGGACATGTTTTTAGCCCGCTCGGCAGTCCGGTTCAACAGCACGACCCTTTGGGCTCGAGCTTCGAGCAAGCCATACACGGCTGCTCGGGCAGCGCCCCCGGCGCCGAGTACAACAACTCGCTTGTTTTGGGGATCTACTCCGTTATACTCGAGAGCTTGGAGGACACCGATAAAATCGGTGTTGCTGCCTGCGTATGAATTATTTTCCCCCTTTATACAATTCACGGCTTGAATTTTTTCCGCATGCGCGTCGATACAATTTAGATAAGGAATTATTTTCTCTTTGAAGGGCGAGGTGATGTTCAGCCCATGAAGTTTCATGGCCTTTGCAGTTTCTACAGCCTCTTCTGCATCTGTCGCAGCCAACCGGAGGTAATAACCATCGATTCCAAATTCCCGGAATAATCTGCTAAAGATCTGGGGATTGAGGCTATGAAAAACTGGATTACCCGTGACCGCAAGAAGCTTGATATTAGACATTCTCGATCCTTTGCAGAAGAACCCTCAGAGTGTTTATGTCGATTTGACCTGGCGCCGTTTCTTTTCCAGTTTGTAGGGAGGCATAGGTAAAAGGGCTCCCCAGGAGAGGGGCGATCACGCGGCTAACCTTCCCCTTTTCCCTCATTCCCGTCACAATCAAGGGACATGCCTCATCGAGCAGTCCGATCAGGCGAGCATTATCCGCAGGGGAGCAAACCTTACAGGCAATTTTGGCAATATCGGCCCCGGCGGCAAAACAGGATTTGACACGGTGTTTAAGTTCAGTTCTCTTGGGAGTCTTTTCATGGTTGTGGTAAGAGATGATGACCTTACACTTCGATTCCTTGGCTATTTTGATTATTTCTTCCCTGAATCCAGCTTCTGCATCGATTTCGATATCCACGAACGTAGCTCCTGCTGCGATAGCTGCGGTCAGCAGGGTTTTCCTCATTTGATCATCCTTGGGGCCGGGTCTGCAGGTCGCAACAAGTTTTTTGGGGAGAGAAAAAATTTTTTTCACTTCCCGGGCTTCTACCGACATCTGATCCAAACGGATCTCAGCAAAATCGAAATTTTCTAAAACTTCGAGACATTTCGAGACTGTCGACTCAGCGATGCTTACACAGATCATGGGTATAATCCTCTAATTCTTGATAAGAAATCTTCACTATCTCTGCCCTTCCGATCCCTGAAAGGAGGACGAAATGGATGTCTTTTTGATGGCGTTTTTTATCCTTTTTTATGGCGTCTAACAAAGAATCGGTGTCGCATGGAATCATGATAGGCAAATTGATTTTTTGGAGGAGTGCTTTGATTTGGCAGGCTTCTTCCTTGGTGAGCAATCCTCTTCTTACAGAAATATCCGAGGCCATGGCCATTCCGAGACTGACAGCCTCGCCATGGGGAAGGCCGGCAGTCTTTTCGATGGCATGGCCGAGAGTGTGTCCGAAGTTAAGTATCCTCCTTTCTCCAGATTCTTCTACATCCGGCTCGACAATCCCGACCTTGATTGCGATGGTATCGGTCACGACTCTTTCTAAAATGTCCTTGTTCTGGGACAAGAGCTCTTGGTAGTTTGTTTCGAGTGTTTCAAACAAGTTCTTGTTTTTGATCAAGGCAGACTTGATGATTTCAGATACGCCGCAGAGAAAATCTCTTTCAGGCAAGGTCTTAAGGAGAGTAAAATCCACCAGTATAAACTGAGGCTGTCGGATGATCCCGACGATGTTTTTGTATCTCTGGAAGTTAACGCCGTTTTTCCCACCGATACTGGCGTCGACCTGAGCGACCAGCGTGGAAGGAACGAAACCAAAACGCAGTCCTCTCATGTATGTGGAGGCACAGAAGCCAACGATATCGCAGACCACACCCCCTCCGATTCCCACCACAAACGATGACCGGTCTAACTCCAGGTCCAGGAATTTCTGATAGATCTTTTCCACTGTTTTCAAAGTCTTGGCTCCCTCTCCCAACCCGATTTCGATGATCTCAACTGCTGGGAAGAGATGGCCGTAGAGCTGGTGGACGTTTTTATCGGTAATGATCACGGTT
>Ga0307425_1002323_pt1 | contig 10805 bp, 7 predicted proteins | sample SalMarWE160330MG_FD_202152 | JGI IMG/M metagenome (GOLD analysis project Ga0307425, IMG submission 202152) | Salt marsh sediment microbial communities from the Plum Island Ecosystem LTER, Massachusetts, United States - WE1603-30 | ecosystem: Environmental > Aquatic > Marine > Intertidal zone >...
TTGTCTATCAGGGTGATATGGTCACACAATTCTTCCACCGAGCCCATATCGTGGGTGGAAAAGATGATGGTCGAACCCTTCTCCCGGAGGGAGAGGATCTCGTTTTTCAGCATATCGGCATTGATGGGATCGAACCCGCTGAAGGGCTCATCGAAGATCAGGAGCTCGGGTTCGTGGAGGACGGTAACAATGAACTGGACCTTCTGCTGCATTCCCTTGGATAGTTCCTCGATTTTGCGGTTCCACCAGTCCGAGATTTCAAACTTTTCAAACCAGTTCCTGAGTTTTGCCTGTGCATCGGATTTGCTGAGTCCCTTTAGCCTTGCCAGGTAAATAACCTGTTCGCCGACCTTCATTTTTTTGTACAACCCCCTTTCTTCGGGCAGGTAACCGATGTTCCGGATGTGGTCGGGACTAAGGCTTTTGCCGTTAAAGAAAAGCTGTCCCTCATCCGGTGCGGTGATCTGGTTGATGATGCGGATCAGCGTGGTCTTCCCGGCACCGTTCGGTCCCAGGAGCCCGTAAATGCTCCCTTTCGGGATGCTGAGCGAGACCCGGTCGAGCGCCGTGGTGTGAATGAACCTTTTTACTATGCTGTCGGCGGTGAAAATATCCATGATGGGATCGTTAGCCGGTTATTTAAAATACTGTCAGGGGACCCGGAGAATTCCCTGAACAACGACCATCCTGAACAGGGATCATTTAAAATAACTTCTCATCCGTTCGAAGAAGTTCTTTTCACTCCGGTCCGGCTGGGGTATAAAATTAGGAGAATCTCCCAGTTTTTCAATAAGTTTTTGTTCTTCCCTCGTAAGATTCTTGGGGACCCATACATTGATGCTCACCAGGAGGTCCCCCCTGCGGTACCCGTTTACGTCGGGAAGGCCTTTATTCCTCAGCCTCAGGATCTTGCCCGGCTGGGTGCCCGGATCGATCTTGATCTTCACCTTCCCGTCCACCGTCGGGATCTCAACGGGTGTGCCCAGCGCTGCCTGCGGGATGCTGATGTGCAGGTTATACAGGAGGTCGCTCCCGTCCCGGAATAGTTCAGGGTGGGGTTCTTCGTGAATCATGACCAGGAGGTCGCCGTTCACTCCGCCCCTGCGAGCCGCATTGCCTTTGCCTGCTATTGTCATTTGCATGCCTTCGGCTACGCCGGCTGGAATACTTATGGCGATGATTTCCTCATCCTTCACGATCCCTTCGCCGTAGCAGCTGGTGCATTTGTCGCCAATGATCCTGCCTTCGCCCCCGCAGGTGGGACAGGTCGTGACGGTCTGCATCTGTCCCAGGAAGGTATTGGAAACCCTCCTCACCTGGCCGGAACCCTGGCAGGTACTGCATGTGGAATAGCTTGAGCCTCCCCTGGCCCCGGTCCCGTCACAACTTTTACAGGAAACATATTTGTGTACCTTGATCTTCTTTTCCGCCCCGTTTGCGATCTCTTCCAGGTTCAGTTTGACCTTTACCCTGAGGTTGGAACCCTTCCGCACGGCCCTCGAGGTCCTCCTTCCGCCGCCGCTGAATCCTCCGAAACCGCCGAAGGCATCCCCGAAGATATCGCCGAAACTGGCGAAGATGTCCTCAATGGTCATCCCGGCCCCGCCAAAACCGTTGCCCGCGGCGCTTCCGACACCGGCATGCCCGAAACGGTTATAACGAGCCCGTTTATCATCGTTACTGAGCACCTCGTAGGCTTCCGCGGCCTCCTTGAATTTTTCCTCTGCCGTGGAATCGCCCGGGTTCTTGTCGGGATGATATTTAAGGGCCTGCTTCCGGTAGGCTTTCTTTATCTCCTCGGCAGAAGCAGATTTCGGGACATCCAGTACTTCGTAATAATCTCTCTTGCTCATTACACTCCGATAACTACCTTGGAATAGCGAATGACCTTTTCATTCAGCAAGTATCCTTTCTCAAGGACATCCACCACCTTGCCTTTCATCTCCTCTTTTTCCGACGGGATCTGGGTTACCGCCTCATGCATATCCGTGTTAAAATCCTGGTGCAATGCCTCGATCTCCTTCACACCCTGCTGGCTTAGATATTCCTTTAATTTATTGTGGATCAGGACCATCCCCTCCTTGACTGCTTCCATGTCCCTGGCATCGTTGATGGACTTCATGGCTCTTTCCAGGTCATCCAGCACCGGAAGGATCCTTAAAAAGATATCTTCCCCGGCCTGCCGGGTCAGTTCCATCTTTTCCCGTAGGGTGCGTTTCCTGAAATTGTCAAAATCAGCCGAAAGGCGAAGGTACTTGTCCTTCTGCTCCTGCAATTCCTTCTGTAATTCTTTCAATTTGGCAGAATCATCCTTATTTTTGGCGGACTTATGTGATTTTGCAGCAGGGGTAACATTTTTGCCAGGTTTTTCCGCAGTCCCTGTTTCAGTTTCTTCTTGGTCTTTAAGAGGCTGATCCTGAGTCTTTTCCTTGCTTACCATTATTGTTTCGTTTGAAAAAAGAATACGTTGCTGCCCTTCCGGAACAAATGGTTTGCCAATTATTAAATCAGGACAATTTGACAGGTCAGGCCGGGAGATGAATGCGGATACGGCATCAATTACAATCGGATAACTGATAAAGATATGCATTCAGGCTTTCGAGCAGGACATGGCAATTATTATTATTCCATAAATACACCTTAATCTTAATTATTGAATCCTGAATCTTTCTCGTATCCGTTTTAACATTGAGTTTCACGGAGTGAATTCCCGGATTAGTTTCAGACGGGATCAGGCTGAAGGGTTGCCAGAGTATGGTGCTGTCTTCAAGGTTGTTGACCTGCACAACGCCTGTTGGGAGGGAGCATCCGGGGTCGAAATTAAGTGTATAGCTGAGATCAAGACACAATTCCTTCTGATTTGGCCGGGTAATGGCCGGGAGGATCTCCGAATATTCGGTTGACCCTGAAATATCAATGATTTCTTTAGTGACCGATTGTATTTGATTAAAGCAAAGGTCATGGAAGTAGATTGAATCCGGGAGAAGCCTGTCATTCACGCAGGCATACCAGTTTACCCGTTTATAGGCATCAAGATTTTCCTGCATTTTTTTCAATCTGCCGGGATCGACGGATGCGTTTAAATTCAGATCTTGATCTGCCTGAAAGAGCCTGTCCCCCTGCGTCAGGTAGCATCCATCCTCAAAATAATCGATTATTGCCCGGTTTCCATCCATAAAGGGTAAAGGGGAAGGACTTCTGTATTCCTGAAGGGTATCCAGGATGCTTCCCAGGCAAGTGCCTGCACCCGGGATTGACAAACCATAATTCTCTCTCATGAAGGCCAGGATAGTCGGATAAACATCCAGATGACTGCCGGCAGCATGAATCCGTTTGGATCTTTTTAAAAGCGGGGAATAAATGATCAGCGGAACATGGTACCGCCTGATCGAATTTTCGATTGGAATTTCCGTCATGGGATGATCTCCCGTAATAATAAAAATGGTCCGGTCGAAATCCTCCCGCTTTGCATATTCCTCCATGAATTGTTCCAGTGCCCGGTCAAAAAACAATACGGTTATCAGGTATTTCCGGTATTTGTCCAGGTATTTACGGTCAATTCCGGATACATCAGAGAGCGCTGTAAGATTTTCAAGGCGTTCGTAATAGCTGGCCGGATCATCCACCGGGAAGGGTGAATGCATCGATCCGGTAAAATACATGTCGATCCGTGGACCAGGGGGCAGGGTATCCAGGACCTCCAGCGATTGCTGAAGGAGATCATGGTCCTGGTAACCCCAGAAAAATTTGCCTTTCAGGGCCATGACTTTGCTGTATTCTGAAGAAAATTGAGATTTGTCAAAAATCAGGTCAATATCATTGGCTCTCAGGAACCTGTCCTTCTGGTCGAACCATGCTCCCTGGCCATCAAAAAAATGTGTGCTGTACCCGTATCTTTTAAATAAACTGATCATCGTAATATGCCTGGGAAGGGGATCCAGCAGGGTGAATCCACTCTGACCATAAGGCAGTGATCCGGTAATCGATGGTACGGCTGCAAATGAACGTTCCCCGGTCGTGAAAAACCTGTCCCAGTAAAGGCTCTGCCCGGCCAGGCTGTCCAGGTAAGGCATTAAATGTACCCCGTGGAAAGTATCCAGGAACCGTTGTCCGAGTCCCTCAACGATCAGGATGACAAAATTCGGCAGGGTATCCGATGGGCTGAAAAAGCTGCCGATGTTATCATTGACGTTTTGTTCATGAAGCAGGGGGTACTCCACGGAGCTGTATTCTTTGCCTGTAAAAACAGATTGGAATCTTTGAATCTGTCCGTGCGAGAGGGCCAGATCATCATGACGGTGCTGCAAATATGAAATGGTTTTCCGGTAAAAGAAAACGGACTTATTCATGATGGCATTCCTTCTTATATCGTTATCGTTCCGGTCATTCTTACGGAGGGAATAGAAACTGAGGGGGACAGAGATCAGTATGACCGGGAAAAACCATACGGCCTTCCGGGTATTGATCCGGACATGACGGAAGATTTTCGGGACCAGGAAGGCGATGGCTATGAAAACGCCAATCAGAATTATCACTGCCGGAAAATTTACTTCCGAGGTGGAAATGGTAAAGAATAATTCCTTAAAAGAATATTTGAACAGGAATTGATCTACCGGTTTGAGTATATAAACATAGTACTTCAGGAGCAGGATATGGAAGAGACCGAAGAGAACAATTAAAGTAATGATTACCCCATTGACCGGTTTGCGGCGGGATTTACCGGCCAGGATTTGAAACAGGAGAATAATGGCGGAGAGGGCATTGACGATGAAAAAATCTGTAAGCAAGCCAATCAGCTCAAATCTGAACAGGCTTTCCACGATATGGATCCTGGAAATCCAGCAGAGCTCCAGTAACCTTAATAGAAGTATGTAAATGTAACACAGGAAAAGGGCCCTGAAATAATCCCGGAGAGTACTTTCTGATATTTTCATTAATCAGAATTGGATCCGGTGAAAACCGCCTATTTCAGCAATTCTGAGAGTTTCGTATGAAGCGCTTCTCCCCGGAGGTTTTTTGCTATGATGATGCCGTCCCCGTCGATCAGGTAATTGCTGGGTATTGAATTGACCCTGTAGATCCTTGCCCCTTCCGCGTTCCAGCCCTGGAGGTCGCTGACGTGGCTCGGCCATTCCAGCCTGTCCCTTTCGATGGCTTCAACCCAGCGTTCCCTGCTCTTGTCAAGCGAAACGCTGTAAACGGTGAATCCCCTCCCGTTCCGGAATTTCTCATCCCTGAACCGTTGGTAGGCATTAACGAGGTTGGGATTTTCATACCTGCAGGGCCCGCACCAGGATGCCCAGAAGTCGATCAGCACCACTTTCCCCCTGAGGGAGGAAAGGGCTACTTCGCTTCCTTCCGGGGAACTGTATTTCAGTTCCGGGGCACGATTCCCGATATCCGTTCCTACAGGGGCTTCGGTATTTTGCGCACCCGTTGCCAGGAAAGCAAGGGAAAGGATAAGGATCCCGGAAAGCAGCAGGAGCAAAAAATATTTAGACTTGTTCATATGTTCATTTGTATGTTTCCCGGCCAAAGTTAGAAAAAATTACAGACGCGTGATGGAGGCGCCGACTTTATTGAGGCGTTGTTCAATGTTCTCATAGCCCCGGTCGATCTGTTCGATGTTGTGGATGGTGCTGGTTCCTTCGGCCGACATGGCTGCAATGAGCAGGGCCACTCCTGCACGGATATCCGGTGAACTCATGATGGTGGGCCGCAGGCAGTATTGCCTGTTGATACCGATTACGGTAGCCCGGTGCGGATCGCAAAGGATGATCTGGGCGCCCATATCGATCAGTTTGTCAACAAAGAACAACCTGCTCTCGAACATTTTCTGGTGGATCAGCACGCTGCCCTTGGCCTGGGTGGCAACCACCAGGAAAACACTTAGCAGGTCGGGGGTGAGTCCGGGCCAGGGGGCATCGGCGATGGTCATGATGGAACCGTCCATGAAGGTCTCGATCTCGTAATGCTCCTGCTTCGGGATGATCAGGTCGTCTCCTTCCTGCCGGATGGTGATGCCAAGCCGCCTGAATTGCTCGGGTATGATGCCCAGGTTTTCCACCGATACATCCTTCAGGGTGAGTTGCGATTTGGTGAGAGCGGCCAGGCCGATGAAGCTGCCGACCTCGATCATGTCTGGCAGAAGACTGTGTTCGCATCCCTGCAGCAATTCCACGCCATGCACCGTCAGCAGGTTGGAACCGATGCCCTCGATCCTGGCGCCCATGCGGATGAGCATTTTGCACAGCTGCTGGATGTAAGGCTCGCAGGCGGCATTGTAAATGGTTGTGGTCCCCTTAGCCAGCACGGCGCACATCAGGATGTTCGCGGTCCCCGTAACGGAAGCCTCATCCAGGAGCATGTAGCAGCCCTGCAGGGCCGGTGCCTCAACGGAATAGTACCTGCCGGTTGCATCGTGGGTAAAAACGGCGCCCAGCTTCCGGAAGCCGATGAAGTGGGTATCCAGCCTTCTCCTGCCGATCTTATCTCCTCCCGGTGCGGGAACATACCCCTTTCCGTAGCGGGCCAGAAGGGGACCGAGGATCATGATGGACCCCCTCAGGCTTTCACCTTTATCCTTGAATTCCCTGCTTTTCAGGTAATCCAGGTCCAGGTCCGATGCACGGAATGTTAAGGACCGGTCCCCCTGGTCTCGGACCTCCACGCCCAGGCTTTCAAGAAGGGAAATGAGGTTGTTGACATCTAGGATATCCGGCAGGTTATGGATGGTGACCTTTTCCCTGGTCAGAAGGCTGGCGCAGATCACCTGTAGCGCCTCGTTTTTCGCACCCTGGGGAGTAAGCGTACCGGAAAGTGGTTTCCCACCATCCACGATGAATGTTCCCATAGGGGTTATTTCTTTTTCTGGGGTCTTTTTTTCTTGTTCTTGGAAAGGATGTCCCTCGAATCCGAAAGCTTCAGGTTCTCTGATATTTCAAGCGTCCCCCCGGATAGTTTTTTCAGGTCCTCGAAGATGATCTCATCGCTCACCACCTCCCGGTTCCAGGTCAGGTAACATTTTTTCATGTGATTGGCGATCAGTTTTATCAGCATCTCCTTTTCGGGACCTTCCTCGAAAGCCACAGCTTCCTTGATCAGCAATTCAATGATCTTGCCGTAATGCTTGTACTTGATATCATACTCGCTGTAGGGAACGGGCTTGGGCTTTTCAAAAAGTATCTCCCGGGTGGGTATCTCATAGGGAGAATCTATGTCAATTTTGAAATCGGATATGATGAAAAGATGATCCCATAATTTGTGTTTGAAGTCGCTTACATCACGCAGATGGGGATTGAGGTTTCCCATGATGGCGATGATGGCCCTTGCCGCCCTGTTCCGTTCTTCACGGTCCTCGATCTGTACGGTATATTCGACCATTTTCTGTATGTTCCGCCCGTATTCCGGGAGGATCATGTGGGAGCGCTGGGTGTTATAATCGTAATCCATTCGTAAAAGTTTTATGCAAAAGAACAGAAATCCGCGGGGATTTCAAAATATCAGCCGAAGGGATCTACCGGATGAACTTTCCATGGATCTACCGGAGTGTCTTTCCGGTGATCTAACGGATGATCTTCAGCCGCGCAAATTTAAGCAGCAACTGCTTCTGCCCGTGTTCCCTGAAAAATACCGTGGCTTTCCGGTTGGCACCGGGCCCTTCCAGGTTCAGCACCTTGCCTGTGCCGAACCTGGGATGTTCGACCTCCATCCCGGGTTGGATCTCTGCCGGGTCATCCGCCTTGAAATCATCTTCGGGCATGGCCGGCCGCGCCCGTTCGACCCGGGTTTTACCCTGCAGCCTGCCTGCTGCGGGCTCCACAGGCCCGGGCCGGGTTTTTTCTCTTCCCTCTCCGCGGTAGAAGGTTTTACCGGTACCTGCACGCCAGCCTGTGCTTCCTGCATCCGGGTCATAGGCGGGGGACAGGTTTGTGGCGGATCCAGCGGTAAGCGGCTGGTCGAGGTATTCCGGATCGATTTCGCGGATAAAGCGGCTGGGCACCCCGTTTACGGGCACGCCCCAGCGGTACCGGGAGCCTGCATAGCTCAGGGTGACCCGCTGCATGGCGCGTGTAAGGGCCACGTAGAATAATCTTCTCTCTTCTTCAAGTTCCTCGCGTGTTGAGGAGGACATGCGCGAAGGGAAAAGATCCTCCTCCAGTCCCGTTATGTAAACAAACTTGAATTCGAGTCCCTTTGCCGAATGCGCGGTCATGATTGTGACCTTATCGCGGTCCTCCTCTTTTTCCGTATCCGCATCCGTCAGCAGGGATACGTTCTGCAGGAAGGCATCCAGCGTTGTTTGCCCGGCTTCCTCCTGCGATTCCATGAACTCCCTGATCCCGTTGAGGAGTTCCTGGATGTTCTCGTACTTGCTCAGGTTCTCGGGCGAATCCTCATAATGGAGGTCCTTCAGTATCCCCGAGCTCTCGGCGATGAGAAAGGCCAGGTCGAAGGCTTCCATCGTACCGAGCCCGGACTGGAACCGGCTGATCATGGAACGGAAGGCCTCCAGTTTCCGGATCGTTCCCTGGTTGAAAAGCTGCAGGAGCGACCCGTTATCCTGGAGAAGGTCCCATATCCTCGCGTCTCCTCGTGCTGCTTCCTCTTCGAGTTTTGTGAGGGTGGTCTGGCCGATCCCGCGTGCGGGATAGTTAATGATCCTTCGCAAAGCTTCCTCGTCATGGGGATTCACGGTCAGCCGGAAATAGGCCAGGAGGTCCTTGATCTCCTTGCGCTGGTAAAAGGAAAGGCTGCCGTAAACCTTGTACGGGATATTCATCCTGCGGAGCGATTCTTCGAAAATCCTCGATTGGGCATTGGTACGGTAGAGGATGGCGATGTCGCGGTGCCTGATCTGCTGCCCGTAGATGGCATCCTGGATGGCGCCGGCGACCAGGTAGCCTTCCTCATGATCTGTGGCAGCGCGGACGAGCCGGATCTTCTCGCCTTTTTCCTTTTTGGAGAATATTTTCTTGCTGATCTGGTCCTGGTTCCTGGCAATGATGCTGTTGGCCGCGTCCACAATGTTCCGTGTCGAACGGTAGTTCCTTTCCAGCTTGTAGAGCCTGTACCCCGGGTAATCGTGCTTGAAGTTCAGGATGTTCTCGATCCTGGCCCCGCGGAAGGAGTAAATGCTCTGGGCATCGTCGCCCACCACGCAGAGGTTCCGGAACTTTGCCGACAGCTGTTTGGCGATCAGGTACTGGACATAGTTGGTGTCCTGGTATTCATCCACCAGGATATACCGGAACAGCTCCTGGTATTTTCCCAGCACATCAGGGAAATCCCGAAGCAGGATGTGCATGTTCAGCAGCAGGTCGTCGAAATCCATGGCATCGGCTTTTTTGCATCGCTGGGCATAAAGCTTGTAGATGTCTGCGATCCTTGGCCTGCGTGTCCGTTTGTCTATTTCCATGAGCTGGGCGCTGGAGAAATAGGAGGCGGGAGTGATCAGGTTGTTTTTGGCCGAGGATATCCTGGCATGGATTTCCCCGGGTTTGTAAATCTGGTCGTTCAGGTCCATTTCCTTGATGATCTTCTTCACAAGGCTTCTGGAATCCGAGCTGTCGTAGATGGTAAAACGGGAGGGGTATCCGAGCAGGCTGCCTTCATTCCTGAGGATCCTGGCAAAAATCGAGTGGAAGGTCCCCATCCACAGCCGCCTGGCCAGGTCGGGGCCCACCAGGTTCCCGATCCGCTCCTTCATTTCCCTGGCGGCCTTGTTGGTAAAGGTGAGGGCCAGGATGTTCCCGGGCCGGATCCCCTGGCTGAGCAGGTAGGCGATCCGGTAGGTCAGCACCCGGGTTTTCCCCGAGCCCGCTCCTGCAATGACCAGGCTGGGTCCCTCAAAATCCACCACGGCCTTCTGCTGCGCCTCATTCAGATCGCTCAAGAAATCTTTCCCCATGCTCTTACCAAAGCTGCTAAAATTAATGATTTTTTCTTCACCCGGATTATTTATCTTTGCCACTTTATTAATGCCGATCATAATAAAATATAGTCCCCCTAAGTTTAATTAGGGAATATCCCATCCAAGCCTTCATGCGCCCGGTTTCCGTTAAAATATTCATAACCTCCGGCATGTTCCTTCTGGCAATGTGCACCCTGCCGGTCCCCGCCCAGATGACTTCTTCAACGGCAAACTATGCCGGCACGCTCAGCTATCCTGTTTTTCCGGCATCGGATCCCTTCTTTGTCTTCCATGCCGTGACACAGGGCAGCACACCCAGGGGCGCCCTGACCGCGACACCCCCGGGTGGGACCCCGGGATTTGATTTCAGCTGGAGCAGGTATGATCCCCTTACCGGTAATTTTGAACCGCCTTTTTTTACCCAGTCCGGTACGGCATCCACCGCCAGTAATCTTGAAGGTGGATGCTACCGGGTGCACATCACCTCGGCGGATCTTGACACCATGTTGCGGGCCTGGGTCTTTCCGAACGATCCTTACGTTGAGGTGGAAAAGGGACCGGACGGCAAGGTCATGCCCTACCGTTATACCTGTGATTTTCTTCGGCTGACAGGCACCGCCGTGGCGGACACGATGCCGTATTACGACCTTTCCACCGGGGAAAAGCTCTTCCTTCCAAACGGGATGTCCTTCGAATGGACTTCGGATGATCCGGAGTACGAGATATTCGGCGGCCGCCTCTACCTTTCCCTTACCATTTACAACCAGCCTCCCTATTCGAGGCCCCCGACCAAAGACACCCGGTTTTACCTGACCGCCGTCGACAGTTTCGGACTTGCCCGCATGGATAATGTGCTTTATGAGAGCGTACATGTCAGGGCCGAATTCAACAT
>Ga0307425_1002325_pt1 | contig 10799 bp, 9 predicted proteins | sample SalMarWE160330MG_FD_202152 | JGI IMG/M metagenome (GOLD analysis project Ga0307425, IMG submission 202152) | Salt marsh sediment microbial communities from the Plum Island Ecosystem LTER, Massachusetts, United States - WE1603-30 | ecosystem: Environmental > Aquatic > Marine > Intertidal zone >...
AGCCCGGCCAGACCGCGTCCGCGCCGGCTCGGGTTGCGGCAGCGACGGCCTCACTGATCTGCGCCGGCGTGCCCTGACCCAGCAGCCCAACCGGGTCGAGGTTCCCGAACAGCAATGCGCCGGGCACCTCCACGCGGGAGGCGGCCATGTCGTTGGTCTGGTCCACCGAGAGCGCGTCCGCGCCCGAGGCCGCCAGCAGCTTCATGGCGCCGTCCGTGCGCCCGCAGGCAGAAAGCACCACTGGGTGCGGCAGCGCGGCAGTCAGAGTTTGCAAGTGAGGCAGCACAACGGACTCGAACAGCTTTGGCCCCAGCACGCCCGGCGAGCCGCCCATCTCGTGCACCGTCAGGAAGTCCGCGCCCGCCTGTCGGTAGGCATGGCCGACACCGGCCAGCGCCTGGTCCAGGATCTCCAGCGCCGCCTGTACTTGCTGGGGCGCCTTGCGCATCGAAAGATGCAGCGCGCTCGTCTCCACCAGCAGCGAGAGCAGCGTGAACGGACCTGGCAGGTAGCCGCCCAGAACGATCTCTCCCCCTACGTCTTCTTTCAATAACTCGAGCGCCTCACACACCAGCGGAATCCTTCTTTGATTTTGAATCTTCGTGTTCTTTATGCCCTTCTTGTTGAATTCCGCTACATTTTCGTAAGTAAACGCCGTCACGCGCGGGTATTCCGCTCGTCCCCCCTCGCGGAAGTCGACCTGCGCGCCCAGCGCCTCGGCTTCCACGCACATATCCAACGGCAGCACGGCGGACCCGAACCCACAAACCCGGTAGGTGCTGGCCGCGGCCCGCGCCATCCTGGTCGCGTCGCGATGCGTCTCATGAAAGTCCAGTCCTTCCCTTTCCAGGACAGGCGCGCTGACGCTGATCAGCCCGGAGAAGGCCGGCGGGTATTCATCTCGTTTTACAGATAAAAGAGAAAGGATGATCCGTCGGAGGGAGTTCATGCTAATCACGAAGGGCACCAAGGTTTCTTCTTTGTGTTCCTTCGTGCCCTTTGTGGTTAAGGTTTTTTGACAGCCCTGACGATTCCGGCCACATGCCCGGGCGTGGACCCGCAGCAGCCGCCCACCACGCGCGCGCCCAGCGCCACGTACTTCCTGGCGTACGCGCCCATTTCTTCAGGCGTCAGGTCGTACACGGCGGTTTCGGTCTCCACGTCCATACGCGGCAGGCCGGCGTTGGGCTTGGCCCACAGCGGTGTGCCCGGCGCGGTCTCGGCGTATTCCTTGAGGATCGTTTCCATGTTTTCCAGCGTGGTGCCGCAGTTGGCGCCCACCAGGGCAGCGCCCTTCTCCTGGTATTTTTTGATCACGTCGGCCGGCTTGACGCCCATCATGGTGCGGGTACCGCGATCGTAGGAAAAGCTGACTACAATGGGCAGATCGCTGACGGAGCGCGCCCCTTCGAAGGCCGCATCCGCCTCTTCGAAGGCGAACATGGTCTCGATCAGTAGCAGGTCGGCGCCGCTTTCGGCTAGCGCTGCCGCTTGCTCGGCGTAAGCCCCCGCGACCTCTTCAGGTGTCAGCGGGCCGAAGGGTTTCATCAGCGCGCCGGTCGGGCCCATCGAGCCGGCCACCAGCACGCCCTGGCGTTCTGAGGCCGCCTGCCGTGCCAGCCCAACGGCGCGCGCATTCACTTCTGCGGCGCGTTCCGCATACTTTGAGTCTTTCATGCGCAGCCGCGTCCCGCCGAACGTACAGGTCAGGATGATATCCGAGCCGGCCTGAACGAAGGCGCGTGCCAGCTCCAGGACGGTGTCGGGGTCGTCCATCACCAGGTCCTCGGGCGGCGTGCCCGGTTTGATCCCCATGCGCTGCAGGTTGGTGCCGGTGGCGCCGTCCGCGACCAGGGTCTCGCCAGTCTTCAGCCTTTCCAGGAATGCATTCATGATCTCTCCAATCGATCGGTCACTCCCCTTAGCACTCTTCGTGTGAGCTGCTTGAGGGAACTGCGGCCGCTTTCAGTGACATCTTTACTGATTTTACTTTCCTTTAAGTTTCTTAGCCATCGGATCGGCTTCCTGCGGCGGGATGAGATGCGCAATATGCGGGAAGGGGTCGCTCATATGCGGGAAGTTCATGGCCAACATGAACTGGTTCTGGAACTCGGGGTCGGCTGGCAGCTCGTAGCGTCGCACCGTGCGGGCCACTTTCGCGGCCTCGCGGCGTTTCTCCACGTTCAAGAGCGCGATGCGTGCGCCGTCGCCGGCAGCGTTGCCCACTGCGTAGACGTCCTCCAGCGGCAGGTCGGGGATCATGCCGATCACCATGGCTTTGGTCTTGTCAATGATGCTGCCGAAGCCGCCTGCCAATATGAGCTTGTCCGGCCGCTCCAACCCGGCTGCCTTCAGCAGCGTTCGCGCCGCAACGTACAACGCGCCTTTGGCTAGCTGGATCTGTCGGATGTCCTTCAGGGAAACGGGGATGTCCCGCTCGATGCTGGTCTGGTCCGCCCAGGCGATGACGTACTCGGGACCGTGTTCCCCTTCGCGCACGCGCCTGGACTCAAGTCCGGGCTTGAAGCGCCCGCGCGCATCGATGATGCCGGCCCGGAACATCTCGGCCACGGCATCGATGATGGCCGAGCCGCAGATGCCTTTGGCCAGGCCGTGGTTCCATTCGACCTCGCCGATGATCCTGACGCGCGGTTCGAGCGTGGCCGCGTCGATCTCGACGCGCTCGATGGCGCCGGGCGCGGCGCGCATGCCGTATTCGATGTGCGCGCCCTCCAGCGCCGGTCCGGTGGGCGTGGAGGTGCAGATCAGCCCGTCGCGGTTGCCCAGCACCAGTTCGGCGTTGGTGCCCACGTCAATGATCAGCCAGTTCTGGTCCTGCGTATGCGGCTGCTCGGCGATCAACACCCCGCTGGTGTCGGCGCCGATGAAACTGGCGATGGTCGGCAGCACGTGCACGTTGGCCGAGGGATTGCACCCTAAGCCCAACTCGCGGGCCTTGAGGTCCAATGCGCTGTGGATGGTCGGGACGAAGGGTGAGCGTCCCAGATGCTGGGGCGGCAGGTTCAGCAGCAGGTGGTGCATGGTGGTATTGCCCACGAAGACGATCTCCAGAATATCATCGTTTGTTATTTTATGTTCGACGGGGGGCTTAGCCCCCCGCTGAGCGGCGGATCGATTGGCCGTCCTTACTGCCCGCTTTAACAACTGGTTCAGAGTGTTGATTACTGCTTTGTGCAGCACCTCCAGGCCGTCCGGCTCACTGGTGGCGTACTGGATGCGCGACATGACGTCTTCCCCGTACACGATCTGCGGATTCATCTCCGATTCGGCCGCCAGGATTGCGCCCGTTTCCAGATCGCACAGGTAAAGCGCGATGGTGGTCGAGCCGATGTCGACCGCCGCGCCGTAGCTGCCTTCCGCGTAACCGGGCTGCACGCGCAGGACTTCCCGATCCTGCCACAGGCTGACGGTGATTTTCCAGTCCTCCTCGCGCAGCGCCTCCGCCAGTCCGCGCAGGCAGCTGTAATCGATCGTCAGATCTCCGGCTGTGGGCAGGCCCTGTTCGCCGCGCCGAACCAGTGCCATGGTAACCACCAGGCCCTGGGCCAGGCGTTCCCAATCGGCCAGTGGCTTTTCCAGATCCGGCGGCTTCAGTTCCAGGTAATACTTGCGGATGGAGGGTTTGATCTCGATCTCGCGCTCGACTGCCGATTTGCGCACGATCTGCTTGTTGCCGCGGCTCTCTTCCGGGACATGCACGAGCACGTCGCCCAGGACCCTGGCCTGGCAGGACAACCGTACCTGGCCGATCTCCCAGCCTTGCTCGGCCAGCAGCCTGGGCCGACGCTTGAAGTAGGCGATTTCGGCTTCCCCGGGCGGGGATAGGTGCTCGCGTTTGGATGTGATGCCGTAGCGCTCGAAGGCGCCCGTTTCGACGACCACCTTGCATTTGCCGCAGGTGGCGTTCTCGGCGCAGATCGATTCGATCTCCACGCCCAGCTGGCGCGCAGCTTCACGCAGGCTCAGGCCCTCGTCCACGCGGCCTCGCCGACCTGAAGGTTGCAGGATGACCAGGTGTCCTTTTGGCATAGTGGGAATTATCCTGAGTACCCGTCCCGGCGCGCCTTTGCGATGCGTTCACCGAGCGGGGGGTGGGAGTGGAACAGCCAGACTACCCAGGGCTCAGGATCCACTTCGCCCAGGTTCTGGTTGGCCAGGCGTGTGAAGGCCGAGGCGAAGGCCTCGCGTCTGCCGGTGGCCTGCAAAGCGTAGTCGTCCGCCAGGCTCTCGCGCCAGCGCGAAAAGGCGTTCTCGAGCGGCATGGTGACTAACCCGTAGGCGCCCAGGATCAAACCCAGGGCTGGCAGACCGGCGATATCGGCGGGGCCGCTGAAGCCGAAGCTCCTGATGAACCAGTTCAGGGCCAGTGAGGCTAGGTACAGGCTCAGTGCCGTGGTCAGCGTCCCAAAGCCGATCGAGAGAGGAATATCCCGGTGCGCGTGGTGGCCCAACTCGTGCGCCAACACGGTCTCGATCTCGTCGGGTGTGAACTCGTCGAGCAGCGTGTCGCCCAGCACGATGCGGCGCGTGTTGCCAATGCCAGTCAGGGCGGCGTTGGCAGATTTGGTGCGGCGTGACATGTCGAACTTGAAGACGCCACGTACCTTCGTGTGCGCCTGTTCGGCCAGGCGCAGCAGCCGCTCGGCCAGTTCGGCATGTTCGTCGCCCAGCGGGACGAATTTGTTGAAGAGCGGCATGATCAGCACCGGCGCCAGGTTGGAGAGCAGCACGCTGAAGACCAGCATGCCGCCTGACGCCCACAGCCACCACAATTCCCCGCTGGCGCGCAGGGCCAGGTAAAGCAGTTCGAGCAGCAGCAGGCCCAGGGGCACCCCGATTGCCAGACCCTTGAGCTGGTCGATGACCCAATCCCTCAGGGATTGGGTGGACTGGTCGAAGCGGTGCGGCAACACGAATCCGCTGTAGAAGTCAAGCGGCAGGGTCACCAAGGCGTACAGGCCGGCGAATACGGCCAGGAAACCGGCTACCAGTACCCAGGGGTTGCCGGAGAAGGTCTGCAGCCAGTCGCGCAGGCTTAGAGCCCATCCGAAACCCAACCAGGCCAGGGCGTAGGCTGCGCCGAGCAGGATGCTCACCAGCCACAGCCGGCGGCGCAGACGGGCATAGCGCTTGGCTTTCTGTTGTCGTTCGGGATCAAGGGTGGTCATTGGTTGTCTGGTCTCCACTACTGTGCGCGAACTGGCGCGCATGAAAGGTTTTGGATTGTGAGTAAGTCAGTTTTCCGGTGTTTGGTTATCATTTCTTCTCGCGTTGGCGGCGGACAGTTACGGTCTCGCCGCCGATACCCCAGTTGTCGGTTTCGACTTCCTCGATGACCACCACGGTGGTGGCGGGATTCTTGCCGAGCACTTCCACCAGTAGGCGCGTCACCTCGCGGATGAGGGTCGCTTTTTGTTCGGCGCTGGTGCCTTCGCGCGTGATTTTGATGTTGACGTAGGGCATGCGGTACTCCTGTGTGATCCTACTCCACCTGGTCCATGGCCAGGCGCGCGAGGATGCCTTCCACCGGCAGCACCTGCCCGTAGGAGTTGAGCGCTGCCAGAAAAGCCATCTGTACGTGCCCGGCCGGGATGGTCGTCTCGCCGTAGGTCAGCGCCCGTGTGGCGCAGGCGTCCTCGGCCACGATGAGTTCAAACCCCAGGTCGACGGCGGCCCGCGCGGTGGCATCGACGCACATATGGGTCATCATGCCGGTCACGATGATGCGCTCGATGTCCCACTTTTGGAGCAACTCCAGTAAATGGGTCTCGCGGAAGGCATTGGGGTAGTGCTTCTGCACCAACGGTTCGCCCTCGTAGTGGGCGGTGATGTCGTGGATATCCGTGCCGCGATCACCCGGCAGGAAGAACGTCGCGTCCGGTTTGAGCGAGACGTGCTGGATATGCACGGTCGGCAACTTGTGGTCGCGGAAGCACTGCAGCAGTTCGTTAGCCTTGTGAGCGGCTTTCACGGGTTCCTCCAGTTCCATCTTGCCACCGGGGAAGTAGTCGTTCTGGATGTCGATGAGCAACAATGTGGTTTTCATGAGGTCCTCCTGTGCGTACAGCACTATTTGTACCCGATTTCTGATGTGGATGGAATGGTAGTGTGCTGCGTATAGCATACTTACACAAGGAAAACCGCTGGCCTGTTCGGCGGGGTACTAGGGCTGCCGCGTGCAGGCTCACGGACGGATTCTCCCACCCCCCCCGGCCCATCCGGAAAATCCTTATGGATTTGCCGGAAAATCGCTAAGGATTCTCGAGCGAATCGCTATGGATTCTCCGACGAATCGCTATGGATTCGCGCGCGAATCGCCAGGGATTCTCCGGTGAATCGCCAAGGGTTTTTCGTGATGGATTGGTGCAACTCGCGCTGACGCGCAGTACGCGAGTCTGCATTCCAGCCACCAGGCAAGTCATGCTTTCATACCGAACAGGGTGCGCAAGACCCCGACGCGCCGCACAAGGAACTCGTACAGCAGCATGATGGCCGCAAAAGAGACCGCCGCCAGGAACAGGTACTTGGGCAGAACTGCCCAGGTCCACTCGCGGATGAAAAAGCCGGCGACCACGATCACGCTCTGGTGCAGGATGTAGAAGGGCAGCACGGCCTGGTTGGCGTACTTCAGGAACCCATTGCTGAAAGTAAGGTGGCGGCTGGCGAATCCCAGGAAGGTCAACAACCAGGCCCAGGTGTCGAGGCCGCGGAAAGGAGCCGTGTAGAGAGAATAGATGCTGATGTCCGCCATTTCCAGGGAATAGCCCACCGCGATCAGAAGCAGGCTTAACGCAAGCGAGAAGAAGCGCACGCGCTGGATGGCGGGACGGTAGCGCTCATCCGTGGCCAGCAGGTACCCCAGGAAAAAAATCACGAGGTACGTCAGCGGGCTCCAGCCGCCAAAGTCGCGCCGGCCGACTGTTTCCGGGCTGAGCCCTACCAGGAATTCCATGAGTATGATTGGGATGCAGAACAGGTAGATCGCGAAGGGCTTTGTAAAGAAATCAGCCAGGCTTGTGGTGAACGCTCCGGCTTTCCGGATGCGTTGGAAGAGCGCCAGCAGCAGCCACGAAAACAGGAACAGCATAAGCAGGTACCATAAATGCAGGCCCATCCAGGCGAAGTTGCCGCCGAATCCGTACCAGCCGTCGAAGTAATGCGGCAGGAATTGCCAGAAGCTGCCTGTAAACTCCCCGTGGGTCAGGCGTTCGATGTAGACCTGAATTGGAATGTGGGTGAAGATGCCGAAGGCCAGTGGCACCAGCAGGCGGTTGGCGCGCTCGCGCATGAACTCGCTTCCCGTGCGCCGCCCCAGGGCGGAGTAGCTGGCCATGGCCGACAGGACGAAGAAAAGCGGCATGATGAACTGGTTGAGCACCGCTACGTAGACGCTCAAACCGAAGTCAAGCTGGAGGTTCTTGACGTGCCAGTCTTCTTCATTGAAGAAGCGCGCGCAGTGAAATGAGAAGATCAGCAGCATACCGATCACGCGCAGCCAGTCAAGGTCGTGGAAACGTTTTCCCCGGTTCATCCTGTCTCCTGAAATGAATGTAGCCTGGCTTTATTTCCGGAAAGATAGTTTAAACACAAAGGACTCCAAGCGCACGATGGAAAAATAGCGAATCGCATCTCTGTAATCCTTTGTGTGCTTTGTGTCCTTCGTGTTTAGAATCCTTATTTCCTGCCGAAATCGGCCGGGATCTCGCCCCAGGCCGCCGTGTCCCATTTCAACACCTCAAAGGTTGGATAGGATTGCAGTGCCTCTTCGGCGCGTGCGATGAAATCGAACAACAGGCGGTTGGCGGGCGTACGCCTTAATTTCGTGTTGCATTTACCGGCCTTGATCCAGGTGATGGCGTTGGATGAATCGGAGTAAATCGGCCACTCTTCCTTCTTGGTGATCAGCCAGTCCATGGCCAGCACGATCGCCAGGAACTCGCCCACGTTGTTGGTGCCGTCGGGGAAGGGTCCGGCCTGGAAGAGTTGCTCGCCGTTCTCGGTGAGCACGCCGCGGTACTCCAGCGGTCCCGGCGAACCGGAGCAGGCGGCGTCGACACAGATGGATGGCAGCCGGGGCCTGGTCGGTGCGAACAGCCACTGCTGGTGCGTGCCGGGTTTACCCTGGTAGTCCTGAAAGTCGCCCTGGAAGGCGGCCTGCGCGGCGTCATGATTCTCGAAGGCTTTGTATTCTGCGCCCGGGAACCCCTTCACCTGCGCTTCGCAATCGGACCAGGAGGTATAGATACCAGGAACCCGTCCCTTCCAGACCACGTAGTATTTTAATTTGACCATGGGGCCAATTGTAACCGTAGTCCGGCCCAGCCAGGCCTTAACCTGCTGTTAAAGCTTGCCTTTGAACTTATGGTATAGTTCGCCGCAGAAACGCATGGCTGAAACGATCCTGGTTGTCGAAGACGAACCCTCCCTTCAAGAGACGCTGGCCTACAACTTGAAGAAAGAAGGCTATACCGTGGAAACAGTAGGCGACGGACTGGTTGCGCTCGATTCGGCGCGGCGCTTGAAGCCCGATCTGATCGTGCTGGATCTGATGCTGCCCGGGATGGAAGGGTTTGAGGTCTGCCGCGTTCTGCGCAAGGAGATGACCACACCGATCTTGATGCTGACAGCCCGCGACGACGAGATCGACCGGGTGGTCGGCCTGGAAGTGGGCGCGGATGATTACCTGACCAAGCCGTTTTCCATGCGCGAGCTCATGGCGCGCGTCAAGGCACAGTTACGACGCGCCCGTTTGATCCGTGAAGAGATGGGTAAAGCGGCCGAAACAGGCTTCACGCACGAAAGGCTGGTCTTTGATAACCTCGAGATCAACAAGACGCGCCGGGAGGTGGTGGTAGGCGGTGAAGCGTTGCAGTTCAAACCCAAGGAGTATGAATTGCTGCTCTTCCTGGCCGAACACCACGGGCAGATGCTGACGCGCGAATTCATCCTGGAACGCGTCTGGGGTTGGGATTATATCGGGGATAGCCGCACCGTCGATGTGCATGTGCGCTGGCTGCGGCAGAAGATCGAGGCCGACCCGGCCAAACCCACCCGCATCATCACCGTGCGCGGCGGGGGTTATCGCTTCGAAGGTTGATCGCCGCCTACCAGAAAGCTGCAGGATGGCATGGATCCCCTGCTAGGACTACTCATCGGTATAGCTTCCCTGCTCGCCATCTGGTTCGGATGGCGCTATTTTGCCTTGCGGCGCCGGATGGCCGAGTTCGCGCGCATGCTGCGCCGTTTGGCCGAGGAGCAGCCCCGCGCGACTTCTGAGAATGACCTGCCTGAGATCGGTCTTCTGGCAGGCGCCGTCACCACCCTTACAAAAAGCTTCAACCTGCAATACGAATTATTGGAGGCTGAATGCTCCCGGTTAGCCGCGGTGCTCGAACAGTTGACCGACGGCGTTTTGATCGCGGATGCGGACGGCCTCATCCAGTTCGCCAACCCGGCCGCGGAACGGCAGTTCGGGGAAAACCTGAAGGAGAACTCGGTCGCCAAGGCTTTGCGCCACCACCAACTCATCGAAGCCTGGCAGAAGTGTCAGGCGAGCGGGGAGATGCAGATCGAAAGTGTCGAGATCTCCAACCGTCGCCAGTTCCTGCAATTGATCATCATCCCTGACCAGCATGCTCCCGGCGGGACGCTGCTGCTGGTGCACGATCTGACCCAGATACGCCGTCTTGAAATGGTCCGGCGGGATTTCGTCAGCAATATCTCGCACGAGATCCGCACCCCGCTGGCCTCCCTGAAGGCCCTGACGGAAACCCTGCAGGACGGCGCCATCTCGGATCCGCAGGCGGCCGACCGCTTCCTGAGCCGCATCTCTACAGAAGTGGATGCCCTGACACAGATGGCCCAGGAACTGCTGGACCTGTCGCGCATCGAGTCGGGGCAGGTCGACCTGGATCGCAAGACGATTACCCCCAAAAAACTTCTGGCCTCGGCGTCCGAGCGCATGCGCCTGCAGGCCGAGCGGGCCGGGCTGTCGCTGGAGGTGGAGTGCGCGCCCGACCTGCCCGCCGTCTATGCGGACGGCCCGCGCATCGAGCAGGTGCTGGTCAACCTGATCCACAACGCGGTCAAGTTCACGCCGCCAGGCGGAGCGGTGGTGCTTTCTGCGGAAGTCGTGTCCTCTGTCGCTGCACCCGGTAAACCGCCGGACGGGGAGGACGTGGTGCGCTTCGCTGTGCGAGACTCCGGGGTGGGCATCCCGGTTGACGACGTGCCGCGCATCTTTGAGCGCTTCTACCGCGTCGATAAGTCACGCGCAGGGGGCGGCACCGGATTAGGTCTTTCCATTTCCCGGCACCTGGTCGAATCACACGGCGGGCGCATCTGGGCTGAGAGCCGGGAAGGGCAGGGCAGCACCTTCTATTTCACGCTCCCGGTTCTCACCGCCGGGTAGGACTTTTTCCCATTTCAGGCAAAACGCGATCCCCTCGATGCGGGCTCTCCACCCGGTAGGGATGACTCCCTTTAACGCCATTCCAGGTCAGGTTTCCAGGCAGGCTGGATCAGTTTTCGTGGCACGCTGGTTCGGTTATCGTGCTAGGCTGGATCGGTTATCGTACCAGGATTTCGGATGCGGATCGGCGACTCAAGCCATACAAGACGCCTTTCACAGGGAACGCAGTCGGTGAGAAATCGAGCCTGAGAGCCCTGGAACACTGGCTGGCTCACTACAGAGGGCAAATTCAGGCCTAACAGAATTGTTTACTGGTTGTTAACCAGTTCTTAAGTTGAATCGTAAGTAGTGGTGATACCATGTGATT
>Ga0307425_1002328_pt1 | contig 10791 bp, 9 predicted proteins | sample SalMarWE160330MG_FD_202152 | JGI IMG/M metagenome (GOLD analysis project Ga0307425, IMG submission 202152) | Salt marsh sediment microbial communities from the Plum Island Ecosystem LTER, Massachusetts, United States - WE1603-30 | ecosystem: Environmental > Aquatic > Marine > Intertidal zone >...
GCTTAAAAGCTCTATAGCTGGTAAGCTAAGTTTACATAGTTTGATATATTTACCGGGAAATAAGCAAACGGAGCAATTAAAGTGAAAAATTTCCGGGAGATATGTGAAAAATTTCCAAACCTTGATAATATTATCTTCATTTCCGAGAGCAAATTTGATTCTTCACGAAAAACTTTTTTGTATAACAACCTGATTATTAAAGCACGAAAAAAAAGTGAAGATACCACGCAACAGTTAAGACAGAATACACTAAAGCAGGAATATGAGTTGCTTAATGATTGCAACGGGATTGACGCAGTACCGCAAGCATTTTATTATTTTGATGATAATAATTACGAGCTTCTGTTTACCAACTTTTTGCCAGGTGTTCGGCTCTCAAATCTGAAAGTATCAATCGTAAATCTATTTAAGATTTTAATTAAGTTATCCGGGATTTTATATCATCTTTCGGCACGTAAAATATCACACAACGATATTGTACCGGAGAACATTCTTATTACAAATGATTTTCAAGTATCATTGATCGATTTTGATCAGGCAACAAAGTCTAAATTTACAGCAGCTTTCTTAAGACAATTTACAGGAATTAATATCGGAGAATCTAAAGTGAATTATTCATTAATTACAGTTGTTAAAGATTATATAAAAAAGAAATTCCCTAAAACCATATTTCAAATTAATAAGCTTATGAGGAAAAAATTCCCTGAAATAAAGCCGTTACCGGAGTTAAAGAAAGATGATGATCCCAAGCTTTTAGATTTGCTGAAAGCCTGGAAGCTTGCACAAAAATCGAATGCAAGTTCTCCCGGTGTTCCAATAGCCTATTATGCTCTTGAATATAATGGGGTATATTTCCCGGGAGAGAGATCCTGGATTAAAAGGTGGAATGAATTAAAAAATGTTTCTGATTATTCCGGCAAAACCGTTCTGGAACTTGGATGTAATATGGGATTGCTTTCCACTTTTTTATTGAAAGATGCAGGCGTTCAAAAATGTATCGGGATTGATTATGATAAAAAAATTTTAGAAACAGCAGAAATAATTAGTGAAGTTTTCGAGGTCAGCCCGGAATTCAGGCAGGTAAATTTTGATTCGACAACTACCTGGGAAGAAGAATTGTTATCTTTCAAAGCAGATATAGTATTTGCACTTAACGTTCTCAACTGGGTGAAAGATAAAGAGCGATTTCTCTGGTTCTTATCTAAGTTCAACGAGGTAATTTTTGAAGGTCATGATTTACCCGAAAATGAAAAGAACAGGTTTAAGCAAATAGGTTTCACTTCGATTGAAGAGATTGGCTACAGCGAAAGAGAGAGAATAATCTTAAGATGCAGGAAATAAATTTGTGACAGATCATAATGCAAATGAGATTACACACGATCTGAAATTATCGGTTCTAACTGGACCCGTTACGTTTATTGTACCTGTTGTATCCTATCTATTTTTATATCCCGTCATATTATCTCATTCAAGCCTTGAAATTCTTGGAATCTGGTCTTTATACGTAACTACAGTTTCATTCTTTACGGTTGCCGATTTAGGATTCAGTCAACACTTTATACGAGAAGCAGGAAAAGATCGGGACGAAAATATTCTGAATGCTCTTAAGGTTGAATTAATATCCGCAAACAGGTTTTACCTATTGCTTGGTCTGGCAGGGATGATTTTCATAACCATTTTCAGAAACAACCTGTTTGGGTCAGTAAAAGATATTTACTCATTTACCGGTTTATATGTTTCTGCTCTTATCCTGGTATTGAGTTCTACGCTACAATTGATATCTTCACTCAATGCTGCGGTACTTTCTGCCCGCGCCGATAATTATTATGTTAAGCTTGTTAAAAGTATTTCACCGGTTTTTACTTATGGTTTTGCGATTGTCGGGGCTTTAATAAAATTACCGATAGAAGGATTCGCGGTGGGATCACTTATATCAAACTCATTTCTCATTTTAATCTATCGAAACAGGATAAAAGATAAACATCAAAACTGGCACTTATTAAAAATCAGATTGACGATACCCCAAACATTCCACACTCTAAACGATCTTTTAAAAAAAGGATGGAAGTTATACAGTGTTTCAGTCGGATTACTTCTCAGGCAGCCGGTACTTAGATATGTAATTGCATTCAGTCTGGGCTTGCCTGTTGCCGGAATATTTGATATAGCTATGCGTATTACATCTACATCACGCGATATAATGTCTTCAGGTTTCGGATCATTATATCCATCTCTATCATATTTTTTCAGGAATAATGACAAAATCAAAATTCTTGAAATAATAAGAAAGTCGTTGATGATTCTTCTACCGGTCGGTTTTATTATAACTGCAATTCTGATTTACAATGCAGGATTCATTTATAAACTCTGGCTCGGTAAGATCCCTGCCGGTTCGATATCAGCAATAGGTATCCTGGCAATCTGGCAGTTAATGACGATATTAAATATTCCTTTTTGGTTTTTGTTGCAGGCAGCGCATCAGGAAAAAATCGCCGCCATAGCCATTTGGGCGCATACTATTTTTATACTGCTACTCATTCCTGCAAAAGTCTTAAGAATTGGATTTTCCCTAGATCAGCTACTTATTTACTGGACTACAGCAGCAATATTTACCCAGGTTTTGATCTATATTTTTGTTGAAAAAAAATTATCACTTTTCTTTGAAGTATTTAAAGACAATGTGCTTGTAAAGATAATTTTGTTCACCCTGGTTTACTTTAGCATACAAATAATATCACAGAAGGTTATCAGTGAATTCTTTAATGCCCAGATACTAAGTTTGTTATTAACAATTACCTTTTTACTGGTACTTTTGCCTCATTTTTTACCTATGATAAGAAAATATTTATTTACTAAAGAATCAGGGTAATGAGAATAGATTGGTATAAACGGGAGTCTTCAAACTTGAATAATTTTTATTCATGTACTTTTATAAAATTATTTTAACTTTATGGTATAAAGAAAGTTAGAAAATGTTAATCGGTATAATTGCAAATATAACCAAGGAAAACGTTTTTGAGGTTGTTTCGAAATTAATCAAAGAATTAAAATCTAACGGTCTTGATTATTTGTTAACTAAAACCCTTGTTGAAGACAACACGAAATTAAAAATCGAGCTGGACGAAGACTTTCTCAGCGATGATTCGGAAATCTATGAAAAAAGCGATATGATAATTTCGATCGGCGGTGATGGCACCATGCTCTCTACAGCGTATCATGCTCAGTTGTGTGATAAACCTGTAATAGGATTTAATCTTGGGAAATTAGGATTTCTTGCCGAAGCCGATATATCACAGATCAATGAAATCATTAACGATATTAAAAACGGAAAATATAAAATTCAAAAACGGATGGTAATTACTGCTGAGTGCGATACGTATTCGAAAGAAAAACTTTATGCAATAAATGATATCGTGATAGACAAAGGTGGTTGGCCCAAAATGATAGAGTTGACTGCACATGTTGACGGAGAATATGTTACAACTTTTAATGCCGATGGAGTTATTATCGCAACTCCTACCGGTTCTACAGGTTACTCTCTATCAACCGGTGGACCTGTTGTAAGTCCCTCTGTAGGCGCAATTACACTTTGTCCTGTATCACCACACAGTTTAACTATGCGACCTTTAGTTTTATCAAGCGAACAGGAAATTGTTATCAGGGCGGACTCTCCACATGAAGATATCCAGGTAAGCTGTGACGGACAGCGAGTGTATCATTTCCCACCACCACTTGAAGTTAAAATAGTGAAAAGTGAGAAACCTTTAAAACTGGTTCATACATCATTAACAACTTATTTTGAAACTCTCAGGGACAAACTTCTTTGGGGAATCGATATTCGTAATAAACCGGGTACCTGATAAAATGATTTATAGATACTTTTTTCTTTCACTATTTCTTTTCTTAACTGCTAATCTTTATGCGCAGGAATTCAATACTATTGTAACGGATGAGGAAACCGGTGAGCCAATGCTGATTGGTCTTACCACAAGAGATGCATTTAAGGATTCGAGTTTCAGTCTTTGGTGGAATTCTACTTACAATCATTATAAAGTAGACTCAGTAACAGCAGATAAACTCAAGGATGTTCTTAAAGATATAAACATTACAATTGTGATGGGAACGTGGTGCAGCGACAGCCAGTATGAAATTCCTAATCTGTACAAAATATTTGATTACCTGAATTATCCAGCTGAAAAAATAACTCTAATAAATGTAGACAGAGACAAAAACGGAAAAGATGATGAACTCAATGGATTAAAAATTGAACTGGTGCCGACTATAATTTTCTATAAAGATGAAAAAGAATTGGGCAGGATAGTTGAAACTCCCAATGACAGCTTAGAAAAAGATATGTTGAAAATTATTACGGGCAATGAGAATCCAGATGGAAATGAAAAGGAGTAATGTATAACCAAATCATAATGATTTTCACATTACTCCTGTAAAATTAATAAGATAACTTTTTAGTTTTTAAACTTCTTCGTAAACTCGTACGGGGATTTTCTTTTTGTTTACCTTCTTTTTAGGTGCTTTCTGTTTTTTCTTATGGTTGAATTTATAACCATCAGGATTGTTCTTATCAGCATAATTTTGATAAGAATAAACCTTGTTCTGGAAATTGCGAAGAATAATCTTCTCTTCGTCCATATGCAGAACGTAATTCGGAAGTAACGGAATCTTACCGCCGCCGCCGGGTGCATCGATTACAAAATGAGGTACAGCAAGCCCGCTTGTATGTCCGCGTAAAGCTTCCGCAATTTTCAGTCCTGTTTCTATTGAGGTACGGAAATGATTAGCACCTTTTGTTTCATCTGCCATATACATATAGTAAGGACGTACCCTGATCTTCAACAGCATCTGCATTAATTCTTTAACTACTGCGGGATCATCATTAACACCCCTCATAATCACCATTTGGTTACCGACCGGTATACCAACATTTGCCAGCATTTCACATGCTTTTGAACTTTCTGGCGTTACTTCCCACGGATGATTAAAGTGCGTATTAACATAAATCGGATGGTACTTCTTTATCATATTGCAAAGCTTATCCGTTATTCTATGAGGTAGTATAACCGGCATTCTTGTTCCAAGACGGATAATTTCGATATGTTTAATTTCTCTTAACCGCTTAAGAATTTTTTCCAGCATTGTATCGGTAAGCATAAGAGGATCGCCGCCGGAAAGAATGACATCACGTATTTCCGTATGCTCTTCAAGATACCTAAATGCAGTTTCCAGGCCTTTCATAGAGATCTTTTCGTAGTTGCCAACTTTTCTTTTTCTTGTACAGAAACGGCAATAAATTCCACACTGACTCGTAACAAGAAATAAAGCTCTGTCAGGATAACGATGCGTAATGTTGGGAACAGGACTCATTGCTTCTTCCATCAACGGATCGTCCAGTGCATCGAAATCTTCGAGTTCAACTTTATCGGGAATACATTGAAGCCAGATGGGATCGCCCGGGTAACGAATCAGGCTTAAGTAATAAGGATTAATTCGAGCCTGGAAAAATTCATCTAGATCTTCTGCATCTTTTCTGTCGATATTGAATTTTTCCACTAATTGATCAACTGAATGAACACTCTCCCTTATCATGTTTTGCCACTGTTCCATGGTGGTTCCTTAGTTTTTCTTATTGTTATAGTATTTACCAAAAACAATCAAATTATCCCCCAGCGAATAAAAATCATTTATCTCTGAAATAATGCTGTAATTATTTCGCAAATAAAAATTTCTTGTAGCCTGGTAAACGTCTCTTGAAGAAGTTTCAACCAGGAGCCATCTCCCGTTATTTTCCATTACAAAATTTTCTGAATGATTTATCAACTTTTTACCAATACCTTTACTTTTGTAATCCGGATCAGTAACAATCCAGTAAAGATCATAAACTGCATCTGTTAATGGTCTTCTGCCCGTACAGTGATAACCAAGTATTTTTCCGTTTTCCTCATAAACAAAAATATTGTAATCATTTTGCTCAGGATCCGACGCAGCGATCTGTACCAGCTCCATTGCAACTTTCATTTCTTCTTTCTTAAAGTTGTCGGTTCTATTTAATATATCTTCTATGCCTCTTACATCATCCTGCTTTAGCTTGCGTATCATGATTTCTTTTTCTTTCCAATGCATAATTTGCAATCGTACTTAATAACTTAGCATGATTGATGCCAGCAGCTTTTGATGCTCTTGCAAAACCTGAATCTTTTGAGATATCAGGATTCGGATTAACTTCAATTACGTGGGGAACACCCTTGCTGTCTAACCTTATATCTACCCTGGCATAATCACGACACTTCAGAGCTTCGAAAGCGGAAACGGCAACTTTATTAATCCTTTTTGAAATTCTATCCTTTAACGGGGCAGGACAAGCAGGTTTAGTATGGTTGTAGTAAATACTATCTTCTATCCATTTGCCGTCGTAAGTTACGATTCGTGGAAACTTAGCTGGCAATCCTTCAAAATTAATTTCCGAAACCGGCAGCGGATTACCTCCCAGAATTCCAACATTCAATTCTCTTCCTCTTATATATTCTTCAAGAATGATATCTTGTTTATATGTACCTGACAGGAACATAAACTGTTTGCGTAGTTCGGTGTAATTCTTTACGACAGAGTATTCGGAAATTCCTATGCTCGCATCTTCTTTTAACAATTTAAGTATAATGGGATACCTGAGCGTAATATCTTTATTTGTAAATCGTGCTGTCGGTTTAAGAGTAAGTGATGCAGGAGTATTAATTCCGAAGGACGTGAGAATGTCTTTTGTTTTTTCTTTGTCGAGACTGTTGCCTAATGTCGCAGGTCTGCAGCCGGTGTATTCAATTCCTAATAATTCAAAAATACCTGCCATACAATATTCGTACGATGAAATTCCTTCAACGGCTTCAACAAAGTTGAAAATTATATCTGGAGCAGAAGAATTTATTCCATCGATAGTTCTTCTGATATCTCTGTCGATAGCTAATGAGTCTACTCTGGTAAAATATTTTTCTAAAGAATTCCGGGTTCGCTTCAGTTCAATAGTAAAACTTTTTTCGGACAGATCTTCCCCGGTTTTTGTTTCTTTCACAGGTTTACCATTGTAAACCGAGAAGATACTTACCGGTGCGTTATAACAGATCAGTATTTTAGCATCTATTTTCATAACAGATTATATCTTTTACATGCAGCATATAATGCATTTTGGATCATTTCATTATAAGTCATTCCTGCAGCTCTCGCAGCTTTGGGAAAACTTGAGTTTTCGGTCGGATCGGGCATAATTCCCGGTAAAGGATTTATTTCTATAATATTTGGAGTTCCGTTTTTGTCTAATCTAACATCAATACGACTCCAATCCTTACATCGCAAAATCTCATAAGTTTTAAGCACTGTATCTGTTATACGTTTTTTCAAATCATCATCAAGTTTAGCGGGACATTCGAAAACATTAAATTCATTTTCCTTTGTATCGAGTATCCATTTTGCTTCGTAAGAATAAAGATGTTCAACACCTGATGGAAATTCTTCATACAGTATTTCTATTATAGGAAGTACTTTGGCTTCACTTCCATTTCCGAGAACAGCAACTGTAAATTCTCTTCCCGGTAAAAACTCTTCAATTAATGCCGGTTGACTGTACTCGCTTAGAACTCTTTGAACTTCGTCGTTTAAGTCCTGGTAGTTTTTTACAAGTGATGAACTGAAAATTCCTTTACTCGATCCTTCCGATACAGGTTTAACGATCAGTGGAAATTCAAAAGAGTGATTCGACAACGGTTTATATTTTTCAACGATCAAAAATTTAGCGTTGGGGATTTTGTGATAGGAAAGAATTTCTTTTGTTCTCGCTTTATCAAGACAAATTCCAAGAGTCAAAGCGTCCGAACCCAAGTAAGGTATATTCAGCATGTCGAGCATTGAAGGAATCTGTGACTCGCGGCTTGAACCATTTATACCTTCAGCTATGTTGAAAACAATATCAGGTTTAATTGATTTAAATTTTTCAAATGCATTATCATTAGCTTCAATAAGAATCACATCATGATAAACTTCGATTGCTTCCTTTAATGCATTGATAGTTTCCCAAGTATCCCATTCGGCATACGTATCCACTGCCGGTTGTGTTTGAACAGATTCAGTTGATTTTATTAGGGGTAGTTCTTCGGTGAAAGTATTACTTTCCGGTTTCACATTATAGGTTAGCACTACATTCAAACGACGTTTAAATGTCTTTACTAAAATTTTCTCTCCTTTAAAATTTTTTTTTAACAAATATAACTATTATATATTCTAAGTCAACAAGTTTTAAAACAGTTTTAAAATTTTTTTTTCAGGTTGGTTTTAAAAATTTTTGGTTGATCATGCCTTCCGACTGATTAAATTCATGAGTTTAAAAGTATTTTAAAGGAAAGTTAAAGAAGAAAAATTAAAAAGTTATGAAAGAAAGAAAAAATTAATTGATGTTTGAAAGGATGATAAACAAATCATGCGATCTTCGCATAGTTGAGATTATCGGAGTAGTGAGTTACCAAATTATTTTTTACAGTTTTATTTTCAGTAAGAGATAGTTGGGGATCCTTTTTTATTAATTCGAACGAGATTTGCTTTGCAAGTGAAATTAGTACCTGATCTTCGGTTAAGTTAACAAACTTCAGGTTAGGAAAACCGCTTTGTTTTATTCCGAAGATGTCTCCCGGTCCGCGTAATTTCAAATCTACTTCAGCGATTTTGAATCCGTCCGTGGTTTTAACCATTGTTTGAAGTCTGACAGTTGCTTTATACTTTTCAAGCTGAGTTAATGATAAATAATTCAAGTCTAATTCCTTCTGGTTCTGTTTCCCTGAGATCTTTTCTTTGGTAACAAGTATGCAATAAGCCTGTTTATCGCTTCTTCCAACCCTTCCTCTTAGCTGATGAAGTTGCGATAATCCGAAGCGATGGGCATCATTTATAAGAATTATATTAGCATCCGGTATATCTATACCGACTTCTATCACAGTTGTGGAAATAAGCACATCGAATTCTTTTTTCAGGAAAAGCAGCATAACTTTTTCTTTTTCCTGCCATTTCATTCTGCCGTGAATCAACCCGACTTTTACATTCTTTAAATAGGTCTTCTTCAGCATATCGTAATAGTCGGTTGCAGCTTTCAACTCCAGCTTCTCCGATTCTTCTACTAAAGGATAAACAATGAACGACTGAATACCTTCTTTTTGTTTGTCTGTAATAAATTTGTAAATATCCGGCAATTTGTTGTCGTTGCGTAATACTGTTTTTACCGGTTTCCTGTTAAGCGGCATTTCATTTATTGTAGATAAATCAAGATCGCCATAAACTGTCATCGAAAGAGTTCTGGGGATGGGTGTTGCACTCATAACGAGCACATCGGGTGTAGTTCCTTTACGTTGCAGCGTTGCCCGTTGTCTTACACCGAAGCGATGCTGTTCATCGATTATGATAAGACCAAGCCGGTTGAATTTTACTTTCTCTTCAAATAGAGCATGTGTCCCAACGATAATATCCGCTTCCTGAATTTCTATTTCAGAAAGTTTTTTTTCTCGTTCAGATTTCTTTTGTCCACCAATTAAAAGACAAATTTTTATTTCGTGTTCCTTGTGAAGCGCAGTAAGTTCTTTTATCAACACAGAAATATTTTTTGCATGTTGATCTGCGAGAATTTCTGTAGGTGCCATTAATGAAACCTGGAAACCGTTATCGATCGCAATAAGAGCTGCAATTAATGAAACAATTGTTTTCCCACACCCAACATCTCCTTGTAACAGCCGGTTCATCGGTTTGGCTGATAGCATATCATTTTTTATTTCACTAAGGACCTTGAGTTGAGCATTAGTTAGTTTAAATGGAAGTGTATTGAGAAAATCGGAAACGAGATTGGTTTTGATGCTCATCTTGTTTCCGGGTAGTGCTTCCTTGTAATTGTGCCTTCTCAAGGCAACAAGAATTTCAAGATAAAAAAGTTCTTCAAATTTGAACCGGTAGTTTGCTTTATCAAATTTTTCCTTGTTATCCGGGAAGTGATAATTCTTAACAGCTTCACTTAAACTCATCAAATTATTTTGCTCAACAATTGATGAGGGAAGATTTTCCTCTAAATAATCCACATAATTTTCTACTGCAAGAAAAATTATTCTGCGTAAGCTTAAATCTCCTATGTATCCTTTTCTTAACTCCTTTGGTATCCGGTAAAAGGGGATGATCTTTCCCGTGTTCAAAAAACTGTTCGATTCTTCTTCGGTTATTCGGTCGTAATCCGGATGGATGAATTGAAGTTTCTGAAATTTGCCAAGTTCGGGTTTTGAAGAAATCGCGAAAATGTTTCCTTCGTTAAACACCGAGTAAAAATATTTTATTCCCTGGAACCAGATACATTCAAAAAATCCCGTTGAATCACGGAACTGAACTTTTAATATTTCTTTTTTACCGTAACGTCGTCGCTCTTTGTCGGTTACTTTTGCGATAATGGTTACCTCACCGTCGTAGCCATTCATTACATAACCAAAGGCTTTTGAAGCAGTTAGTACGGTTGTTCTATCGAGATGTCGTGAAGGAAAATAAAAAAGCAGGTCGCGCACAGTATTGATCCCGATTTTTCTGAAAGATTCTGCACGCTTAGGACCAACCGATTTCAGATACTGAACGGATTGATCAAGTTGTTTAACATTTGCTGTTTTCATTAAGTGTAAAATAAATTATGCTTAAGGTAAACTCAACAAGTTTTGTTGGATCAATTATGAAATTTAATGCCGATTAACTTTATATTAGAATCCTGTTACAAATTGT
>Ga0307425_1002333_pt1 | contig 10784 bp, 5 predicted proteins | sample SalMarWE160330MG_FD_202152 | JGI IMG/M metagenome (GOLD analysis project Ga0307425, IMG submission 202152) | Salt marsh sediment microbial communities from the Plum Island Ecosystem LTER, Massachusetts, United States - WE1603-30 | ecosystem: Environmental > Aquatic > Marine > Intertidal zone >...
GGTAGCTTCAGGCTTCGATGCCCCAGGTGTTTGGCTTCCCTCGGCGCTGTGTCGCTGCCGAGCACGACATTCACTGCTCCGCGAACGGCTTCGCTCCGCCTCCTTGCCGACGGCCGTCCCGACAGGAGCGGGGACGCTGCTATGACTGGACGCGCCTTCGCTTCCGGCGCTCGGTCAACTCGCCGTGTATCACAACGGCGGGAAGCAGGATGGGTGCGCCTAGGTAAGCCACCGCGTCCAGGGCCTTGCCGCTTATGCCGGTATTGAGCTGGAACTCCTTGAGTGCCGCGTAGAGCACCGGTACGACAAACATGGTGATAAGCTCAAGGAGCATGCCGCCGAAGGATGGAATCGCCATCGGCACTATGACATCCGAACCCCTCCCCGTGGAGGTCAGCACCGGAATCAGGGCTATCACAGTTGTGGCCGTGGTCATGAGGCACGGACGCACGCGCCGGAGCCCGGCCTCGAGGGTGGCCTGGCGAATCTCTGCGATTGTCCCTGGGTTCTGCCGGGAGAATCTCTGATCAAGATAGGTGGTCATGATGACGCCGTCGTCGGTTGCGATGCCGAAGAGCGCAAGGAAGCCGACCCACACGGCGACACTCAAGTTCAGGGGGTGCACCTGAAAGAGATCCCGCATCGCAACACCTGCAAAGGAGAAGTGGAGGAACCAGCCCTGTCCATAGAGCCATAACATAAGAAACCCGCCGGCCCAGGCGACCATGATGCCGGAGAACACCAGCCAGGTCCTTGCGGCCGATCTGAATTGAAGGTAGAGGATCATGAAAATGAGGAAAAGCGCAAGCGGCAACACCCAACTCAGGGTGCGCTGTGCGCGCTGCTGGTTCTCATAGTTGCCCGCGAAGACATAGCTCACGCCGGGCGGCATCTCCAGGTCCCCCGTCTCCACTTTGTAATCGAGGTATCTTCTCGCCTGCTCCACGACATCGACCTCGGCATGTCCGGGCCTCATGTCGAAAAGCACATACCCCACCAAGAAAGTGTCTTCGCTCTTTATCACCTGGGGGCCGCGGAAGTATCTGATGTCTGCCAACTGCTCCAGTGGGACCTGCGTCCCGTCCGGGGCGGATACCAGGATTCTCCCCAGCGCCTCGATCCGGTCCCTCAGTTCGCGCATGTAGCGGACCCGCACGGGATAGCGCTGGCGCCCCTCGACTGTGGTTGTGATCCGCCGGCCGCCGATGGCGACCTCGATCACATCCTGGACGCTCGCAAGATGGATTCCATAGCGGGCGATGGCCAGGCGGTCGATCTCTATCTCGATATAGGGTTTGCCCACGATGCGGTCCGCTATGACCATTGATGCATCCACCGACGGCACTTGCTTGAGCAGCCGCTCTATCTCCAGACCCACGCTCTCGATGGTCTCGAGGTCCGGCCCCTTGATCTTCACGCCCATGGGAGCGCGCATGCCGCTCTGGAGCATCACTATGCGCGCGGCGATGGGCTGAAGCCTCGGGGCGGGAGTGGTGCCGGGGATCGCGGCGGCCCGTGCGATTTCCGCCCAGATATCGTCGGGCTGCCTTATGCCCTGCCAGGCCGGCCTACCGGGATTGAGGTCGGGATCAAGTGGCGGCCGCCACAGGCGGAAAGGCTTGCCCTCCCGTTCGGGGATGAGGTCGCCGTCGGCGTCACGCTCGAAACGTCCCTTGACGATATAAGGTTCACCATCATTCGCCGGAAGCGCATCTCCCCCCATATCCCGGAAGCAGTCGTTCTCGCCGCTATCATGCCGGAACGTCAGCGGGTGTCCGCTACGGTCCTCAATATACTCCGGGTGATAGTTGATCACGGTCTCGATCATCGAGATGGGAGCCGGATCGAGCGATGTCTCGGCCCTGCCCAGTTTGCCGACGGCCGACTCCACCTCCGGAATCCGGGTTATAGCGATGTCCTGCTTGCTCAAAACATCCATGGCCTCTCCGATCGAGGCATGGGGCATGGTCGTAGGCATCAACAGGTAGGAGCCTTCATCGAGCGGGGGCATGAACTCTTTGCCAAGACCCGGGAAGGTATGGACAAGGGCGGACGCCGGCCAGGATGTCTTGACCCCCTGGGGCAGCCAGCCGAAGAAGGCACTGAAGCCGAGCCAGGTCATGGCGCCGAGAAGGGTCAGTACAAGAGGGATCACGAGGAAAGCCAGTTTGTGTCTGAGACACCACTTGAGTATCGGTTCATAGAACTTGTAGAAGAGCAGTATGGAGGCGAGAAAACCCCCGATCACGACTACCACGAAGACGACGTTGATCAAGAGGCTCTTGTCGAGACCGAGAGGCATCCAATGGTGGGTCAGCACTATGGCCACGACGAAGGCTATTACCACATTGCCTGCTTTCGGGACCCAACGGCGTCTCGCCTCCGTAAGCCGATCGGAGACAAGATTATATGCTCCGATTCCGGTGAGGATAAGTCCCAGCATCCACCAGATGAAGGCCGGCGGCCGGCCGGCTGCGGATAGATGTCTCCCAAGCGATACCAGCACGATCACAAGTCCCGCCAGTGCAACCGAGCCGTGAAGTCCCAAACGAAATGCCCTGGGCCGCACACGGGTTCCGGTAAAGAGAAGATGCGCCAGGGGCGGGATAACGGTGATAGCAACTATCACCGAGGCCACAAGGGCGAAGGTCTTGGTGAAGGCGAGCGGCCTGAAGAGCTTGCCCTCGGCGGCCACCATCGTGAATACCGGCAGGAAGCTCACCACGGTCGTGCTCACGGCGGTCACCACCGCCGAGCCCACCTCTCTCGATGCCCTGAGGACCACCTCCAGCCGGTCCTCTCCTGGGCCGGCCTCATCAAGGTGCCTTATGATGTTCTCCGTGATCACAATCCCCATGTCCACCATGGTGCCGATGGCAATCGCGATACCTGAGAGGGCCACGATATTTGCGTCCACGCCGAAGAGCTTCATCGCGACAAAGCACATCAAGACGGCCAGGGGCAGCAATCCGGAGATCAGCATCGAGCTTCGCAGGTGCATTACCATGATGAGTACGATGATGATCGTGACGAGGATTTCATGTGTGAGCGCGGAGTTCAGGGTGCCGAGGGTTTCCTGAATGAGCCCTGTGCGATCGTAGAACGGGACTATCGTCACTTGGCTCACGGTGCCGTCGGTGAGGGTCCTCTTCGGCAGGCCGGGTGAAATCTCCTCGATCTTCTGCTTGACGTTGCTTATTGCCGCCAACGGGTTCTCGCCGTAGCGGACCACCACAACGCCCCCGACAGCTTCAGTGCCTTCCTTATCAAGTGCGCCGCGCCTGAGAGCCGGTCCCCGAGAGACGTTGGCCACGGTTTTGACAAAGACCGGTACATTGTCCCTCATTTTGATGACGGTGTTCTCGATGTCCTCGATGCCGCGTATGAAGCCTATGCCGCGGATCACGTATTCGACCCGGTTGACCTCGATGGTGCGCGCCCCGACGTCCACGTTGGCCATCCTGACCGCCGTGAAGACCTCTTCGAGGGAGACGCCGTTGGCCACCATCGCATCCGGGTCCACATCTATCTGGTACTCACGGACGAAGCCGCCCACCGATGCGACCTCGCTCACGCCCTCGGCCGAGAGCAGCGCGTAGCGGACCGTCCAGTCCTGAATGCTCCTGAGCTCGTCGAGGTCCCATCCACCCGTCGGGTTGCCGTTTCGGTCATGCCCCTCAAGCGTGTACCAGAAGACCTGTCCGAGCGAAGTTGCGTCGGGTCCCAATGCGGGCTGCACTCCGTCGGGGAGGAGTCCCGGGGGGAGACTGTTGAGCTTCTCCAGAATCCGGGAGCGGGACCAGTAGAATTCCACCTTGTCCTTGAAGATGACGTAGATGGAGGAAAAACCGAACATTGAGAAACTGCGAACCGTCTTTACTCCGGGGACGCCGAGCAGAGCTACAGTGAGGGGATAGGAAATCTGGTCTTCCACATCCTGGGGCGAACGGCCCGTCCATGTCGTGAAGACGATCTGCTGGTTCTCGCCGATGTCCGGAATGGCGTCCACGGGAACGGGGTTGCGCGGCAGCCGCTTGATGTTCCAGTCAAAGGGGGCGACACTGATGCCCCACATGATCGCGGCCAGGACCCCGAGGACCACGATCACTTTGTTCCTGAGAAAGAAACCTATGACCGCCCCGATCGGGGAGAAGGAAGGTCCGGGTCCGCCGGTCGAGTCAGTCATGCCGGTGCTCCCCCGGTTCGGCTTCCGGGCTTACGGTGACGCTCTCGGGCATCGCGGAGCAACCGGACATCATCGCGCCCCAGTAAGGGTTCTCGGCCTCCTTGGTGCTCTGAAGCCAGTATGCCCCGCGGTTATCGAAGGCCATCGAGCAGTGGAAGCGGTAGACGGGCTTACCGGCGCCTAGCCCGAACCTCTTCGCCGCAGCATACATGGTTTCTGAAAGTGGCGCGAATGCGCTTCTCGCCGAGGCGATGTCCCCGGCGGCCCATAGCATGCGGGCATCGTGGCTGAAACCACCGAGATAGTCCATCCAGGCATCGTGGAGAGCCCCACCCAGGAGTGTCATGTCCACGTCCCGCAGCCTGCCCTCCAGGGCCTCCGCTCCACCGCGCGCCACCTCGAGCGAGTCGCGGCTCAAGCCATAGTGGATCTTTAGATAGGACTCGTACACCAGGGCCAGCCGGTCCAGGAATTCAGGAGGGGCATCGAGGAGCCCTGCCTCATGATGCTCCGCTGAAGCGCCGCCCGTGGAACCTCCCGCGCTCGCGTGCCGATGAGCGGGCACCGGCCCGCCGCCCTCCGGGTTCATCATGCTGGGTTTGGCAAGAATCTGAACCGCGCTGTCTATCTTGAAATTGCCGTTCGTGACGACGCGCTGGCCCTCCTCCAGCCCTTCCTCGACCACATAGAACTCACCGGCCCGCGGTCCCAGCACGATCTCCTTGCCGGTATAGAGCCCCGGCTCGGTCTCAAGATAGACCACCGCGCGCTTGCCCGTGATCAGCGGGGCGGAAGCCGGGATCACCAAGGGTGCCCGGGTCCGCCCGGGCGCACCTACCTCCGCGTTCACTATCCCTCGCACAAACATCTCAGGCTTGAGCCCGCCGCCGGGGTTGTCGACGTTCACCCGGACTTTGGCTGTCCGGGTCAGGGGGGCCAGCACGGGATCGATGAAAGCCACCTCGCCCTTGAAGGTCTTGCCGGGAAAGGCCTCGGCTGTGAACGCGACCTCTTGACCCAGCCGGATCCAGGGAAGGTCCGACTCGTAGGCATCCAGTTTGACCCAGACGCGGCTAAGGTCTGCAATAGTGTAAACCGGCGTACCGGTGGTCACGTATTGGCCCTCGACGGCTGCCTTGTCTACGACCACACCGCCGGCGGGCGCCCGGATCACGATCTCGTCCGACACCGTGCCCCGCCTCTCGATCTCCGAGATCTGGTCCGGCGTGAGCCCCAGGAGACGCAACCTCTCTCGCACGGCATGAAGCGTCTGCTCTGCCGTTCGATTCAGGTCTTGGGCGCCGCTTGCTCTGAGGTTCTCAACCGCCCTGAGCGACTGTATGAGCTCTTCCTGCGCGGCCAGAAGCTCGGGACTGTAGATAGAGACCATAGGGTCGCCCCGGGCGACCGCCACGCCTGTGTAGTCCACGTACAAACGGTTGAGGCGGCCGGAAACCCAGGCGGTGATGTAGCTCACAAGGGTCTCATCATACTCGACCTTGCCGGTCATCCTGACCTCGGCGGTGACCGCTCTCCGCTCGACGGCAGCGGTCCGGATCTCGGCCAATTTCCTCGCAGCCGGAGAGAGCCTCAGGTCTCTTGCACCTGCATTTCCGGCGCCCGTTTCCGTCACCGGGACCAGATCCATGGCGCAGAGTGGGCACTTGCCGGGTTTCGGCTGGCGTATCTGGGGGTGCATCGCACACGTCCAGATCTCGGCCCCGAGTGGCTCCTCCGCCTCATGGCCGTGGTCGGCGGCCACGGTCTGCTCACCCTTGTCTGTGGAACACCCCGCCCAGATGCCTATTGCTATGAGGGCCGCCGCCCCGGCACATACGACGGCAACCGTCCTGCGGGGATGGCCCCTTCCGGCTTGCTCCCTGATGCCATCCTTCATTATTGTCGCCTCCTCGGCCTAATCGGGCTGGAGCACGGACTCCGTGCCGGTCCCAGCCGGGCCGTCACCTCCCACACCCGGTCCCGCACCCTGTTCCGGCCCGATCTCTTTGCCGATCAGCATTTCAATCTCCGCGAGCCGCTGGGCGCGATCGGCCAGCGCCCGCTCGTAGGTCAATTGGAATTCCAATAGGGTGCGCTGGGCTTCGATCATATCGAAGAAATCCGCCTCGCCGACGGAAAACGCTCTTTGGGAAGCGGCCAACGCCTGTTCGGCCTTGGGAACCAGGGAATCACCGTACAGGTCGATCCTTCGCTCCGCCGAGCGAAAGTGGAAAAGCGCAAGCTTGAGATCGCCCAGGAGCTGGTTCTCGTAATCCTCGCGACGCTTGGTTGTTGCCAGCAGCCGCGCCCGCGCCTCCCTTTGCGCGGCGCGGTGTTTCCCGATCCAGATAGGCAGATTGAGGGAGAAAGTCGCTATCACGGGATCCTTGCCGCTGTCCGCCAGATCGGGATTGAGCGCATCCCCTGTCTTTACGACCGTCGCCCCCAGCGTAATGTCCGGGAAATATGCCTGGCTCGCGAGCCCGATGGCAGCCTCTTCCCTTGAGGCCGTGAACCCCAGGGCGAGAAGCTCCGGGTTGTCTTTTCTGAGATGTGCATATATCTCGTCCTCGCCGAAGGTGATTCTCTCAACATCTGCTGGCTTCGGCCGGGACAAGTAGGCGTCCGGGGGACGGCCCAGGGCTTGGTTCAACCTGGCGACGGTGGGCCCCTCGAGGTCTTCGAGGGTCACGAGCGCGTCTTGGAGCTTGCCCAGCTCGACCTGGGCCTTGATGAGGGTAGCATAGGGAACGGCGCCGACCTGGTACTTCGTCCTTGCCACCGCTTCGAGATCCGAGACCAGCCCGACATCGTTTTCCGTAACCGAGATGGCGCGCGAGAGATAGTAGTACTCATAGTAGGCGCGCTTCACCTGGTAGACCAGCCGGAGTCTTGCGGCCTCGTATCTCTCCCGTGCGGCCTCGGCCTCCCTGAAGGCAATGTCGCCCTGCCGCCGGAGTTTGCCCAACCATGGGAAAGTCTGCATCAAGGCCAGGGATCGCTCTTGGGGACCGACGCGCGTCTCTACCGCCTCGACATAGTGAACGTACGTGAATCGAGGGTCCGGCAACGAGCGGACCTGAGGCACCCTTTCAAGGGCCGCCTTCCAGTCATTGAAGGCCGCCTCGAGTCCCGGATTGCAGATGGCGGCGTACGCAAGGTAGTCCGAAAGCGCGGCATTCTCAACGAGCCCGGGGATTCCAGCCGGCAGGGAGGTGCCGGTCCCGCCGGCGAACGCAACGGCTTCCATGCGGAGCCTGTCGAACGCCTGTCGCTCCTGGACCGACGCACAACCTGCGAAACCGGCAAGAAGCACCGTCGCTACGAGCCGGAAAGCCGGCAAGGTCAAGTGGGAACGTCCAAGCCCGTTGCCTGCGCCTCCAATGCCCGAGCGTGCCATCAAAGTCTATGCTCTCCCTGTCCGTCGGATGCTACTTCCCGGTCTCGCCGGTCTCGACAGAGCCGAGCTTCTTCATGTATTTCTCCGGATCCTGCTCAAACCGCGGGATGCAGCCCGCGCAGCAGAATCGAATCTCCTGACCTTTGTATGTGTAGACCACCGGCTGGCCCATCGACCCAAGCTTGCCTCCCGACACGAGACACGTATCCAGAGGGTACGGCCTGGGCGCCCGCTGGGTGGTTTGGGCCGCTCTTGCCTCGTCTAGAGCCGTCATGTACTTGCCGGGCGCCTGCTCAAATACTCTGATGCAGTCTGCGCGGCAAAAACGCACCAGCCGGTTGTCGTAAACACGATCCATGGGTGCGCCCTTGGCGCCCAGAGTATCTCCGCTCACAATACAGGTTTCAAGTGGATACTCGGGGAGCTCGCGGGCGATGATGGCCTCGTCCATCTTCTTCATGTAGCCGTCGGGGTCATCCAGAAACCGGCCTAAGCAGCCCGCGCAGCAAAGCCGAATCTCGCGGCCCTCGTGCTCATAAATGAACGGCTCGCCCATCGAACCGAGATTCTCGCCCGAGACGATACAGGCCTCCAGCGGATAGGTATCTTCCTTGGCTTGCTCGGGTCCGCCGGCCGCCGGCCCTGCGGCCGGTGCAAGGCCGCCGACCACCATGATAACCGAAAGAACAACCAGCCCGGTAAGCATCACATGATTCTCTGTCAGCCAACTTCGCGGCATCTTGAACCTCCATCGGTTGCATCCTGCACATCAACCCGGCGCTGAGAGTCAAGAACTCAGTCGGGCATATGGCCACACCGGCCTCGTCCGCCATCCAAGCCGCCTACCTCTCATAACCATTTAGATACCCTGTACCAGTATAAGGTTACCAGTTCAGTTACTTTTCACAAGAAGAATGATCCCAAGCGTATGTTCCAAGTACGCCTCCGGTCGTCTCGTTCGTCTGGATTTCCGCTGTTGCCATCAATGGAGGACGGCACCGGGGCCCGTGAATGATCCTGGCTAAGTCATTGATTTCATTCGGGGTCGATTCTGCCGGGTGCAAATCATGGGGCGATCGGGGGGTAGCCAAGCATGACCGGTTCTGTTAGTATGACAGGAGGTGGACCAGTTGTTGACAGTGGCAAGGATCGAGGGGGTTGAGACATGGATGCAACCATAAGATTTCTTGGCGCGGCGCAGAATGTGACAGGATCGCGATATCTGCTGGAATTCAAGGGCTCGAGGATCCTTGTCGATTCGGGGCTCTTTCAGGAGCGGGCCATGCAGGAGAGGAACTGGCAGGCTTTCCCCATTCCCCCGAAATCGATCGATGCCATACTTCTCACACACGCACACCTGGATCACAGCGGGTTTCTGCCCAAGTTGGTCAAGGACGGTTTCCAGGGAAAGGTCTACTGCACCTCCGCCACGGCAGAGATAGCCGAGATTGCACTCCTGGATTCGGCGCACCTTCTGGTCGAAGACGCGGAATACAAGCAGCGGCGGCACGCCAAGGAAGGGAGAAAGGGGCTCTACCCGGAAGTGCCGCTCTATACGGAAGACGATGCCCGGAATTCATTCAGCCTTTTCTCGCCGTGCAAATTCGACCAGCCCCGTGAGATTGCCGATGGGATCCGGGCAACTTTCTGTGGAGCGGGCCACATCCTTGGTGCGGCGCATGTGAAGATCGACATAGAGGACAACGCCGAGCGAAGGACGCTTGTTTTCTCGGGCGACATCGGCCGATGGGACAGGCCCATTCTCAAGGATCCGACGCTCTTTGAGGAGGCCGACTATCTGGTGATGGAGTCCACATACGGCGACAGGCTTCATGAAGATCCGGAGAACCTCGACAGCATGATCGAGGATGTGATCCAATCCACCAAGCGGCGCGGGGGGAATGTTGTCATACCCAGTTTCGCAATCGGCAGGACACAGGATCTGCTCTATTGTCTCAACGGCCTGCTTCTCGAACGCAGAGTACCTCACATGATGGTGTTCATCGACAGCCCGATGGCTATCCGGGTAACCGAGGTATTCAAACGCCACCGGGAGCTCTTTAACGAAGAGGCCCTGGAGCTCATAAGCGAGGGCAATTCACCCTTCAGTTTCACGAGCCTCAAGATGACCCCGACGGTACACGACTCGAAAGCCATAAACTACATAAGAGGAACCGTGATAATAGTCGCCGGCTCGGGCATGTGCACAGGCGGAAGGATCAAACACCATCTTGTCAACAACATAGCCAGGCAGGAAAGCACCGTGCTCTTTGTCGGATACCAGGCGGAGGGGACGTTGGGTCGGGAGATCGTAGACGGGGCAAAACAAGTCCGGATTCTTGGTGAGCAGTATCCTGTCAAGGCCCATGTTGTCCAGGTTCATGGTTTCTCGGCTCATGCGGACCGGGACGAGCTTCTCAGATGGGTTTCCGCCCTGAAGCAACCACCCCGGCACGTGTTTGTCACCCACGGCGAGCCGGAGGCATCGAAGGCGTTCGCGGATCTTCTGCGCAAGGACAAAGGTTGGGACGTGTCCATTCCCAGCTATCGCGGCACCGCCAAGTTGGATTGAGGTCGCTTCCGGGTCTGCGCATCCGTGGCGTTTGGCCGTTTCCCGTCGCCCACCGCTGCTGTTCGCCCGCACGGGAGTGGCCGTCTGCGGCACATCCGGATAAGCGAGCTGCCACAGGAAGCAATGCCGCAAACCTCAACACACCTTCCTCCTTTCACCATTCCTCATCCAGCAGCCTACCCCGGCTTCAAACTCGAGATACGGCCTTCGTAATCTCAGGGGCGGCGGGCAACTTTGGGCTTGACACAGGAAGCAAGCCCCGATATTCTAACCCGTAGACATAATTAACTGTAAATTGTATGATTGAGTGAATGAAACCCGAACAGAGAAAATTCTCAAACAGGCCTCTCTTTCCCACCCAAGCAGACCGGGCTCTCTTCGTGGACAGAGAAGATGAGATTAGGCATGCGCTCGAGTCCATCAGGCGGGGCTACAACGTGCTGCTTGTGGGGGCTCGGGGTACAGGAAAGACCTCCCTGCTCTACCGCATATATGATATTGCGATCGAGGAGGGTCTGCTGCCGATTCCATGCCGGACCCAGGAAGTGCCCAGGGATCAGGCAGACTTCCTCAGGATGCTGCTACGCGCACTACTCTTAGAAATCGACGCGCTTGGGCAGCGGGCG
>Ga0307425_1002334_pt1 | contig 10783 bp, 14 predicted proteins | sample SalMarWE160330MG_FD_202152 | JGI IMG/M metagenome (GOLD analysis project Ga0307425, IMG submission 202152) | Salt marsh sediment microbial communities from the Plum Island Ecosystem LTER, Massachusetts, United States - WE1603-30 | ecosystem: Environmental > Aquatic > Marine > Intertidal zone >...
CCACTTCACCTTTTGTTCGTCGACTGGAAAAAGGCAATATATGTAGTCTTCGTTACTGCAGATAAATGACGGCGAGCACTCCCATGCTTGGGCGAGCATCGCACCAAAGTCCTTTGCGTTCGCAGCTTTGTCAGCCATTAGGATTCATCCTCGGGGCTAGATGTTATACAAAACAACACGATTGCGAACTTAATTGTTTTGCCCTTGCATTCCCAGTGATTTAGGGTCGATACCAGACAAAAGAGTAATGCGCTATTTCTCCATTATCTTTTACAGTGGCAATTATGAATCGTTTTCGAACACTGGTTGCCAATCTCCCAGCCCGTACTATATCTAATGGAACTACGCCATCTTTCTGAGGGATCACATGAACCAGAAATGGTGCGTGATCTAGACCTGGACCCTTTTCATACACCGCAAAGTCCGTACCAAACTTCAAACCAGGACGGACCACATAACCAAGCTCTCGAAGTTGTGAGTACACCAGAAATCGATCTTTGAATTCATCTGAGGTTTCTCTTCCAAGTTCAAGAATTTTGTCAACACTCAGTATTTGACCATCTTTTGAATCGAGAACCTGTAATCGACCTTCTCTTGTAAGATAAGCACATTCGAGGAGAGATAATTCCAGAGGTTTATCAAAGACAAAAGATTTTGGTTTTCTAATACCGACTGGTTGCCCAAAATATCCCATATTATATAGCAACATACCATGTTCTGGATTCCAGACAATAGCTCTGTCACCCACCAATTTAGCTATTGCCACAGTGGATGTTTCTTCTGTCAAGTCATGACACCTAATCACATGTTTAAAGTAAGGGAAAGAGTTCTGATGGTGATTGCCGCATCCTCTCCAAAGTTAGCGATTTCTTCCATCATATTGATGAAGTCCCGGAATCGAAGGAGGATGTGTACTGGAATATCTGCGGGATAGAGTAGAGATACAATATTCCGTTGCAATGTATCAATCTTCTTCTCTATGGCACAAATAGCATCAGCTCGTTTCATTGACTCTTCCATGTTGATTGAGAGAAATCGTACTGCCTCCCTCTGTTGAGTAATCTCTTCGATGACCAATTCACTTAGCTCACCTATCTTCTCTTTCAATTCACCCTCTGGTGTCCATTTGTCAATAATAGCTGCTAAGTGATACAAGCACAATTCTGCACCATCTGTAAATTTATCATTATAATGGACTAGTCGAAGAAGGTCCTCCCGCTGCATCAAGGTCTGTGCTTTAGCTAATTCATTCAATATGGTGCGTTTTAGATCATCACCTTTCTCTTCATATGAGGTGATTTTCTCTAGATCTTCATTTGTAATTGAACCCTTACCATTTAACCAATCTGTAACTGCATTTGCAACCATTTTACTTGCTGAAAGTGCCGCTCGGAAATGCTCTTCAAGCATCTGAGTAATATTACTGAGTTCAGAGGTAAGGAATTTGTCATTATCTAGAACCATATATCGCACCTGTCTGTGATTGGGGGCCTTGGAGTATCTTTTTAAAAACCTGTTCCTTACAATTGTGAGTGAACTGCAAGAGACTCCTGTGTTTCACCTTTCTCACGACTGCTGTCACCAGCATCTGAAGAACCGAGGTTCTTCAAAGTGTCATAAGCTTTGCCCCTCTTCACTGGAACATTGTTCCTCTGATGGGACCTGGCTTCTGTCCGCTGCTTTACCTCACACTCACCAGAAGGTGTGATTGCAGACGGTGTTTCCACAGCATTTACCATGGCAAGGTCTTCACTCCTCGCAATAGACTCTGTAAGAGTCAACTGGTCATAAGAGTCAGCCACGGACTCCCCTTTCGAGGCTGGTGTCCTCTGGGGGAGTGCGGACTTCCCTTGAGAAGAAGACTTCTTCCCTCGGGCTTTCAGTATGGCTCTATCTCGAGGAGTGAGCCACATCCCTAGTCCGTTCTCATCTCTCAGTGAGGGGATGAGCATAATGAGGCGCTTTCCAATATTTATTGCGCCATTCAGGTCGGCGTTCAGTTTCATGCCGCAGGTGGGACAGATGAAGAGGTTCTGTTTGGGTCGGATTCCCTTGTGTCCACACTTGTGACACATGATAGAGGTCCAAGTCTCAGGAACTGCAACATAACGTCGAGAGTCTAATCCGTGAGCTGCAAGTCTATGACCAAGCATCTCTCGGACTCGTGAAAAAGCCCACCGATGGATCATTCCTCTGAAATGTCTACCCTTGAAGTTACCCCTTCGCGCCTTGTTCCTTATACCTTTTAGTTGTCCGATCGAAACATAGAGGTCATACATATCAGACATCTCAATGATATAGTCGGAGATGTCCTTCACCAACTTCTTATCGTATTCCTTACTGACTCGCTCTCGTTTACCACTCAAATCTCTCAACTTAGCTGTTACTCTATCGGGAATTAGACCTTCGATAATGAGCTGTTCCTTCTCTCGTTGAAGAGAGGCAACTCTCTCATCAAGTTTCTTTATCTGTCTGAGCTTGTCATCTTGCTTCCAGTAACGAACTTGTTTGTATCTCTTCTGTGTAAGAAGAACTGAACATGCCGCTTTATTTATTCCAAGGTCAATTGATAGAATAGCTGGAGGTCTCCCTGTAGAATCAATTGGTTCAACAGCAAGAGTCACAGTAAAGATTGCCCACCATTTTCTCTTCGAGTCTCTGAAAATTCGAACAGTTTTGACTTTTCCATCACTCATTCTATTTAGATGGAATGATGAGATCATCAATGAAGATGAGTAAATCGTATCTGAGAATCCTAACTGATTTGAAATGATGTCATGCAACCAAGTTGAGTGCAAAATTGGTTGGTTTGAAGTGTAGAAATTCAACATGCGTTGTCTTTTCTGACAAAATGACCACTCATTTTGCAATTAAGTGTAAATAACTAATTATCATCAGTCAATTCTAGGCTTTACTATCCGACTCAACGTTGTCAGCATTTAGAAAAAGAATGTATCGTTTTTTGCCCATGTATTCTGTGGAGTAGAAGAAAGGATGACGTCTATGTCGAGTACAATGATGATGCCTGATAGAGATGCAACCCTACAAGTACTATCACCGGTTGTGGGATTGTCAAATGATTGCTTTCAGGAGTTTAAGAAGCGTGAGAGGATGATGAATGGTGAGTGAAATGATGAGAGACAAGAGAATGAACCACTCACAGTGGGTAGAAATTACATGCCCGTGAATCACGCCTTCAGCTCGCTCAATGTTGCGGCTCCTGTTTTATCTGGCACAGCGTTCTACTCACGATTCTATTGTGTATATGTGCCATTTGTTCCATGGGCGTGGACGCAGGGTACGCATCTATCTCAGTCTCGAAAAGATGCATGTAATGATGGAATAACTTGAGGGGTTTTTCAATCTTAGAATCCATAATACTATGGTAGATGTTGATGTGCAACTCGTAACATGAGAGAGATGCTTGGCTCATGCCTGTAACCCTTCAAGAGATACCCCCTGTGCTCTTAGATTGATTAGAGGAAGGTGCAGAGATGGAAGTTGACCTACCAAAACCGATGAAGGATCTGACCAATCTACAGAGAGGTAGGTATGTAGCCTTGAAGGTGATTAAATTCCTGAAGAGTATGCATAATGAGCTTGAATTTTGGATATTTCTGAAATATAGTACTTGCCCTTGGGTCTATCTATTTCGACTCGTTCGCAGGTATTTGCGAGGATGAGAATAGATGGTTGTAAGTAAGGTATTGATATGATTGAGGAGGACAGAACTCATTGAATGCGACTATTGGATCAATTGGATCATATTCGACGAACTCATCAATCTGGATTGCGTAGGCATTTGTTCTCCCCTTAAAATAGGCAAAAAATTCCTCAGATGAAATCCCTGCATCACTCTGACATAACTCCCAAACCTCTTCAGGACTGGCACTAATCACTTTACTTGATGAAAATTCTCCAATTATTTTCTTGATTGGAGATGAGGAATATACAAGAAATCTTACTTCATCCCAATGTTTTGGTATTCGTTTTCTAAACTCATATTTTTTCTTGCCACTTGCAATTCTATTACAGTATTTTGGTTTAATGGACAAGATAACGAGCATCGATTCCGCTCTCCGCGATTATGTATTCGAAAGTTCTCTCACTAATTCCCATTATTTGTTGAGGCGCACCCTTTATCAAATTATTTTCGATGAGCGCAGATATGTGAATAGGCTCGGGAAAGTGAAAGAGATTCCTAAATAGAAGAATATGTGAATCATGTTTTGTTATATCATTAATTTCTGATTGACTGAGGACAGTTCTCTTACCTAAGATTTGTTGAACTTCCTGAGAGTCCAATTTGCCCTGAAAGACTTCTTCGACAATTCCAATTGATGTTATCTTCTGAATATCCTGTGACCGATAAAAGAGAATGAGGTCACCTTGTTGTATCTTTCGTATTATAGAATTACTAAGATACGCCTTATCAATTGCATTTCCCGGTATCTCGAGTTCACCTAGCATTTCTGGAAGTGTTAGTTGCTGCTTAAATCCAAGAAACATTCTTTCATGATAATCAGGTCTAATTGGGACAAGAAATTTCATGAAATATCTTTTTAATTCTTCTGGACATGGCTCGCAATGAGGATTTACCTGATGGAATTATGGCAGATTATAGTTGCACTTATTCAGGGTCTTGCTGAATGGTTACCAATCAGTAGTGAAGGGCAGTTAGTATTCTACATCGTCAATTTCACATCTCTTGATTCAAATGAGATACTTTCTCTGGTTGTCTGGCTTCATCTTGGTACGTCATTAGCTGTCATAGTGCGATATCCCAAGATAATCCGAGACCTACTGATTTTCAAAGATAGAGTTCTTTTGAAACGTCTTATTCTTGCGACAATAGGAACTACTGTAACTGCTATCCCCCTCTACATTTTTCTCAAGAACAATATCTCTTTGTTCCAAGGTACATTGTTGAATATTCTTGTAGGATGCCTTCTCTTAGTTACTGCTGTAGTTTTGTATCTACCCACCCGTCAGACTATTGAAAGTGGACAAGAACTAGAAACCCGAGATGTTACAGACAGAGAAGCACTTGTCACTGGTCTTGTTCAAGGTTCAGCTGTTCTCCCTGGACTCAGTCGTTCAGGAGTCACAGTTTCTTCACTATTGATGCAACGAGTAGACAAAGAAACTGCTTTGCGATTTAGCTTCCTGATGAGTATTCCTGCAGTGCTTGGAATTCTTGCGTTAGAAATTGTTACAGGAAGTGCAAGTCTTTCAAGTGTTTCACTTGTAGATATGATTCTTATGGAAGCAATTGTGTTCATTGTTGGCTTACTGTCAATTGAGTTTCTTTTACGATTAGCTAGAAAAGTTAACTTCTGGAAACTTTGTTTGGTCCTGGCAGTAATCGCGATAATATTTGGATTTCCAGCTTTCTTATCGTAATCATTCACTACGTTTCTGGAACATTATAGCTATTGGAGCGTTAGCATTTCTCCACTCTGCTAGCTTACCCTCATAATTGAGGGGGATGGGATGTCTACCATGATTTCCAATAATGATGAATAATGTATCATCTCTAGCTTGACGAAATAGGACTTTAATCCAATTATCTGTTCGACGAACGATCTTTTCTAGGAGTGTCTTTGGAGGAGTCCTATGTCCATACTGCGCATACAAGCTCTCAAAATCAAGAAAGTGAAGATATAGCAACTCGCTCTTGAAGATGTACTTGGTTGATTCGATATATGTTGCCATATCATCATGAGGATTAACAGTATATCCAGGTTCGAAACCGAAATTGGACATATCCTGCTCTCTACATATGACACGTATGATCTTCCCGGATGATTTTATAAAATTGATCAAGTGGAAGTCTTGACTTGGCCCATGTAGTAGTGTATTGATTAAGGGTACTGCATATGGGTCCTCTGTTTCAATGACTGCTAGTGCTTCCATGTTTTTAATCAATGCTTCTGGTTTATAGACAACAGCTTCAAACAGTCCGAAATTATCAATGACAACCATAACCACAGCTTTTGCGTTGAACTTCTGCAAGAGTTCCTGATTTGCAGGCATAAGACCCTCTGGCACCTCTATTCCTAAAAATCCTAAAATCGTTGATGGAAACTCCAATGCTGTAGTTCTTACTTGTGGGAACGACATTTCTTTACCTCAATCCTCTACTGCCAAATACTGTTAGAAATACTCAATAACTTTTGCTGAATGTCCCTAAACTGTTTAATATCATTCCAAATGGTGTTGGTGTCCTCTTTAACCTATGGAAGGATTATTAGGGATTAGTCATCCTCGACCATCATGAGGCTTATTCATGACTCTTGCAGACATAGTTTACAATGACTCCGTCAAATTCATCCTTTCAGGTGGGAAAGGAGGTGTTGGAAAGACCAGCTGTGCAGGTGCTATGGCCGTACTCTCTGCTAATCGAGGATTTCGAACACTTGTACTCTCCACTGACCCTGCTCATAGTCTTAGTGACAGTTTTGATCAGGACCTCTCTGGAGGTGAAGTGATTCCTATTGAAGGTTTCAAGAACCTCTGGGGTATGGAGATCAATACAGAGAAAGGCATGCAAGATTTTCAGAAAGTTCTTGGAGAGAGCTCTATGGGTCCAGGAACGGAGATGGCTGCATCTCTTATGGGTGATATGACAGGTATGGCTCCCCCTGGATCTGATGAAGCAATGGCCTTTGGTAAGATACTGGAGTTCATTGAGGATTCATCATATGACCGTGTTATTTTTGATACTGCACCAACAGGGCATACATTGAAGCTCTTGGAATTGCCTGATTTGCTTGATAGTTGGCTTGGAAAGATGCTCACTCTTCGTCAGAGGCTCAGCTCCATGATGGGTGGCCTGAGAAGCATGCTCGGTGGTGCAGAACAAGAAGATAACTCCTGGGAGATGCTGCAACAAACTAAAGAGAAGATTCGTGCCGCTAGTGACCAGCTTTCAGATCCAGATATTACCCAGTTCGTCGTAGTCATGATTCCCGAAGCAATGGCTGTATTTGAAACTCAACGATTGTTGTTAAGCCTGAAGAAGTGGAATATACCTGCAAACAAAATCGTTGTCAACCAACTAGTACCACCGAATCCCACATGCAAATTCTGTTCCAAACGGTATGAAATGCAACAAAATAATCTCAAAGATATCGGAGAGCTGTATTCCGATAAGGACCTAACAGAGGTACCTCTCTTTGATCGTGAAATAAGAGGAACCGAAGAATTAACAAGACTGGGTAAGATACTAACTGGTGAATTGGAGGAATAACTGTGAAACGTGAGACCCGGAAAAAAATAATCTCTCTGATTTTTGTACTGATATTCTTAGGTTCAATGGCTGCAACGATAATCTTTCTCTACAGCCCATGGACCTAGACAAGAAATCCACAATCAAGTGCCTTTAACACGCTTGACGACTGGTGGGCGAACCTTGTATAGAATCCTGCCTCCACAATATGGACACTTGACACCTGGCAAGGTCTTCAAACCCTCTGGAGTTACTTCTCTATGACAGCTATGACATGTATATACCACGGTGCGTCACCACTTTGTTTTCCAATGCTCTGCCAATATGAAGCTTTGCCTAAGACTATTATATCCTCTTTTCCAGAGGAAAGAAGTGTTTCCAAGGACCTGTTTCGTTGGGTGATATTGTCTGAATTTTCTCTGGATTTCGTGAATCAAACATGATTAGGTGACACTCTTGACACCAGAACGCATATCTGTAAGTAGAAAAGAAGGATCGAAATAGGATCTTTTTCTTTCTCCAATAAAATGCATGTCCAAGTGGTTTTGGTTCTGCAACACATGTGACTTGAGTTTCACAATAGGGACAGTATTCGTGATCATCATTCATCCTGGTCAATCCCTGAGATTTGCCTTCCTCTTGAAAGAAAACAGGGATGGTGACAAATCGTTTCATCATTATCTATTAGAATCCTGAACAACTTCACCTGCAACCAATCCTCCACTAAGAACCTTTGAAACTAGAACATTGAGCAAGGTGCCCGGAGAGTAACCTCCACGTACAGTCATTAACGGTCCCTCTTTCAAGGGGTTCACCATTGTATACCCATGACGTACCCATGAAGGTTCAGATGCAATACCCCGTATGGTCTTTCCGAGGTAGTTGTCTTTCTTCTCACGATTGATTCGGTCTGCCTCTTTTCGAAGGAGTATTCCCAACTCACTTTTTGTTGAAGATTCGGGATAGTTCTCGAAAGCAGTACCAGGCAAGGAACGGAAACCGTACAGAATGATTCTCTCTGCTCCGGCATTACTGACTGCTCTCATGATTTCAATTGATTCATTAACGGTTTCTTCAGTTTCGCCTGGTAAGCCATAGATGAAATAGACAAATGGGCTCATCCCATATTTTGATGCAATTTTAACCGCTGAAATCACATCATCAGGAGACCCACATTTTCCGATATCTCGTAGGTGTTTCTCAGACCCAGTTTCGAGTCCTATATTGGGAGAACTCGTCATCATAGAACCAACTAGGGTTTTTGCAACGTCCTCTGAAAATAAACATGCCTTCATATTTTCAATTGCAACATGAGCTGTCTTGTTCGCCACTTGTGGGAGTGCATTTAGTGTATCCATTAGATTTCTAATTGCCTCCAAGTTTGCTGTAGGGTGGCAAGGATCAGTAAGGGGTTCTTTTCCTCGCATGAAATCTAGAAATCCTGGGGACTCTAGTACAATTCGATGGACTCCTAAATCAAGTAATTCACGTACTTCGTTTACTATGGCATCTATTGATCGACTTCGAGGAGGTCCCCACGTTCCCGGCACACTACAAAATCCACACCCTGGTGGTATGTTCTCAGGACAATCCATTCTCACATCAGAATCATTGGAATCACAATTGCTGCATTCTGTGCATTTACGGCCATCATCAAGTGGCAATTTGGTCCTTTTGAAGTTAGAGCAACCTCGAGTCACCTCAACGTAGACTTTACTCGCCTGATATGCTTTGTAATCAATTATCCTTGTTGTTGATGCTCGGTAGTTCTCAGAAAGAATATTGGACGGAATGAATTCTCGAAGATTAGTACTTACAATCTGTCCACCTATTGGATATGAAACTCCTTTGATTTTCGATAATTCTACATACTTATCGAAGAACTTCTCTGTTATCAATTCTTCAAGAGTAGCTTCTCCTTCTCCCATCACGATGACATCTGGATTCAATTCTTTCAAAGCCGGTGGGTCAGCTGCTATTGGTCCGCCGATGATGATCCTTCCCTGACTTCGGGAACCGCGCCATAATTTCACAAAATTGGTAACTGCAGGAAAGTCCATGGTCATTGCGCTAATAGCTGTGTGGTCGAACTTTCGAAGGATTGCTCTCTTCTCGAGAATTTCTTCAACCCTATAAATTTGACATGGGATATTGTGCTTTTCTAATACACCAGCAATAGTCCTCGGTCCACATCCTATCGAATCTCGAGAACTATGACGTTGACCAAACCCTGCACTGAGAGCATCTACGATAAGGACTTTGTCTGACATGGCCAAGAAAAGAAAGCCGATTTCTGCTATTTACTCTTGCCTATAGCCTCGTCCTATAACTTTTAAGGCACTGTGATTACTTTTCCTTTAGTACATTATTAAAACCAAATTTTAGGAGTACATAACTGCGTGAGTGACGACGACGGCGGAATCTGCGCCAATTGTGGCTTGCCAAAAGACCTGTGTGTCTGTGAAACCATAGCACAGGAAGAGGCAAGAATTAGTGTAACTGTAGAACGAAGAAAATGGGGTCGTTTGACTACCATTGTTGAAGGGTTTGACAAGAATATTGACATTAATGACTTAGGCACCAAACTGAAAGCTAAGCTTGCTTGCGGCGGTGCTGCTAAACACGGTCATATCGAACTCCAAGGTGACCACAGAGGTGTCATTGGAGGCGTTCTTGCAAAACTTGGATTCCCAGAAGAGATGGTCCAGATCGATTGGACTTTCCAGAGGAAAGGAAGACGTTAGTCTACCTTTATCCTCTCGGGGGATATTGGAATATTATTTTGGTAACACTAGTTGAAACTAGGAATTCGGTCTGATTGAGAAGAACACTAGGTCAAACTCATTGAATCGATTCCTAGTTTCTTTACAATCTCTTTGTATCGATTCCTAACGGTGACCTCGGTTACCCTTGCAACTTCAGCAATCTCTCGTTGAGTCCTTCGTTCATCAAGCATGATTGATGCAACGTAAATCGCAGCTGCAGCAAGACCAAGAGGGTCTCTTCCGATTGTGAGACCCATAGTTCTACTCTGACGAAGAATCTCTACGGTTCTTAGTTGTACGGGACTAGATAGTGCTAATTCAGACGCAAAACGTGAGATGTAATCTATTGGGTTGGATAGTGGTATTTTGATTGCTAGACTACGAAGTAGAAGTCTATAACATTGACCCAACTTCTTCCTATCAATCCGTGTTGCGTCAGCTACTTCATCTAGAGGTCTAGGTTTCTGTCTAATTCTACAAGCAGCATACAACGTAGCTGCGACCATAGCCTCAATAGATCGCCCACGAACTAATTTCTTAATTATAGATTTTCGATACAATAAAGCTGCTAGTTCTCTAATAGGACCCGGAATTCCAAGTTGTGAAGATAGTCGTTCCAGCTCGCTCATAGCCTGCGCTAAGTTCCTATCCATACTTGAGTGAACTCGGCTTCTGATCTGCCACTTTCTTAAACGGTAAATCTCTGACCTGCGCATCGGGCTAAGCTTCTTCCCTGAAGTGTCTCTATCTCGCCAATCAATAACAGTGGAAAGTCCTTTATCATGAA
>Ga0307425_1002335_pt1 | contig 10780 bp, 5 predicted proteins | sample SalMarWE160330MG_FD_202152 | JGI IMG/M metagenome (GOLD analysis project Ga0307425, IMG submission 202152) | Salt marsh sediment microbial communities from the Plum Island Ecosystem LTER, Massachusetts, United States - WE1603-30 | ecosystem: Environmental > Aquatic > Marine > Intertidal zone >...
CTTTGGCAGTTTGTCGCCGAGCATATCATCGAGCGGGGTATGGCTGCCGCAGCATTTCAGACCGTTGTCATCGAGCAGCTTGCGAAGGTCCTCTGCGCTATAGTCGTAGAAGCCGGCGAACTCAACACCCTGGTAGCCAATGTCGGCGACGGCTGCGATTGTGGTCGGCAGGTTCTTCTCACATTCCGCCCTGACGGAATACAATTGCAGGCCCAGCGGGATTTTACGCTTTGATTTTCCGAGCTTCATTTCTCCATTACAGCCGGAGCCGACTGCACAGGCTGCTGCGATTGAAGCTGCGGTTGTCTTTAGAAACGTACGGCGGGAGAGATTCAGGCTATTGTCTCTTGTATCCATAATCCTTTACCTCATTTCATGATTAACAGCATATTCCGGAACAACCATTACACGCGATGGTTCCTTGTCGATTTGATTGTAAGCCGATATCGTCCTTGTGTCAAACGGAAACGTTTTTTTCATGGCATGATCTGATCTGGACAGAGTCAAACGGCAAATCAAAAAAGATTTTGTGGTTTTGCTGGACGAAATTGTATGTTATTATCTGGCAATATCGAGACAGATAACAAAAAAAGCAAGGATTTATTCATGGGCAAATCGGAAAGGATTAGAAATGAGAAAGTTTGCGATTACAATTATAGCAATGGCGATGCTAAGCTGGGCGGCAGGCTGCGCCAGTGTACGGTCTAAAACAACCGACAAACAAATGGAAAAGAAGATCGACGAATTACTTGCGAAAATGACGCTGGAAGAAAAGGTCGGGCAGATGACGCAGGTGACATTGGAGGTCGTGGCGGGCGAGACCGGCAAAGACGGATCGCTGAAGCTCGATGAGGAGAAGCTGCAGGACGCCATTGTCAAGCATCAGGTCGGATCTATCCTGAACTGCGGCGGACAGGCGAGGTCCGTAGATAACTGGCAGGAAATCATCACGCAAATGCAGGATATGGCAACAAAACAGACACGGCTGGGGATTCCCATTATCTACGGGATCGACGCGATTCACGGGGCGAACTATACCCTGGGGGCTACGATATTCCCACAACACATCGCAATGGCGGCGACCGGCAACGTGAACCTCGTGAGGACGGAGGGCGAAATTACCGCCCTGGAAGTGCGGGCATCGGGAATGCCCTGGAACTTCAATCCCGTACTGGGGCTCGGCAGAAATCCGATGTGGCCGAGGCAGTGGGAGACGTTCGGGGAAGATGCATACATCAGCTCCGTCATGGCGGCGGCGTATGTCGAAGGGCTGCAGGGCAGTGACATATCGCAGCCTACGAAGGTCGCTGCGTGTATGAAGCACTACCTTGGCTACAGCGTGCCTTTGTCGGGCAAGGACCGGACGCCGGCATATATTCCCGAGCGGCAGTTAAGGCAGCTATTCCTGAAGCCTTTTGCCGCGGCGGCAAAAGCAGGCGTCGCAACGGTCATGGTTAACTCATCGGAGATTAACGGGATCCCCGTCCATTCGGACAGGTTCCTGCTGGTCGATGTGCTGCGGGACGAGCTGGGCTTCGATGGCTTTGTCGTTTCGGACTGGGCAGATATAGATAATCTCTACAAACGGGAGATGGTGGCGAAAGATCAGCGTGAAGCGGTTAAGATGGCTGTGATGGCCGGGATTGATATGAGCATGGTGCCTTCCGACTACAGCTTTTACGACCATCTTGTGGACCTTGTCAAAACCGGCGAGGTTCCGATGAGGCGTATTAACGAAGCCGTGACCGATATCCTGCGGATCAAATTCCAGCTCGGGCTCTTTGAGAAGCCGTATCCGGATAAGCAGCTTAAAGAGCAGTTCGCAACGGATGCCTCACGTCAGGTAAATCTGCAGGCGGCAAGAGAAGCGATGACACTGCTCAAAAATGAGAATGACATTTTACCGCTGAGCAAAAGCAGTAAAGTCCTTGTAACAGGGCCATGCGCCAATAAGCTTTCCGTGCTGAACGGGGGCTGGACCATTACCTGGCAGGGAGATAACGAGGCCCTCTATCCGCAGGAGAAATCTACCATCCTGGAGGCGATACAGGATAAAGCCGGAGCAAGTCGCGTCGAGTATATCGAGGGAGTGACATTTGACAAGGAGCTGGATATTCCGAGAGCGGTCTCGGCGGCGAGCCGTGTGGATGTAATCGTGGCGTGCCTGGGCGAGCCGGCTTATTGTGAGACACCCGGCAATATCGACGATTTGACGCTGTCGGGGCCGCAGATTCGCCTTGTGCAGGAGCTTGCCAGGACGGGCAAGCCCATCGTTATGGTACTGACCGAGGGCCGGCCCCGTGTGATTCGAACGATCGTCGATCATGCCGGTGCGATTCTGATGGCGTATTTGCCCGGCATGGAGGGCGGACAGGCAGTGGCCGATATTCTCTTTGGCGATGCGAATCCAGGCGGAAAATTACCGTTTACATATCCAAAATACTCCGGGTGGTACGTTTGCTACGATCATAAGAAAAGCGAGGATGCAGCTCCCAACAAATTCGATCCGCAGTGGGAGTTCGGGCACGGATTGTCATATACAACCTTCAAGTACAGCAATTTGCAGCTCGACAAGAATAAGCTCTCGGCAAGCGACACACTGACGGTCACGGTCAATGTAACTAACACAGGTCAACGTGAAGGTGCCGAGGTTGTACAGCTTTTCCTGTCGGATATAGCCGCGACCGTTACGCCCCCGGTCAAATCCCTCAAGCGGTTCAGCAAGGTGCCTTTGACGCCCGGCCAGAACCTGACAGTCAAGTTTGAGCTGAACCGGGATGATTTCGAATTCATCGGTCGTGACAACAAGCCCGTTGTCGAGCCTGGCGAGTTCAAGGTCAGCATCGGCGGATTAACTGGAACTTTCACGATTCAGTAAATTACCATTCGCGCATCGCGTATATCGCAATGAATGGATCGCCACAAGGATAAGAGCAGTAGAGAAGAGCCGGCAAGTATTGTCTGACCGTGGGGTAGTGGATATATCGAATACGGAGTTTGAAGAGAACTTCGCCGTACGGAAAGTTTCTGCACAGCAATAAAGTCGGCGACAATTAAAATAATACATAAGTTCATAACAGCCACTTGCTAATGCTGAATAATGTTGTATGATACAAGCGTTTTCTCGTTCACCATTTATCTCTGGAGAAATTAAACGGAACACTTTAATGGCCGATATAATTACTGGAATTTTGAAAAACATCAACAAACAGCAGCTCGCGATCAGAACAGCCGAACGTTCTTATCGACCGGGGCCGTCTGAAGTAATAGTGCAACCGGATATAACTCGCCGCCTCGGGCTCACTAAAGGAGCAGCTGTTACCGCTCAGATCGAACGAAAGAAAGGCAAACGCAAGCTGGTTTCTATCGATTCGGTGGGAGGTATGAAACCTGAGGCATTTCGCAAACGCCCGCGGTTTACCGATCTGGTAGCCGTCGATCCGCACGAACGATTTGACCTGGGCGCTTCCGGCCAGGAAAGCATGCGTATCGTCGACCTCATTGCGCCGATAGGAAAGGGCACGCGCCAATTGATCGTTTCACCGCCCAAAGCGGGAAAGACCGTTCTCCTGGAACAAATCGTCCAGGCGATTCGGCAATGTTCACCTGAAAGCCGTATTATTGTGCTGCTGGTGGATGAGCGGCCCGAGGAAGTCACCCACTTTCGAAGGGCCGTTGAGGGAGCCGAAGTGGTGGCCAGCACGAGCGACCACAGTGCCGACGAGCACGCCGAACTCGCCGAGCTGATGCTTGCACATATACAAACGGAGCTGGAATGCGGCAGAGAGATTGTCCTGCTGATCGACAGTCTCACACGAATGGGCAGGGCTTTCAACAATAGGGGGCGCCGACGAGGTGCACCGCATCGCCAGACTATGAGCGGCGGATTGGAAGCCGGCATTCTGGAAATCCCCCGCCGACTCTTTGGGCTTGCACGTAAAATTGAAAACGGAGGCTCCGCCACCATTATCGCAACGTGCCTGATAAATACCGGCTCTCGAATGGATCAACTTATCTTCGAAGAGTTCAAGGGAACGGGCAACAGCGAGATTGTCCTGGACCGCACCCTGGCCGAGGCCAGAATCTTTCCTTCGATCGACATTCCAGCCAGCGGCACGCGAAAGGAAGCCAAACTCTATAGTGATGACGATACCCGCGGCCTGGCCACGCTCCGGCGTGTTTTGTCCAACTACGGATCCCGCGGGGCACTGGACTCCCTCTTCAAGCTGCTCCAGAAGTACTCTACCAACAAAGAATTTCTGGAGAGTATGGCTGCCGGGAGTTGAACGTCGGTGGGCCAAATTCCTGCTCAATACCACAACTACGCCGGTGACCGGCAAGTCCATATACCGTTCTGCGATAATAAATGCTGAATATTCCTGATTTATACGGCTTATTTTTGCACCGAATCACAATTATTTGCATTTTTTTGGTAATATTTTTTGTTTTTTCACTTGCCTTTTAGAAAAAACCGACGTATAATATAGGTTTTCGCTGTTTATAGAAGAAGTAAGTAACTTTCACTCCACTGTAATTCGCGGAAATCACTGAAGGATCGTTATAGACCTCTCGCTAGGATGGTGGGACGTGTACAGTTTCGCTATGGCTGTTTAAAGGCCAGGCGAAAAAAGAATTAACATTGTGTTTTAGTAATAGCATTGAGAAAAAATGAAGCAGATTAGTAGAATCAGAAATATTGGTATTTCGGCACATATCGACTCCGGCAAAACAACGCTGAGCGAGCGAATGTTGTTTTATACAGGGCGTATTCATCGCATGCAGGAAGTCCACGCCAACGAAGGCGGGGCAACACTGGACTATATGGACCTCGAACGCGAACGCGGCATCACAATCACGTCGGCTGCCACCCAGGTCACATGGAAAGACAAGAGCATCAACCTGATCGACACTCCGGGCCACGTGGATTTCACGGTGGAAGTCGAGCGTTCGCTGCGAGTTCTGGACGGGGCGATAATGGTCCTCTGTTCGGTGGGCGGCGTCCAAAGCCAGTCGATTACCGTCGACCAGCAAATGAAACGGTACCGCGTGCCGAGAATCGCTTTTATCAATAAAATGGATCGTGTCGGCGCCGATCCCGAACGGGTGCGTCATGACCTGAGAGAAAAACTCGGCCTGAACGTGGTCCCCATTCAGATCAACATGGGAGTGACCGAAAGCTTTCAGGGCGTCATCGATCTGATTACAATGCAGGCCATCACCTTCGAGGGCAGCAACGGTGAACAGGTCATCCGGGGACCGGTCCCCGCCGAGTACGCCAATTCGGCGGCGAAGGCGCGAGAAAAGATGCTCGACGCTCTCAGTATGTACAACGACGAGATGACCGAGCTGCTGCTGGAAGACAAACCGATCGAGCAGGATATGATCACCCGGACGATTCGCGAAGCCACAATCAACCGCGACATCGTGCCGCTGATGATGGGTTCGGCGTTTAAGAATAAGGGCGTTCAGCCCCTGATGGACGCCGTGTGCGATTTCCTTCCCAGTCCCATGGACCGCTCCAGCTTCGCCCGAGATCACGACAATAAGGGCACGGAAATCCCGCTGGCGAGCGACCCCGATGCCCCGCTGGTGGCAATGGTTTTCAAGATTGCGGACGAATCTTTCGGGCAGTTGAGTTATGTCCGAGTCTATCAGGGCCAAATCATCAAAGGCCAACAATACCGCAATGCCCGGACAAATCGAATGCAGCGGATCGGCCGGATTGTCCGTATGCACGCAAACGACCGTGAAGACATTACAGATGCGGGCCCTGGTGATATTATCGCCCTGCTGGCCGTGGAATGCGCCAGCGGTGACACGATTTGTGGCGACGGTGTCAACTATTCTCTCGAAAGTATATTCGTGGCCGACCCTGTTATCAGTCTTTCTGTCACGCCGGCTGGTTCCGCCGACCAGGAACGCATGGCCAAGGCACTCAGCCGGTTCATGAAAGAAGACCCGACCTTCCGCGTTTCCACTGACCCGAAAACCGGCCAGACGGTTATAGCCGGCATGGGAGAGCTGCACCTCGACATTTATATCGAACGCATGCGCCGGGAATTCAAGGCCCAGGTGACTGTCGGCGTTCCGAACGTCAGCTATCGAGAAGCTCCTACGATCGAAGCCGAATTCAACTACAAGCATAAAAAACAGACCGGCGGCTCCGGGCAGTACGCCCACGTGGTCGGCCGGCTCATCCCGCTTCCCGAGGATGCCGAATCCTCGTACGAATTCGAAGACAACGTTACGTCGGGACGAATCCCCGGCGAATACATTCCAGCGGTGAACAAGGGCTTTCAGGCGGCAATGAAGAAAGGCCCGCTCGCAGGTTTCGAAATTGTCGGCTGCAAAATGTGTCTTGACGACGGCTCGTACCATTCGGTCGACTCCAGCGAGATGGCGTTCCGCACGGCTGGCAGAGACGCCTTCATCGAAGCGTTCAGGAAATCCAGACCCTGCCTGCTCGAACCGATCATGAACGTCGAGATCGAAATACCCGGTGAATTTCAGGGCCCGGTCGTCGGTGACCTCAACTCCCGGCGGGGAATCATCCTGGGAACCGAAACCAGGGACAGCTACACGGTTGTTCGAGCCGAGGTTCCGCTGGCAAACATGTTCGGCTATGCCACGGTGATTCGCGGCATGACAAGGGGAACCGGCACTTTCTCAATGGAAATGTCACGCTATGCCAGGGTCCCGGCCAAGATCAGCGAACTTATCCTCGAACAGCACCGCCAGCAAAATGAGCAGGCCGCTCGAAAATAATCTTACACCAGTTATGTAATAATCGAACGAGTATGGGCGGTTCGCTATACCGCCCTATCATCCCCTCCATTGACGTATTAGTTACTGACGTTAAATCCGAGTTGCACGTTTCCGGCGGATTGATTTACGATCCGTTCCGAGCCTGTGAATAAATTCTCCGTGATGATGGCACGGGTGACATTCTCTCCAAGCCGGATTTGCGGCCGGTCCTGCCGAAACTCGCATCCACGAATCAGAACGGTGCCGCTTTGCGCCTGTATCGCAGGGCGATCGCCCTGTTTGCCGCCCCACTGGACAAACGTACAATCACTAAAGCCGACGGTCCCCGTCCCTGCGATTTTCGCTATCTGGTTGCACGGACCCCAGAACGCACAGTTCACAAAGCGGATGCTGCCGGTATTGCTTTTTTCCACTTCAATCATCGTTGGGTCCGGCCCATGGAATGATACGAACTCGCCATTAGTAATCAAAAGCCCGTATGGAGCGCATTGCTCGACGACAAGAGCCGTATAGCAATCGTCCGCACCGATGCCGAGAAAGTTGCCGTTGCATACGCCCCTTCTGCTTCTTATGAACTTATAGCCGACCTTGTAACCGAAGCAGAAGGTATTATAGACATACTGCCAGTCGGAACGACCGAAGGTAAACGCCTCGCCGTTTTCCATCTGCCACTGAAACAGCTTGGGTTTATTGCTCCACCAGGGATTGAAATGGACGTTTTCAATGCGTCCTATATCATAAATGTCGTCGACCAGGACACCCCGCCGGAGCGGCTGGCCATGCACGTCGCGAATCAAGTGACGCTCATTCCGTGTGGCGTCGATTCCGTTGTATGGATTGAGCATTTCGACGGCAAGGACCGCCGGATTTTTGCCTCGCATCGCGATTGCCCAAGGATACGGCTTGGGTATATCATCTGCTATTTGTTGAGGATAGTACAGCACAACTCCCTTGAGTGTGCTGTTTGTGTTGAGGGTTATGAAGGCCGGCCCGTCTTCACTGCCCGCACCTTCAGTGATCAAAAAAGTCGTGCCGTCATCCGTCGGTTTCGGAAGTCCCCTGTTGCGCAAGCCGTTATGTGCCGGAACCGACTGCCAGATACCCTCCAAAGTGACTGCATTGGGCACGTTCAAATTGCCAGCGAAGAAATAGTTGCCGACAGGAGCATAAACAACGCCCCCGCCGGCTTTACCAGCCGCATCCAGGGCATTTTGAAATGCCGCCGTATCGTCCGTCTGTCCATCTCCGGCAGCGCCGAAACTACGGACATTGAAATAATCAGAAACAGGATCCTGAACCGGCTCTCCGGCAAAGACCCCAACAGTAAATAAGAGCGATAGCCCAAGAGAGAGCATGCCAAACTGTTTAAACCAATCCGCGTTGTAAAGACTGCAAACCATTCTTTTTACTCCTGTACTTTATCCATTCAATTCCTATTATTACCGGGATTTCTAATTTGTATCGAGAAATCCGGAACGATTTGGACAAATAAGCCCCGGCTTCCTGCATATATTATCAGCTCCCGGCGGCTCTTGCTATTGTTTCTTAACCGTAAACCACCTGCTGCTATTTTAGGATCTCGTAGCTTGTGGCTAAATTTCGCTTTCCGAGTAACGATTCATGAGATTTGAGATACGAAAAATTTGAACTGTGACCGACCAGTCCGAGCGGGTCGGGGCTTTGAAGATTTGGCCATTCTCGGCTTTTAGCTCGTTAAGCTCGATCTCTTTATAATCGCAGCAGGTATCCACAGCTATCCCCTTAATTGCCCCTTGCAGTTCGCTGAGGTCCATTTTAATTGATGTGGTATTTTCCTTATAGAAAACAAGCAGCTTGCCGGGAACCTTGAGGCATACACCATCGGTCAGGCTGTTATCACGGACCAATTCTTTTTGGAACCGGTTCTTCCAAAATCGCGACCATGTAAGGATCTGGTTTTTATTAGGATATGGATGCGACATGCCATCCGGACGAGGATTCAAAAGGTTGCCCCAGATGTTTGCCGCTCCGCCGGCCATTGTCGAATGCCACAGCCCCCGGCGGGTCATATCGAAATCATAATCCTTCTCCGGATAAACGTTCGTACGGACCCGGAAGCGATCCTCAAGAAATGCCGGCTTCTCAGGATATTGGTCTATGGCCTTGACATACATATCGTAGTCAGGGCGATGCTGCTGATAAGAAGAATAATCTAAACCGTTATATATCTGGGTCAGGTCAGGTGCCCGCCCGCCAAGGAAATGAAACCAGCCAAGGTGGCGGTGCATGTATTCATGCCATGTGCTCAGGTCGCTTTGATTCACCCATTCCTGCAGGTCAAAACCATAGCTCATCGACCAGCCGGGCAGCGGCCCGAGTCGTGCGCAGATATAACGCTGCAGCCGGCGGTCTACTTCGCCATTGATACCCCATTTTTTCGGCGTCATTCTCCGTTGTTCATCTCCCCATGCCCAGATGTGCACGACACCGCCGGCCGAGTGGACCTTCCGTATCAATAATTCAAGCGCCTCGAATGTTCGTGGATCGGGATTCGGAGAGGCCGATGAGATTTCATCGGAACTAGGCTTGTCAAAGTCGAACCAGCGACAGAGAACAGCGATGTGAAAGCCGTTGAATCCATGCTCAACGAAGAAGTTGTTGATATCGGCATCAATACGGCCAGGATTGCGGTAGAACGTTGGCGGGTCGCAGTACATCACATATTGCGGCACAAAAGCCTGATCAATTCCGAGTCTTCCCCACTTGCCGCCGTAGTTCGTTATGAAACCGGCAATACCGGGATTGGGATGGACTTCGATCTGTCCTTTCAGGCCATTCAGCTCAGGATCGGCGCTTTCGGTGGTGAAACTCCACCGGCCTGTCTGTGTCCCTGTGAAGCGCAATTTCCATGTGTTACTACCATCGTAGAAAAGCTCTGTCCGGATCTTCTGGCCGGTAGGTGTATGAGTGAAGGCGGCTTTTGCCAGGAGGTCAAATGGATTGCCGGAGTAACTTGGATTTTGGAATGTCCACGTCACCGGCTCCCAGAGCTTAGCCGCTCTTATCGGCGAAGCCAAAACGGGCGTAAACAATATATAAAGAATAACGAGCGAGAAAAAAAACAATTTGGGGCTTTGTGTGAAAGTTTGTTGCTGAGAACAGCTTCCTTTGTGCATAAGTGTTCCTTTCTGTAGTCTTGTTCTAATTATTATTTTAATAGGGACACACCTGCTCTGTATAGAACATCGAACAAGTAAAACTTGCGCATTTTATCATATTGGCCATTAGATGTCCCTAATGGCACCGTGCCCAGAGTATCAATCCTGCTATTGAGCCTGCCGTTCTGAGTCATCACTGAAACTGCCGCTTCGTGCGAGCACACTAACCTCTTTTTTATACCACCTGAAAACAATTAATCCTCCTATGACAGCCAACAGGCAACAAATTCCCGCCTTGTCAAATTTCAACAGTATTGAATAGCCGATCGCGAGGGAGATGCCGTAACAGAGCATTATTCCGCCCGTGACATCGAATATTGTAGACAGAGACAAAGCCTTGCCGGGCAGTTCTCGGATGTCACTGCTAAGAATACCCCAGAAGCCGCCCGGCCGGACCTTGCGATAAAATTCTTCGAGTTTTTCTTTCGACACGGCAGGCGTGAGAAACGTTACGATTATGCTGATAGGCACAACGATACCCGTCAGGACAGCTATCTTGATTTCAAAGGGCATCTCAGGCCAGGGATATCCGAATACTTCAATGCTTGCGGGAATGAACGGATTGGCAAAACCAAGCACCAGGCCGAGAGCAATTGCTGTGATCTCCGTATAAGCATTTATCCGCCACCAGAACCAGCGCGCAACACTGATCATGCCGCCTCCAACCATAATAAAAGCAAAAAATTCCCACACTGCAGAAACAGTAAGTTTTTGCCAGGCAATATACACAGTGATGCCAACACCCGCAGCCATCATAAGAATAACAACTATCTTTGTCACGATCATATAATGTCGCTGCGTAGCATCTTTCTTTATAA
>Ga0307425_1002336_pt1 | contig 10777 bp, 9 predicted proteins | sample SalMarWE160330MG_FD_202152 | JGI IMG/M metagenome (GOLD analysis project Ga0307425, IMG submission 202152) | Salt marsh sediment microbial communities from the Plum Island Ecosystem LTER, Massachusetts, United States - WE1603-30 | ecosystem: Environmental > Aquatic > Marine > Intertidal zone >...
AGATGCGGGTAAGAATCCCTATGAAGGTATGTTCTATGCCCAAGCTAATGAACTCATAAATAAAGATCTCAAAGATCGTGGACTGATGTTTTACAGCGGTACCGTCATGCACAGGTTTCCCTACCACGATAGGTGTGACACCTGGCTCATACAGAAGGCTCAAAATTCATGGTTTGTGAACATACAAAATCTTAAGGCCAAAATGCTTGAATATAATGAGAATATAAATTGGGTGCCCGAACATTTGAAACATGGGCGTTTCCAGCATGTCATAGAAAATGCTCCCGACTGGTGTATATCCAGGTCAAGATTTTGGGGAGCTCCCATGCCCGTGTGGCGCGCTCCGGACGGGGAAACCATTGTCATCGGCTCTATTGCCGAGTTGGAAGAGTTATCAGGCGAAGAAGTAAAAGATCTGCACCGTCCTTATATTGACGACATCACCATAAAAAAAGATGGCAAGATCTTTACCAGGATATCTGAAGTGTTGGATTCCTGGTTCGAGGCCGGCTCCATGCCCTACGCTCAGCTCCACTATCCTTTTGAGAACCAGGAGAAATTCGACAAGAATTTCCCCGGGGACTACATCATCGAATACATTGCCCAAGTCAGAGCTTGGTTCAATATGATGCACAGGCTTTCCACCGCCTTATTTGAGTCTAATTCTTTCAAGAATGTCATTTCCACCGGGGTCATGGCGGGAAACGACGGCAGAAAAATGAGCAAGACCTACAAGAACTTCACCGATCCTAAAGAGGTGTTGGAGACTATAGGCGGGGATGCATTGAGGCTGTACCTCATGAACTCACCTTTGATGGTGGGGGAAAACGCCAACTTTGATCTCATCGAACTTAAGAATAAATCGAGAAATGTACTCAACCCCTTATTAAACAGTCTTAAATTCTTTTTGATCTACGCAAACTTGCATAATTGGCATCCAAAAGATATAAAAAAAGAGCCTGAAGGTGAACATGTATTGGATAAGTGGATCCTGACCAGACTGCACCAGGTCACAAGGGACTTTACGGTAAATATTGAGAAGTACTATGTACCTCAAGCCATACAGCCTTTGGAAGATTTTGTCGATGATCTTTCCCGCTGGTATGTGAGGCGCTCCCGGGATAGGATCTCCGACAATGAGGGCAATGTGATGGAGGTTTTTTACCACGTACTGGTGACATTTTCTAAGGTCTGTGCTCCGGTGACGCCTTTTTTGGCGGAAGAAATATATCAGCAATTGAAATTACCTCATGACTTTGAAGAAAGTGTTCATCTGGAAACCTACCCACAGTATGATGAGGGCATCATCAGCCAGCATGAAGAGCTGTTGATGTTCATGCAGCAAGCTAGGGATATGGTCAGCGCCGCTTTATCGATCAGGGTAAATAACAAGATCCCCGTGAGGCAGCCCCTGGAAAGCTTGATCACCACCGAAAAATACAAACTACCCGAAGAGTACCTGACCATTATCAAGGATGAGACCAATATCAAGGACATCATATTCAAGAATGATCTGGAAGATCTGCCGGAAAATAGTAAAGATCAGCAGCAGATGGTAGCTCTCAACATAAATATCAGTGCCGAACTTAAGAAAGAAGGCTTACTCAGAGATATCATCAGAAGATTCCAGGACGAAAGGAAGAAAAATAAATTAAGAGTAAATGACAGGATCATAGCTACCTATCCGGACCAAAAAGATATAAAAGAGGTTGTGCATAGTTTTGAGAGTGAACTTAAAGAAAAGATCTTGGCAGACAAATTGATATCCGGCAAAGATTATGCCGTTGAACTATCTGAATAATGATAAGAAAACTTAACATATCGCTTATTTTAATGCCCGTTCTCATTTTTGTTTTCGGCTTTATAACGTTGCTTTCCACATCTCCTTCGCTAATAAAGAACCACATGTTGTTCTTTCTGGTGGGCTTATTGTTTTATGGAGTTTTTGTTTTCATCGATTACACCTTATATAGATACGCCTGGAAGTACCTGTATTTTTTAGGAGCCGTCTTACTACTGATAACCGACTTTTTTGCCGAATTCAGATCAGGCGCCGCTCGTTGGTTGAGCGTCGGGCAGGCTAGTTTTCAAACTTCCGAAATAGCCAAATTGTTCTTGATCATAGCTGTGGCTTCATTTGTGGTGGAGAATAAAGGCAGCTTAAATAATATAAAAAATGTTTTGCTGGTGTCTTTTCTCACCCTAACTTATGTCATCCTCATTCTCGTTCAGCCGGACCTGGGATCTTCCATAGTGGTTTTACTTGTCACCGCCGGCATAATGTTCTATGGGGGTTTTAGCAAGCTTTATATGTTGGTAGGGATCTTCGTGACCGGTATCTTTTCTACCCCTTTGTGGCATTTGCTCAAGGACTATCAAAAAGAAAGGATCTTGGTATTCCTAAATCCTCAGCTGGATGTGCTGGGATCAGGATATAATGTTATCCAGTCTTTGATAGCCGTAGGTTCGGGAGGCTTGACGGGAAAAGGTTTTGGACAAGGAACTCAGGCAAATCTGCAATTTCTGCCTGCTTATTGGACGGACTTCATCTTTGCTTCTTTTTCCGAGGAGTGGGGATTTGTGGGTGTCTTTTTATTCATTTCGATTTACACATTAATGTTATATTTCTTTTTACGGATCATCAGCGAAATAGAAGACCTATTTGGTAAGCTGTTATGCGTGGGAATTTTTATGATGTATTTTTCACAGTTTACCATCAATGTGGGTATGAACTTAGGTATATTGCCCGTGACGGGAGTCACCCTGCCTCTGGTGTCGTATGGAGGGAGCTCAATTCTCATCTCCCTGGTCTCCTTAGGAATAGTACAAAATATATGGGTGAAAAGCAGACCGTAGTAAATTTATATAAATATTTGGTTATGTTATATTAAGAATATGCAAGATATCACCGTTTCTTTAAGCGACAACGTACTCAAAGTTAGCATTATCGAAAATAAGGAATTCAAAGGTGTCTCAGCTGACGTTACTAAAGACGTAGTAGATGATAATAGGATCCTGAACAACCAGGAGTTCGCTGTAGCTTTGAAAGAGCTTATCTCAGCCGTCACGGATAAAAAGCCCAGAAATCTAGCCCTTAACATTCTCATAGAACCCAACGACGTACTCTTTAAATTTGTCACGGTTAACAAGCATGGCGGAGAGATAGAGGATCAGATCATTAACGAGGTCAAGACCAAAGATAAAGATTTCCCGTTGGAAGAAATGTATTTTTCTTACCAAAAGATCGCACCTTTTGTTTACCAATTCATAGGTGTAAAGAAAGAGGTTCTTGATAGTTACCTTGAGGTGGCGACCCTGCTGGAAATGAGCTTAAAGTGCGTTATTCCCTGGACCATACTTTTACCTCGGTTTACCAACAAGAATGAGCCAGCTATTTATATCTCCAAAGTAGCCGGTAAACAGGTAGTGGTCTTATCTGAATTCAACGGTGTGTTCTTCTCAGGTATTTACGAAGAAGATAAATCGACCAAAGAACTGCAAAAAATAGTCCAAGAGCTTTCTGTCTTTAAGAGGTCTGATCCCATCAACAAAGTTTATATTTATAATTACGACAATTTTAGCCTCAATCCTGATTATCAGGTGCTGGATATAGAGATTCCCAACAGTGACCTGGAAGAGGCCAAAGGCTATGAAATGCACTTATTGCAGGGTTACATGAAGGATAACGACAAAGACATTTTGACCACGCAGGTCAACTTGCTAAATCTGCTGCCTGTTCCCGTGGTGGTAAAGGAAAGGAATATGGCGCTGGTTTACAGTGGAGCAGCAAGCTTGATCTTACTGCTGGGTTTGTTGATAGGCGGGGGGATCCTCATGAACAGAAGTCGACAGCATGATAAAGATATGGCAGGAAACAATGCAAACAAGGAAGTTTTAAGCGAAGATACTCAAGTTAACAACCAGGATGAACAAAACCAGCCTCAGCCAGCGGAGAAAAAACTAGACCTAAAACAAGAGGACCTGACGTTACGAATCGAGAACGGCGCTGGAATTCCCGGAGTAGCAGGTAGGACGGAGACGTTTCTCAGTGAAAAAGGGTATGTTGTGAACAGTATAGGTAATGCAAATGAGGTGGGATTGGAACAAACACTGATCAGGATCAAGCCGGATAAAAGTTCCTATAAGGATCTGTTGCTGGAAGATATGAAGCAGTATTTTGATGCCAAGGTACAGGAAGATCTGCCGGCTGATTCTGCCTACGACGCTTTGATAATTGTCGGAACTGATGCAAAAATCTAATAGTTTTATCTGCAAACATTGTAAAAAAGAGGTTTTATATAAAGCTCCCGGTACCAGGCACAGGAACCACTGCCCTTTTTGTCTACACTCCTTTCATGTAGATAAGCAGGTGGGTGATAGAAGATCTGCCTGTTGGGGGTTGATGGTCCCGGTGGGGAAAATATATAAAAAAGATGGAGAAGAGGTTTTAGTGCACGAATGCGTTAAGTGCGGTTTTATCCGCAAGAATAGGATTGCCGGTGATGATAGCTGGGAATTGGTGGAAAAACTGCCCGTGCTGGAATTCTTTTAGGGATGGTCGTAAACTTGCTCTTGAAGTGTCTTTATAGTACTATTCTTTCTGTTTGTTATGACATATGCAGTGATCCGCCTAGGCGGAAGACAATTTAAAGTATCTGAAGGTGAGGTTATAAAACTGGAACGACAAGCCAGCGACAAAAATGAGGTATTGCTTTACTCTGACGGGAAGAACGTAGCTATTGGCGATCCGGTGTTGACAAATATTGAGGTAGTGCTAAAGAAGCTGGAGGATAGAAGGGATAGAAAAGTCCGCATAGGTAGGTTCAAAGGCAAATCCAGATACCGAAAAATTCGGGGGCACAAACAACCTTTAAGTGTTTTCTCAGTGGAAAAGATAGGTGAAAAAGGTAAAAAGGCCGCTGTAGAAGAAAAGAAGGTTGAGGTTAAACCGTCAGCGGCTAAAAAAAGAGGTAGACCTGCCAAGAAAAAGGAAGAATAATTAATATATGGCACATAAAAAAGCCGGCGGTGCGCAGGCAAGACAATCAGGTAATGTTGTAGGAAAAAGGTTAGGACTTAAAGTGTCCGGAGGTCAAGCTGTAAAACCTGGTCAGATCATTGTTAGACAAAGAGGAAAAAGGTTCGATCCGGGAGAGAATGTGGGCATGGGCAAAGATTTCACCATTTTTTCCAAGGTAAGCGGAATTGTGGAGTTTGTGTGGAAAAACAAAAAAAAGAAAAAGATCAATGTTCGATCAGTCTGATGCTGTTTAACGGATAATAGACCAGGAGCGCCCTTCCTACTATCAATTCCTCCCTTATGGCCCCCAGAGTTCTGGAATCTGAGCTTTTCTCCCTGTTATCTCCCATGAGAACGTAACTGTACGGTGGCACATTATACTCTTCACCCTCTTCAATACTTTGATTCCCCAGGGTCAATATCCCCGGCGCAAGGTAAGGTTCTGCCAGAACCACATCGTTAATAAATACCTGACCGTTTTCCAACTTGATCTTTTCCAAGGGTAAGGCGATGACCCTTTTTATCAGCAGCCGTGTATGTTCCTCAGGATGTCTAAAAATAACAATTTCTCCCCGTTCCAGGGGTTTAAATCTGGTAGACAACTTTTCCGCTATCACCTGTTCCTTATCATGAAGAGTAGGTTCCATGGATTCACCGGTGACTTCCAGAAGTTGCCCTAGGAAAAGGTATACCAGCAAGAAAATTGTGGCACCAATGATAGTAATTTCGATGAAATCAAGTAAAATATCAAATATAGATCTCTTGGCCGAGGCAGACATTAATTAATTTTAGTCGAAATATTGTAAAATAACAGTACTAATTTGGACTCATAGCTCAGTTGGTTAGAGCGTTCGGGTCACATCCGAAAGGCCCCAGGTTCGAATCCTGGTGAGTCCACCAATTAATCAATGAACTCCTGCTGCAGCAGGCTCCACAGCTCAGCATAACCTCCGTCATAGCCCAGCGCCCATATACCCACTCCAGCCAGGTCCAGGTCATTGATCATGTCATATTTAACCTTCAGAGAATCCACATCGTCATAGAACACCTCACGCACAGAGCCTGTTTCCGGGCTTATATATGTGAAATAAGGTGTTTTTGCCAGATCATCCCACTTCACGTCAGGTTTTACTGTAAGAACAGTCTCCATAATGGCTTCATAAGTTTGGGATTGAGAATATCCCGAATCATCACTGCCGCTTATGCGCTTGGCGTATTTGTCATCTCTTTCCACTACCCAGTTGTAGCCGTAGTAAGGTACTCCCAAAACGATCTTATTAGGTGGAACATAAGCTAGATAATCGTGCATCATGGTGCCCAGGTCGTATTCTGCATGAACACCTTTGCCGCCAATGGGAGAGACCGGTCCGGCTGTATCGGAAGAAGGACGGTGAAAATCATAGCCCATGATAAATATAAGATCAGCGGCTTTTCCCAGACCCTCGATATCAGTTATCCGGTCCTTGACCACGGAATCGGCAAAGGTTGAAACGGTCAAGGTTGAATCCCCGATGGTTTCGTCCAGTTTCTTGTTCAAAAAGTCAACAAATTCGGTGTATTGGCGAGCCTTTTCCTTGGGTGTATATTGCACATACTCAAAATTCAAATTCACATCCTTGATGTCTTTTTCGATAAGCTCGTTAATGATGTTGTTGGAAAGGTTAAGCCAGCACTCCCGACAATCGAGGAATTTATCGGAAACATCATCCACGTGTGAGATGATGGTCAGCGCAAAATTCACATTGTGCTTTTTAGCTTCAGCTATAATATCGGTAAGCTCTTTACTGTTCTTCCATTGATTGTAACCGGGTACCGTTTCTCCATTCTGGTATTTAAGAAAATCACCGTTGGCATCGATGTAAAGCCCAAAGTAAGCGATATCGGTCAGTTTATCGTATTGGAAATATTTAGCTTCTTCTAACGTCCAATAAGGTAAATAACCGTAAATTATTTTTTTGGGCGGTTCCCGCACATTGTTAAAAGACAAAATACTAAAGGAGCTACCCATAGGGGAAAGGATCTTAAGCTCGGGGTTTCTTTTATTTACAATGCGATCCAAACTAAAGAACGCTCCGGATAAAAGTACCAACACCAAAGATGCGACCATGGCAGTTTTAATCTTCACAAAACTCATTTTACTTGAATTTATGCACTTTATGAAGATGTCGCGGCAAATGATAGAATATCCTTGTGCATAAAAGGCTTGTCTTGTATTCAATAATTTCCTTTCTGGTTACTCTAACTGCTCTTTTGGGCATCTACTTCTTTCTCTTCCCTAAACAAGAATATGCTGTGAGGGAAGATATTTTAAGTTTTGTGCAGCACAGGATATATCAGAGCGGTAATTGTGACTATGGAGAGAGCCTGGGCTATGTAAGATATTCCGGAGACCAATGGGACAAGAACAATAAATTTGGTTTATATGTCTACGCTGAGAACAGGAACTATTTTGAGTTTGCCCAACAGCTGGTAAATTCTCATGGCGGAGATTGGGGCTATGTTCTCATTCCTTTTAATGTTAAAGACAAAGACATGGAAAAGTGGGGTAGAGTGTTCGAACAATTAAGGAACAAACATTTGATCCCAATAATACAGCTTTGGGATGTGGACCTGAATAAATATAAAGAGCAAACCAAAGAGGCGGCTGAGTTTCTAAACATCTTCATCTGGCCCATCAAAGAAAGATATGTCAGTGTTTATAATGAGCCCAATTCAGCCGATTTTTGGTATGGTGCCATTGACCCTGCAGAGTATGCACAAATATTGGACTACACCATAAAAACTTTTAAAGATATGAACGGAGATTATTTTATGCTTAATGGGGCTTTTAATGTCAGCGCTCCTACGGAGAAGAACCATTTGGACTCATTTATTTTTATGGAGAGAATGAACGAAGAGATACCTGGCATATTCGATGAGCTTGATGGCTGGGCCTCCCACTCTTATCCCCAGCCTAACTTCAGCGGCAGCCCATTTGCCAGCGGCAGGTGGAGCATCAGAGCTTACGAGAATGAGTTGGAAGAGTTAAAGCAGTTGGGTGTGACAAAAGAGCTGCCTGTCTTTATTACGGAAACCGGCTGGGCGCACGCCCAAGGCAAGGACCATAACGATAGCTATTATGATGCTGAGCTTGTGGCTGAGTATTTTAAGATTAGTTTTGAGCAAGTGTGGCTGCCGGATGATCGGGTGCGTGCTGTGACCCCATTTACCATTAGCTACCCCGCGCCTTTTGACCATTTTTCCTGGATAAACTCGGACTATGTGCCCTATAAACAGTACGATGAAATAAAGTCCATGGAAAAAGTGGCCGGGAATCCACCGCACTTTGAAGAAGATAGTTTAAGAATTTCAGGCTGCAATGAATAAACAGACAACCTCATTTAAAATAGCTACCAACACGGTTTACCAATTCATCGGCAAAGCCGGCACCATGTCCATTACTATATTAGCTACCATTCTTATCACCAGGCTTTATGGCAGAGAGGCCTATGGGCAATTCAGCCTCATGCAAGGATGGCCGGCACTCATGTTCATTATTGTGGACTTTGGTTTTAACGCCATTGCCACCAGGGAATTGAGTAAAGACTTTAGCCGCGTAGCAAAGATCCTAGGCAGTATTCTGGTCATCAGGATCCTGGTTTCCCTGTTTTTTATAGTTCTCCTGGCTGTACTGTTGACATTTTTTCCCTATTCTGCGACTCTAAAGTTTGGCATTCGCTTGAGCTTGTTCCTCATCCTCACGCAGTCCCTTTTCACCACAGCTAACGTGGTTTTTCAAACCAAACTCAGATATGACCTTTCCACTTACTCCCTGTTTGCAGGATATCTGGTAGTCCTAGCCGCAGTAGCGATCTTTTCTTATCTACGCATAAGTGTGATATGGATAAGTTTTAGCTATGTGATAGGGGGGTTTGTGACCTTTTTAACTTCTCTGTATTTTCTTAACCGTATTGGTGTGCCCATAAAATTAACCTATGATCGAGCCACGGCCAAATACTTGTTCTGGCAAACACTACCTTTAGGCATCATGTTCATTTTTAGCCAGATCAATTTCAAGGATGATGAGATACTGCTCTCAATTTTAAGACTGCCACAAAAATATAACTTGACCAACACCGAATCAGTAGCTGTTTACGCCCTACCTTATAAAGTATTCGAAGTCGCTTTAGTGGTACCGACCTTTTTCATGAATGCCGTCTATCCGGTCATGGTGCGCCACATGACGGAGAGTTCGCACAAGCTGAAAAAGACCTTTTTGTCTTCTATGAAAGTACTGATATTTGCCGGTATACTGTCAGGTTTGATGGGCATAACGCTTTCCAAGCCGGCTATTGACCTTCTGGGAGGTTCAGAATTTATGCAGTCGGTTATAGTGCTGAAGATACTTTTAGGAGGTTTGATCTTTTATTATTTAACGCAACCTTTGTCCTGGCTGATCGTGACCCTAGGAAAACAAGTTTACCTGCCTTACATTTACTTATCTGCCGCTATTTTTAACTTTATAGCCAACCTTGTCTTTATCCCCAGATATTCTTTTTACGCGGCGGCTATAATTACTCATTCATCCGAAGTCTTGATCCTCATTCTTTTAATTGCCGCTGCCAGGAAGGCTTGGAAATTAAATTATGCTTAAATTGGGGTTTTACGGCAGTGTATTTGCCCTCTTATTAGGCCAACTAGCCTTGATCGGCACCTTGGGTGAGACAAAAATTTATCTTTTCGATCTTGTAATGGCGGCTCTTGCCATATTGGGGACATTACAGCTCTTGTTAAAGTCAGGGCAGCTCAAGATATCACTGTTTTTGGCCCCGTTTTATATTTTTTGTCTATTGGCTGGAGTGTCTTTGGTTTTTAACGCAGCTAGTTTGGATGGCAGAGATATGTTGGAGGCTGTTTCTTATTTAGCCAGGTTCATTATTTATGTTTCGGCCGCCAATGTGGTTTATAACATGCTTTGCCTTGGCATCATCGACATTTCCCGTATCGGTAAAACTTATGTTCTTTCGGCCTTGGCGTTGTCTGTGGCCGGTTTTATACAACTAAAAGTTCTACCCGATTTTTCAGTGCTGGATCAGGCGCTGGGATGGGACCCGCATAAGTTTAGGTTGGCCTCAACATTTTTCGATCCAAATTATGTAGGTGGATTTTTGGTCCTGACGCTGACATTTCTCTTATTTAAAGACGATCTCTTTACAGGCAAAAATGCTCTGAAGAAAAAACAATTCTTTGTCTTAATTTCCATTACTTTACTGGCCGTATTCTTGACCTACTCACGAAGCGCCTGGGGCATGCTGGGCGTAATGCTCTTTATTTATGGCCTGGCCAGATCGCCCAAGATCATATTTTTGTCTCTGATCTTAGCTTTTTTCACTTATTTTGCTGTGCCCAGGATACAAACCCGTTTGGCCGGCATCACCGATCCGGCCGATTCGGCCCAATTCAGACTCATATCCTGGAAAAACACCTTAAATATTGCCAAGGATAATCTATTTTTAGGTGTAGGTTTTAATAATTTTAAGAACTCCCAAGTGGCGTACGGTTATTTGACACCGGATACTATAAAAGACCATAGCGCCGCCGGCTCGGATTCCAGTTTACTACTGGTGCTGGCCACAACAGGTATTATGGGTTTTCTTGTCTTTACCGCGGGCATGCTTATGCCTATTGTAAAAACAAAAAGTCTCTACAGTTTGGTAGCGATCGTGCCCCTGCTGCTGGAATCAAATTTTGTGAATTCACTGTTCTATCCCCAGATCA
>Ga0307425_1002337_pt1 | contig 10774 bp, 4 predicted proteins | sample SalMarWE160330MG_FD_202152 | JGI IMG/M metagenome (GOLD analysis project Ga0307425, IMG submission 202152) | Salt marsh sediment microbial communities from the Plum Island Ecosystem LTER, Massachusetts, United States - WE1603-30 | ecosystem: Environmental > Aquatic > Marine > Intertidal zone >...
GTGTTGATCACGGTCTTTGCCGACCGCTCCTTTACGTTTGTGACCAAGACGCCGCCGGCGTCGGTCTTGCTCAAGCAGATGGCCCAGGTGGCCAAGGGGGCCAAGGAAGCCAGCCGGGAAAAGGTGGGGCAGATCACCAAAGGGCAACTGGAAGAGATCGCTAAACAGAAGATGGCGGACTTGAACACCACCAACCTGGAAATGGCCATGCACAGCATCGCCGGCACGGCCCGGAGCATGGGCATCGAAATAGTGGAGTAGCAGGGGTTAGGGGTTAGCACTCAGCAAAAAGCAGGATAATGAATTTTCACAAAACCACTGATCACTGATCACTGATCACTGATCACTGCATTAAAAGGGAGTGTGACATACCGATGGCCAAACAAGGCAAACGATATCGGGAGGCCGCCGCCAAGGTGGACCGCAATCAGCGCTATCCCTTCCAGGACGCGGTCAACCTGGCGCTGGAGGTGGCCTCCAGCAAGTTTGACGAAACCGCCGAGATTGCGGTGGCCCTGGGAGTAAACCCCCGCCATGCCGACCAGATGGTCCGGGGGGCGGTGGTCCTGCCCCATGGGACGGGAAGAACCGTCCGGGTCCTGGTGTTCGCCAAGGGGGAGAAGGAAAAAGAGGCCATGGATGCCGGGGCCGACTATGCCGGGGCCGAAGACCTGATCGAGCGCATCAAGGGGGGCTGGCTGGATTTTGACAAGGCGGTGGCCACCCCGGACCTCATGGGCCAGGTGGGGAAGATCGGGAAAATCCTGGGTCCCCGGGGGCTGATGCCCAACGTCAAGGTGGGCACCGTTACTTTTGACGTGGCCAAGGCGGTGGATGAACTCAAAGGCGGCAAGGTGGATTTCCGGGTGGATCGGGCCGGGGTGGTGCATGCCCCCATGGGCAAGGTCTCCTTCGGGGCCGAGAAACTCTTGCAAAACCTGGCGGCCTTCATGGATACCCTGGTGCGGTTAAAGCCCACCACCAGCAAAGGTACTTATTTAAAGGGCATCCATCTGAGCACCACCATGGGGCCGGGAATTCCGGTGGACACCAGCGACGTCAAGAACCTGGTGCGCCTGCTGTAAAGGAGAAAAAGGTGCGTAAGCAACAGAAAGCCGAAATCGTCCAGGAAATCCGGGAGAAGGTGGCGAAAGCGCAAATCGGCATCCTGACGGATTTCAAAGGGCTGAAGGTCGAGGATATGACCAGACTCCGGCGGCAGGTCCAGGAGACGGCGGCGGAGCTCACGGTGGTGAAGAACACCTTGCTCCGGCGGGCGGCGTCCGATGATTCACCCCTCAGTCCCCTGATGCCGCACTTCACCGGGCCCAACGCCTTGACTCTGGGGTACGAAGACCCGGTGGCGGTGACCAAGGTGCTCATCAAGTTCGCCCAGGAGAAGCCGCAGCTCCAGATCAAGGGGGCGTCCCTGGGGGGCCAGGCCTTGACCCTCAAGGACCTGGAAGTTTTGTCCAGGCTCCCGGCCCGGGAGGTGCTGCTGGCCCAACTGCTGGGCGTGCTGCAGGGCGTGCCCACGGCCCTGGTGACGGTTTTGGCCGGGGTGATCCGCAACCTGCTCAACCTGCTGGTGGCATTAAAGGATAAGAAAGGCGAGACCGAGGCGGCCCCGGCGGAGCAGGAAACCGCGGCGGCGGAGGCCGACAAGGCGGAGAGCGAGGCCCCGGCGGTCCCTGAAGCCCAAGCGGCAGAGGCGGCCCCGGCGGAGCAGGAGCCCGCGGCAGCGGAGGCCGACAAGGCGGAGAGCGAGGCCCCGGCGGCTGAGGCAGCGCCGGCAGAGAGTCGGAGTGAAGAGTAAGCACATAATCGCAGGCTTGAGCCTGGGTTAACCGAAGCGGCGGTTCCCCGCCCCGCGACCCAAAGGTTGCGGCTACCGGAACGGCCAATTCAGTACAGCAATATTTGCTTGAGGACAAGGAGGAAGAGAGATGGCCATTTCACGTGCTGAGGTAGTTGACTACCTGGCCAACATGACGGTGCTGGAACTTTCCCAGCTCATCAAGGAGCTGGAAGACAAGTTCGGGGTGTCGGCGGCCGCCCCGGTGGCGGTGGCCGCGGTGGGAGCCCCGACGGCGGCGGAGGCGGCGCCGGCCGCGGAAGAGAAAACCGAATTCGACGTGGTCCTGACGGTCTGTGGTCCCAACAAGATCCAGGTGATCAAAGAAGTTCGGGCCGTCACCAATCTGGGTCTGAAAGAAGCTAAGGAAGCGGTGGAAAGTGTGCCCACCACCCTGAAAGAAGCGATTTCCAAGGCGGAAGCCGAAGAAGTCAAGAAAAAGTTGGAAGCCCAGGGAGCTACCATCGAAATCAAGTAGTTCCTGGACTTCGGCCATCCTTCAAGGAGTATCCATGGCCAAAGCACTGTCGCCATTACGGCTGTATCGCAAGAATTTCGGCAAGATCGAGCGAGTGGTGGAGATTTCCAATCTCATCGAGATGCAGAAAGAGTCCTACCACCGCTTCTTGCAAAAAAACCTGGAACCGGAGGCGCGCTCGGATTACGGCCTCCAGGGAGTGTTCAAGAGCGTCTTTCCCATTCGGGATTTCAGCGGCGTCTGCTCCCTGGAATTCGTGGATTACAGTCTGGGAGATCCCAAGTATGACGTGGACGAATGCCAGCAGCGGGGCATGACCTATGAAGTACCCATGAAGATACGGGTGCGTTTGGTGGTCCACGATCTGGGTCCGGACTCCAAAGCCCAGACCATCCGGGACATCAAAGAGCAAGAAATCTATTTCGGCACCCTGCCGTTGATGACCGAACACGGCACCTTTATCATTAATGGCACCGAGCGGGTGGTGGTGAGTCAATTGCACCGCTCCCCCGGCCTGTTCATTGACCATGATCGGGCCAAGATCCACTCCAGCGGTAAAATTATTTACTCGGCCCGGTTGATTCCGCTGAGGGGCTCCTGGATCGATTTCGAGTTTGATCCCAAGGATATCCTCTACGTGCGCATCGACCGGCGGCGCAAGTTTCCCGCCACCATCCTGCTCAAAGCCCTGAACTACACCACGGAAGAGCTCCTTAACTTCTTCTATAAGACCCAGCGGGTCTATCTGGCCGGCGAGACCATTCAGCAGGCCTTCATTCCGGAGCTGCTGGTGGACAAGACCGCGACTCTGGACATTCCGGATCCCAAGAGCGGCGATGTCCTGATCAAAAAGGGCAAACGCCTGACCCCGGTGTTGATTCAAAGGATGAAGCGGGCCGGGGTGGAGTTCGTCGAAGGGACCGCCGCCGACTTGGTGGGCCGGGTGGTGGCCCACGACATCCTGGACCCGGAGAGCGGCGAAATATTGGCCTCGTGCAATGAGATGCTCACCCAGGATAAGGATAAGGATAAGGAAAAGGATAAGATCGCCCTGTTGGTGGAGCGGGGTGTCAAGGAATTGGACCTGCTCTTCATCGACGGGGTCAACGTCAGCCCCTGTCTGAGGAATACCCTGGCGGCGGACAAGACCATCTCCGTCAAGGAAGCCATCCTGGAGATTTACCGGCGCTTGCGTCCCAGCAATCGCCCCAACGAGGAAGTGGCTACCAGTTTCTTTCAAAACCTCTTTTTCAATCCGGAATATTACGATCTGTCGCCGGTGGGCCGGCTGAAATTGGACCTGAAACTGCGGCCCAACGAGGCAGAGCGGTTGCCGTTGACCAAGACCACCCTGGAGAAAGAGGACATTCTCCTGGCGGTGAGAGAGCTCATCACCCAGAAGGACCGGGAAGGACCGGTGGACGACATCGACCATTTGGGCAACCGCCGGGTCCGGGCGGTGGGGGAATTGCTGGAGAACCAGTTCCGGGTGGGTCTGGTCAGGATGGAGCGGGCTATTAAGGAACGCATGGCCATTCAGGACCTGGACACCCTGATGCCCCATGACCTGGTGAACGCCAAGCCGGTCCAGGCGGTGATCAAGGAGTTTTTCGGCACCTCCCAGCTCTCCCAGTTCATGGATCAGACCAACCCCTTGAGCGCCATCACCCACAAGCGCCGCCTCAGCGCCCTGGGACCCGGGGGTCTGACCCGGGAGCGGGCCGGCTTCGAGGTCCGGGACGTGCACCCCACCCACTACGGCCGCATCTGTCCCATTGAGACCCCGGAAGGTCCCAACATCGGGCTCATTGTGTCCCTTTCCACCTTTGCCCGGGTCAACGAGTTGGGTTTCATCGAAACCCCCTACCGGATCGTGGAAAAGGTGGAAAAGGGCGGCAAGGTGAAGACCCGGGTCACCAAGAAGATCAGGTACCTGAGCGCCCTGGAAGAAGGCGACAAGGTCATCGCTCAGGCCAACGCCCCTCTGGATAAGAAGGGGCGCTTCGTAGGGGAGATGATCGAATCCCGTAAATGGGGCGAATTCATCATTGCCCACCCCGGCCAGGTGGACTATATGGACGTGTCCCCCAACCAGCTGGTGAGCGTGGCGGCCTCGCTTATCCCCTTCCTGGAGCACGACGACGCCAACCGGGCCCTGATGGGGTCCAACATGCAGCGCCAGGCGGTGCCGTTGCTGACCAGTTGCTCGCCCCTGGTGGGGACGGGCATGGAAGGGGTGGTGGCCCGGGATTCGGGGGTCACGATGGTGGCCCGGCGGCGGGGTTACGTGGAGGATGTGGACTCCACCCGCATCGTCATCCGGGCCGCGGAGCCCGGCCGGGGCGGCAACGGCTCCCCGGTGGACATCTACAAACTGACGAAATTCCAGCGCACCAACCAGAATACCTGTTTTAACCAGCGGCCCATCGTGGTGCCGGGAGACCTGGTGGAGCAAGGCCAGATCATCGCCGACGGCCCGGCCACCTCCATGGGGGAGCTGGCCCTGGGCAAAAACGTCATGGTGGCCTTCATGCCCTGGGGCGGGTACAATTTTGAAGACTCCATACTGGTGAGTGAGCGGCTGATCAAAGACGACGTTTTCACGTCCATCCACATCGAAGAATTCGAGGTCATGGCCCGGGACACCAAGTTGGGAAAAGAGGAGATCACCCGGGATATCCCCAACGTGGGCGAAGACGCCCTGAGCAACCTGGATGACAGCGGTATCATCCAGCTGGGTTCCGAAGTGCGCCCCGGCGACATTCTGGCGGGCAAGATCACCCCGAAGGGGGAGACGCAGCTCACCCCGGAAGAAAAGCTGCTCCGGGCCATTTTCGGGGAGAAGGCCGGCGACGTCAAAGATACCTCCCTCAGGGTGCCCCCGGGGATCGAAGGCGTGGTGATCGACGCCCGGGTCTTTTCCCGCAAGGGGGTGGAAAAGGATGACCGCAGCCGCTCCATCGAAGACGAGGCGGTGGCCAAGCTGCAAAAGGACCAGGCCGACGAGATCGCCATCATCACCCAGACCTACCGCCAGAAGCTGCAAGAGCTGGTGGTGGGTCAGAAGGTGGCCGACCTCATGGATGACGAGCTCACCGGCAATACCTACTTGCATGCGGGCGAGTCGGTGCCGCCGGAGTTGGTGAACCGTCATAACCTGGAGTTCTGGCGGCACGTGTCCTTCGAGGAACCGGGCATCGAAGACCAGGTGGACCAGCTTCTGGATCGCTACCTGGACCAGATCCAATTGGTGACCATGGTGTTTGACGCCAAGCTGGGCCGGCTGCGGAAAGTGGACGAGCTGCCTCCCGGGGTCATCAAAAAGGTCAAGGTCTTCGTCGCGATGAAGCGCAAGCTGGCCGTGGGCGACAAAATGGCCGGCCGCCACGGCAACAAGGGGGTGGTGTCCCGGATTATGCCGGAAGAAGACATGCCCTATTTTGCCGACGGCACCCCGGTGGACATCGTCCTCAACCCTCTGGGGGTGCCTTCCCGCATGAACGTGGGCCAGGTGATGGAGACCCACATGGGTTGGGCCTCGCATATCCTGGGACAGCGTATCGGGGAGATGATCGATAAGTTCTACAGCCTGGATGCCATTCAGTCTCGCCTGAAGCGGATCCTGAATGCCGAGGGCGCCCTGGCCAAAGAGATCGAAACCCTGGATTACGACGACCTCCGACAGATCTGGGAAAAACACTATCAGGACGGCATTCACATGGCCTCGCCGGTCTTTGACGGGGTCACCGAAGAAGAGGTCCAGGCTTATCTGGCGGAGGCCGGGCTGCCCGCCGGCGGCCAGTCGCGCCTCCGGGACGGCCGCACCGGCGAGGAGTTCGACCGGGACGTGACCGTAGGGGTGATGTATATGATGAAACTCCATCACCTGGTGGCCGACAAGATCCATGCCCGGTCCATCGGGCCGTATTCCCTGGTGACCCAGCAGCCCCTGGGCGGCAAGGCTCAGTTTGGCGGCCAGCGCCTGGGAGAGATGGAGGTCTGGGCTCTGGAAGCCTACGGCGCGGCTTATACCCTGCAGGAATTTTTAACGGTGAAATCGGACGACGTGGCCGGTCGCACCCGCATGTACGAAAAGATCTTCAAAGGCGAATACGATTTGGAAGCGGGTCTGCCGGAATCTTTCAACGTCCTGGTGCGGGAGCTCAAGAGCCTGGCGCTCAATGTGGAGCTTCTGAAGAAGGACAAGGAGAAGTCCTGAGGACGAGCCTTTTATGGAAAAGATGCGCGAAATAGCTTTGGAAGATTTGAATAGTCTGTTCGCCCGGCCGGAAGACCCCATCGCCATTGAGGCGGTGCGGTTGGCCCTGGCGTCTCCGGATTTGATCCGTTCCTGGTCTTTCGGGGAGGTGAAAAAACCGGAGACCATCAACTACCGGACCTTCAAACCGGAGCGGGACGGCTTGTTCTGCGCCAAGATCTTCGGCCCTGCCAAGGATTATGAGTGTAACTGCGGCAAATACAAGCGGATGAAGCACCGGGGGATCACCTGCGAAAAGTGCGGGGTGGAGGTGATCCAGTCCAAGGTGCGGCGGGAACGGATGGGCCACATCGAGTTGGCCTGCCCGGTGGTGCACATCTGGTTTTTGAAAAGCCTGCCCAGCAAGATCGGCAACCTTCTGGACCTGACCCTCAAAGAGCTGGAGAAGATCCTCTATTTCGAGGCTTACGTGGTCGTGGACGGGGGTGACACCGATTTGACCAAGGGCATGCTCCTGTCGGAAGAAAAATTTCGCCAGTCCCGGGAAGAGTATGGCAACCGGTTCAAGGCGGGTATGGGGGCCGAGGCCATCCGGGAGATGTTGAAGGCCGTGGAACTGGAGCCCCTGTCCCAGCATGTGCGCCAGGAGATGCTCAAGACCGGCTCCGACGCCAAGCTTAAGAAGCTGGGCAAACGGCTCAAGATCATCGACGCGTTTAGGGAAAGCGGTCAGCGGCCCGAGTGGATGGTCATGGAGGTGATTCCGGTGTTGCCTCCGGATCTCCGGCCTCTGGTCCACCTGGACGGCGGCCGCTTCGCCACCTCGGATTTGAACGACCTCTACCGCCGGGTGATCAACCGCAACAACCGGTTAAAGCGGCTCCTGGAGCTCAACGCCCCGGACATCATCATCCGCAACGAAAAGCGCATGCTGCAAGAGGCGGTGGACGTGCTGTTCGAGAACGGCCGCCGGGGCCGCACCATCACCGGCCCCAACAAGCGGGCCCTCAAATCGCTCTCCGACATGCTCAAGGGCAAACAGGGGCGCTTCCGTCAGAACCTTTTGGGCAAACGGGTGGATTACTCCGGGCGTTCGGTCATCGTCATCGGCCCGGAACTGCGGCTGCACCAGTGCGGCCTGCCCAAGCAGATGGCTTTGGAGCTCTTCAAGCCCTTCATCTTCCACAAGCTGGTGGCCAAGGGCTATGCCACCACCATCAAGGTGGCCAAACGCCTGGTGGACCGGGAGACCCCGGAAGTCTGGGATATCCTGGACGAAGTGGTGCGGGAACACCCGGTGATGCTCAACCGGGCCCCCACCCTGCACCGGCTGGGGATCCAGGCCTTTGAACCGCTCTTGATCGAGGGCAAGGCCATCCAGCTGCATCCCCTGGTCTGCACCGCCTTCAACGCCGACTTTGACGGCGACCAGATGGCGGTGCACGTGCCGTTGTCCATCGAGTCCCAGATCGAAGCCCGGGCCCTGATGATGTCCACCAACAACATCTTGAGCCCGGCCAACGGCGATCCCATCATCATCCCCACCCAGGATATCGTCCTGGGACTCTACTACCTCACCCGGGAACGCCCTTTCGCCAAAGGCGAGCGGGTGGCCACCAACGGCAAGAAGCCCATGCCCTTCGCCTCTCCCGAGGAGGTGCGGCTGGCCTACGACCAGGGCGAGGTCCATCTGCAGGCCCGTATTCCGGTGCGGATCGACGGCAAGATCTACAACACTACGGTGGGCCGGGTGATCCTCCGGGAGATCCTCCCCGAGGGTCTGCCCTTTGACCTGATCAACGGCACCATGACCAAGAAGGAGATCCGCAAGCTCATCGCGCATGGCTACCGCACGTGCGGCATCAAGCAGACGGTCATCTTTGCGGACCAGCTCAAGAACCTGGGGTACCGGTACGCCACCCAGGCCGGCATCTCCATCTGCATCCAAGACATGGTGATCCCCAGCCGCAAATCGGCAATCCTGGGACAGTCCCAGGCCGAAGTGAACCAGGTGGAAGAGCAGTACCAGGAAGGTCTGATCACCGAAGGGGAAAAATACAACAAGGTAGTGGACATCTGGGCCAAGGCCACCGACGAGATCGCGGCGGAGATGATGGCGGAGATGGCCCGGGAGGTGATCTCGGTGGAGGAGCCGGACCCGGAGAAGCCGGGCCAGAGTATCCTTCGCCAGGAAGAGGTGGCCTCCTTCAACCCGGTTTTCATGATGGCCGACTCCGGGGCCCGGGGCAGCAAAGACCAGATGCGGCAGCTGGCGGGCATGCGGGGCTTGATGGCCAAACCGAGCGGTGAAATCATCGAAACTCCCATCACCGCCAACTTCCGGGAAGGACTGACGGTGCTGCAGTACTTCATCTCGACCCACGGCGCCCGGAAAGGTCTGGCGGATACGGCTTTGAAGACGGCCAACTCCGGGTATCTGACCCGGCGGCTGGTGGACGTGGCCCAGGATGCGGTGATTACCGAGGAAGACTGCGGCACCATCGACGGCATCTATGTGAAGCCCCTCGTGGAAGGGGGCGAGATCATCGAGCGGGTGGGCGACCGGGTGTTGGGCCGCACCGCGCTTTACGATATTGTCGACCCTCATACCGAAGAGGTCCTGGTTAGAGCCAACGAGGAGATCGACGAGGAAGCGTCCCGACGCATCGACGAGTCCGGTTTGGGCCAGGACGAGAAGAAGGGGGTGCAGATTCGCTCCGTACTTACCTGTGCGACGCGACGGGGCGTCTGCGCCAAATGCTATGGCCGGGACCTGGGCCATGGCACTCCGGTCTCCATGGGGGAGGCCATCGGCATCCTGGCGGCCCAGAGCATCGGCGAGCCCGGCACCCAGCTGACCATGCGGACCTTCCACATCGGCGGCACGGCCTCCCGGCGGGCCGAACAGAGCGTCCATGTGTCCCGGGTCCAGGGATGGGTCCGGTTCGATAACATGAAATCGGTAACGGACCGCTATGGCGAAATGGTGAATCTCTCCCGGCAGGCGGAACTGGTGCTGATGAGCGAAAAGGGCATCGAACGGGAACGCTATCCCCTGACCTACGGGGCCCACATCAAGGTGAGGGAGGACCAGGAGGTGCAGCCCGGCCAGGTGCTGGCGGAATGGGACCCCTTCACCAACGCCATGCTCACCGAAGTGGGAGGCACCATCAAGTTTGGCGACATCATCGACCATATCACGGTCCAGGAAAGGGTGGACCCGGTCACCGGCAAGGCCTCGCGGTCTATCGTGGAAAGTAAGGACGCGGAAATGCGGCCCCGCATCTCGGTGAAAGACGCGGAGGGCCAGACCGCCCGGATTCCCGGGACCCCGGCCTCGGCCCGCTACTTCATGCCGGTGGGGGCCATCATCATGGTCAACGAAGGCGACCAGGTGTCCCCGGGTGACGTCATCGCCAAGATTCCCCGGGAGACCACCAAGACCAAGGACATCACCGGCGGGCTGCCCCGGGTGGCGGAGCTCTTTGAAGTGCGCAAACCCAAAGAGACCGCCATTATCAGCGAAATTGACGGTCTGGTCTCTTTCGGCAAGCATATTAAGGGCAAGCGGAAAATCGTCGTGACCCCGGATGTGGAAAAGGCCAAGCCGAAAGAATACCTGATCCCCAAGGGCAAGCACGTGGCGGTGCAGGAAGGCGACTACGTCCGGGCCGGGGATGCCTTGATGGACGGCTCCCCCAACCCCCATGATATCCTCAACGTCAGCGGTCTGAAAGACCTGGCCCGCTACCTGGTGGACGAAGTCCAGGAAGTTTACCGTCTCCAGGGCGTCAAGATCAACGACAAGCACATCGAAGTGATCGTGCGCCAGATGCTCCGGCGTATCAAGGTGGTGGACCCGGGCGACACGGATTTCCTCATGGGCGAGCAGGTGGAGAAGTGGGTCTTCGAAGAGCGGAACGACCGAGCCATGGAGCAGGGGAAACGGCCCGCCACCGGGGAACCGCTCTTGCTGGGGATCACCAAGGCCTCCCTGACCACCGAGAGCTGGATCTCGGCGGCCTCCTTCCAGGAGACCACCAAAGTGCTGGCGGACGCCGCGGTCCAGGGGAAGATTGACTACCTCCGGGGCCTGAAGGAAAACGTGATTATGGGGCGGCTCATCCCGGCGGGTACGGGCCTGGCCCAGTACCGCGACCTGGACATCAAGCTGAGCGAGGACCTGGCGTCGGAACTGCCGCCGCCGGAAAATCTTGAGGTG
>Ga0307425_1002341_pt1 | contig 10759 bp, 7 predicted proteins | sample SalMarWE160330MG_FD_202152 | JGI IMG/M metagenome (GOLD analysis project Ga0307425, IMG submission 202152) | Salt marsh sediment microbial communities from the Plum Island Ecosystem LTER, Massachusetts, United States - WE1603-30 | ecosystem: Environmental > Aquatic > Marine > Intertidal zone >...
ATCCTGCAGAGCTGCTTTAACTACAACGTACCGGTGCTGTTGGCGGTTCCCAAAGAGCTGCACGAGGACGCCAAGAAGCTGCTTGGGACCGCCGCGAAAAAGGTGAAGCTTGTCGACCCCGCCAAGATGCTGGATGCGCTGAAAAAAGCGCTGGGATAGGCGGAGTCGCCAGACCCTTGCTCGCCCGGTCGGGCAAACGGGCTCCTTCGCAGGAGCCCGTGATTGCAGGGAATTGGGGAAAACACCACCCGCGCCGCCAAAGCTGGTGCCCTGGCAGGTGCAGGGAGCGGGTTGAACGTTACTTCTTCGCGCCGGACTTGGAAGCCGGTGTGCGCTTGCCGTCGTTCTTGGCGGCGGGCTTCGCCGACGCCGCAGCCTTCTTTGAGCCCTTGCCGTTGGCGCCGAGTATCTTCGCTGCCTCGGCCTTGTCCACGTCCATGATGTAGGTGATACCGCTGATGTCGGCCGCCTCGTGCGTCAGCGCCGCGATGTCGTCGCGCTCAATGTACTTCAGGGCGAACTTGCGGTTGCCCGCCATCAACTGGCGCAGGCCCTGCGCGAGCCGCTCGTAGTAGGTGTAGAGGCCCAGCGCGCCGGTCGGGATGCGCTCAAACTCGTCGTCGCCCAGCTCGTGGCGCAGGTCGGCCGCGGTGACGAATATCTCGTCCTTCGTGTTGCCGAACCGCTCAACGTACACCGGCACCTGGTTCTGGTCAATCGTGCGGCCGATGGTCTTGCCTACCATCGCGGCGGCGATGGGGCTGCGCGCCATGCCGATTAGCTTGGCGAACGGCGCGCACAGCGCCAGGCCTTTGAACATCTGGTCCTCAAAGGTGAAGCCGCCGGCGACGGTGACGGCGGGAACGTGCTCGCCGCGGTCGTGCAGCTCCTTGCAGTATTCGTAGAGCAGCGAGTGCAGTTCCACCGGCGGGACGCCCCACTCGTTCATCATGCGCCAGGGGCTCATGCCGGTGCCGCCGCCCGCGCCGTCCACGGTGAGCAGGTCAAGGCGGTACTTGGACGCGTACTTCACCGCGCGCGCGAGGTCGGCCGGCCGGTAGGCGCCGGTCTTGAGGAAGATGTACTTGGCGCCGGCTTTGCGCAGCTCGTCCACCCGCTGGGCGAAGCCCTCTTCCGTGACCATGCCCACGCGCGAGTGGCGCTCAAACTCCTTGAACGCGCCGCGCTCAAAGGCCTTTATCACATTGGGGTCGGTCGGGTTTGGCAGCACTACATAGCCGCGCTCGTAGAGCAGCTGGGCCTTCTTCAGCTCGCGGATCTTGACCTCGCCGCCGATGTCCTTGGCGCCCTGCCCCCACTTAAGCTCCACACATTCCACGCCCAGCTCGCCGATGGCGTACTCCTGCACCCCCAGCCGCGTGTCCTCGATGTTGGACTGGACGATGATGGCGCCCCAGCCGTCGCGCTGGTGGTCGGTAAACAGCTTCACCCGGCGCTTGAGGTCCACCGTATCCACCACCCGGCCGTTCTTGATGGTCGATTCGGGATCCATGCCCACCACGTTCTCGCCGATGGTCAGGCCGGTGCCCGCCAGCGCGGTGCCGATGGCCAGGCCCTCCCAGTTGTTCTTGGCGATGTTGGTGGAGCCGATGCCGGGGATCATTATGGGCAGCTTGAACTTCAGCCCGTTGTCGTGGCCGAAGGTTACGGTGAGGTCCACCGCCGGGAACACGGCCTTGTCCGAATCGGCCTCAATGCCGTGCGCCCCGACGGCGGTGCCCATGATGTTGAAATGGGAGTAGTCCACCGGGTAGGTTTTTTCCGCGGCGGTCGTTATCACGCCGAACGGCTGCGGGTAGATGACCTCGTGCCCTCGGTAGGCGGACTTGCCGATTTCGCACATACCGATGCAGCCATCCACGCAAGTTACGCACATGCCGGAACTCGGCGTGACCGAGCCCTCGGTGCGGTTCTTGGTCAGGGTTGCAGCCGAAGAGTTAACTCTGGAAAAGGTCGTCCACATCATGGTCTCCTTGTAGGTTTCTCATTCCTTCTTTATTTCACAGGCGACACAGGGTTGCATGTAGCACATCATGTCGTCGAATTCGTCTTTCTCCAGGCACGGCGGGCTGAGGTTGGCGCAGCCGCCGCAGATGGCCTTCTCCGGCTCGTTGTAGGTGCAGCGCAGCTGGCAGGCGGGGCAGACATACATGCAGCCGCCGCAGAGCCGGCATTCCTCGCTGCGGATATCAAAGGGCGTGCCCAGCGTGCGTTTCTCGCCGCGCCCGCGGAAGCCGATGGCCTTGGCCATCATCTGCTCCTCGCACATCCGCACGCACAGCCCGCACATAATGCAGTCCTCGTGCTCCTGGCGGAACCGCTGCTGGCGAATCTCGTGCGCCGCGGCGAGGTCCTGGATTACCTTGGACTGCGGGCAGGTGGCGAGCAACAGCTCCAGCACCATCTTGCGCGCACGCACTACGCGGCTCGTGGCGGTTCGCACATTCAAGCCTTCTTCGGCGGGGTAAGTGCATGAGGAAACGAGCCTGGTGTTTGGCTCCCGGCCGATTTCCACCACGCACAGGCGGCAGGCCCCGTAGGGCGACAGCCCTTCCATGTGGCACAGCGTCGGAATGGGGAAGCCAAGGAACTGCGCCGCCTCCAGGAGCGTGGTGCCCTCTTCCACCTGCACTTCCAGTCCGTTTATCGTGAGTGTGATCATCAGCGGGCCACCTTCTCCACGGGGATGGGAGCTTCCAGCTCATCATCGTCGTACCGCCGCTGGGTGAACTCCAGGTCGCAGCGCAAGCAGCGACGGGCTTCGCGCGTTGCGTCCTCCACCGTGAGCGTGAGCTCAACCTCGTCAAAGCCGGCCGCGCGGCGTTCCGGCGCGATGCGCGGCGGTTCCACCCGCTCGGCGGTCTCCAGCTCCTCCTCGTCCAGCATCACGGGCTCCACCAGCACCTCAGGCAGCTTCACCTGTGCGGGCTGCTTCAGCGGCTCGCTGCGCAGGAAGCGGTGGATCATCACGGCGGCTTTCTTGCCGGCTGCAATCGCTTCCACCACAGTGTTTGGACCGGTGACGACATCGCCGCCAGCGAAAACGCCTTCGCGGCTAGTCAGCAGAGTGTCTTCGTCGCAGACGAGAGTGCCCCATTTGCTGACGGCCAGGCCCATGTCCGCCACGTAATCAATATCGGGAACGTCGCCGATGGTGACGATAAGAGTGTCCAGTTTGGCGGTGAACTCGCTGCCCTTGAGCGGCACTGGATTGCGCCGGCCGCTGGCGTCCACCGCGCCCAGCTCGTTGCGGATGAAGTCCACACCGGTGACGCGGGCCTCCTTGGAGGTCATCTTCAGCGGCGTCTCCAGCTCCTCGCCGGGCACGCCTTCTTCAATCTCCGCATGTATCTTCAGCGGCGAGACCAGCGCCTCCAGCTTAATGCCCTCGTCCAGCGCCGCATCAACTTCCTCCGCCAGCGCAGGCATCTCGTTGCGCGTGCGCCGGTAGAAGATGGTCACGCTCTTCACGCCGGGCTGGCGCAGCGCGACGCGCGCAGCATCCACCGCCGAGTCCCCGCCGCCGATGACGCCCACGTGGCCGGTGGCAAGCTGCTCGCTGCGGAGGTTCCACGCTTTCAGGAACTCAATCGCCGGATGGACGCCCTTGAGGTCTTCGCCCGCGACATTGAGCTTGCGGCTCTTGTGGGCGCCCATCGCCAGGAATACCGCCTTATAGCCGTCGCCGAACAAGCCATCCACTGTGAAGTCCTTGCCCAGCGCCTTGCCGCATTCAACCGCCACATTTTCGTCCACTAGCGAGGCGATTTCTTTGCGCAGAGTTTCGCGCGGCAGCCGGTAGGAGGGGATACCGCTGATGAGCATCCCGCCCGGCTCCGGCAGCGCCTCAAACACGGTCACCGGATAGCCCTTGAGCGAAAGGTAATGCGCGGCTGCCATTCCGGCCGGGCCGGAGCCGACCACGGCCACACGCTCCGGGCGCTTGGCCTGGTCACGCTTCGGCGTGTACACCGACGGGTCAATGCGGTCGGTGATGAAGCGCTTCAGCGCGCGGATGGCGATTGGGCGCGTGCCCACGACGCCGCTGCGGCAGTGGCTCTCGCACGGGTGGCTGCACACGCGGGCGCACACCGAGGGGAAGGGGTTGGCTTCGCGGATAACCGTGTACGCGTCCTCGTATTCGCCCCGGGCGATGTGCGCCACATAGCGCCAGGCCTCGGTGCCCAGCGGGCAGGCGGTCTGGCAGGGCGCACCCACCAGCTCCTTGCAGACGAAGGCGCGGCAGCGCTTCTCCAGAATATGTTCTTCGTACTCCTCGCGGAAATACTTGAGAGTGCTGAGCACGGGATTGGGCGCCGACTGCCCCAGGCCGCACATGGTGGTGTCCTTCACCACCAGCGCCAGTTCCTCCAGCAAGTCTAGGTGGGCGAGCGTGCCGCGCCCCTTGGTGATGTCGTCCAGCAGCTCCCACATCCGCTGCGTGCCCTTGCGGCAGGTGAAGCACTTGCCGCAGGACTCGTCTTTCAGGAAGCCCATGAAGTACTTGGCGACATCCACCATGCAGGTGTTCTCGTCCATCACGATCATGCCGCCGCTGCCCATAATGGAGCCCGCTTTGGTCAGGCTGTCGTAGTCAATGGGCAGGTCAAACATGCTCGCGGGGATGCAGCCGCCGGAGGGCCCGCCGGTCTGCACCGCCTTGATCTTGGCCTCGCCCACGGGGCCGCCGCCGATGTCGTAGACGATTTCGCCGATGGTGATTCCCATCGGGACTTCCACCAGGCCGGTGTTGCGTATCTTGCCGACCAGGCTGAATATCTTGGTTCCGGTGTTGCCCGGCACGCCGACTTTGGCGTACTCGTCCGCGCCGTCACGGATTATTACCGGCACATTCGCCAGGGTCTCAACGTTATTGATGCAGGTGGGATGGCCCCAGATGCCCTTCACTATTGGGTAAGGCGGGCGCTGGCGCGGCTCACCCATGAGTCCTTCAATTGACCTTATGAGCGCGGTTTCCTCTCCGCAGACAAACGCGCCGGCGCCGCGCACGATCTCAATGTCGAAATCGATGCCAGTGCCCAGTATGTTCTTGCCCAGCAGCCCCATCTCGCCGGCCTGCTGCAACGCAATGAGCGTGTGCTTAATGGCTAATGGATACTCGCTGCGCACGTAGATGAAACCCTTGGTCGCGCCGATGGCGATGCCGGCGATGAGCATTCCCTCAATGATGGCGTGCGGATTGCCTTCAAGCAGGCTGCGGTCCATATAGGCGCCGGGGTCACCTTCGTCCGCGTTGCAGACCACGTATTTCTGGCCCGCGCCGTTGCCGGAAGCCCGCGCCAACTCCCACTTCTTTCCAGTAGGGAATCCGGCGCCACCGCGGCCGCGCAGGCCGGAGCGCTTCACTTCCTCAATGACCCACCCCGGCTTGGGGTCTTCCAGCACTTTCTCCAGCGCAGCGTAGCCATTGCACCGGATGTAGTCGTACAGGCGGATAGGATCGATTTGCTCGTTCTTCCCCAGGATGGTGCGCGTCTGCTTCTTAAAGAAGGGAATGTCGTTCTGGCAGTGGTAGCATTTCCGCTCGCCAGTCCCCTTGTAAAGCAGATCCTCCAGCACGCGCCCCTGCGCCACTGCGTCAATCACGCGCGGCACATCCTCCATTTTCAAGAGCGGGTAGAGGTTGAGCGCCGGCTCCACGAGAATGAACGGGTCCATCTCGCAGAAGCCCTGGCAGCCGGTGATGCGCAGCGACATGCGCTCCTGGTAGCTCTTCTCAATGATCTGGCGCTTGATGATACGGATGATGTCGTTGGAGCCGCTGGCCTGGCCACCAGTGCCCGCGCATACGACGAGACATGGCATATCCTTCTGTGGTTCTCCGAGAATCATCCGCCGGAGGTTCGAGAAATCAGCAAGTGTTGAGACTCGTTGCATCCAGTGTTCCCTCAGTAGTTAGTCAAGCATCCGGTCAGCATCGTTCACGGTCAAATGTCGAGCGTGTGGGCCTTGCAGTCCTTACGCGAACATACCTGTAAGACGCCGCCCCCGCGGACAATCATCCGCACCATCGGCGCGCCGCACTCCGGGCATTCGACCGGCCCCGACAGCTCCTCGTGGCAATGGGGGCAGAAGAAGTGAATAACCGCATTCGCCGGCAACGGGTACTCCGACACGACGTTGTAGCTTCCATAGAGCGCGGACAAACACATCCACCCGTGAACCCGCCCGAAAGTGATGCTGACCCGGATGGACGGCAGGCCGTCAACGAGGTGGCTGGAGTCCATTAGGCTGTGGTTGCAGCGGGGGCAGTTAACTTCCACTGGAATGACACGCTGGTCGGTGGCAAGATCAATCTCTTCCGCGCCCGATAGGACTTGCCGGATGATCTCCTTGACTTCCGACCTGCGCACCTTCGAGAAGTACTTGCCGTTGACCACCGCAACCGGCCCGAGTGCGCAGGCTCCCAGGCAGTTCACCGTTTCCAGCGTGAATTCGCGGTCGTCGGTGGTTTCGCCAGCCCGTATCCCCAGCCGGCGCTCAAATTCCTCGGCAATCGCCGGGCCGCCGCGCACATGGCACGCCGTGCCCAGACAGACGGACACGAGATGCTTGCCGCGCGGCTTCAGGCTGAACGCCCTATAGAAGGTTGCCACGCCGTAGATGTCCACGAGGGAGCGGCCGGTGGTCTCGGATACTTCGCGCAGAGCCTCCTCCGGCAGGTAGTTGTACCTGGCCTGGATGCGCTCCAGCAGCGAGATGAGTCCGTCCATCTCGCCATTGCGGGTTTGCGGAGTCAGTGCCTGTTCAGGATCCATATCGCTGTCACCAGTGGATGGGTTGCAGAATCAAAGCAGCCGCGGCTGCCCTTTTGGGCAAAGCCTAGCTGTAGTCCTCACAGAACCAGATTTCCGAGCCCGGCGTCCGGTAGCTGCAGTTCTGGCGGGTCGAGCAGTTGCTGCAGATGCCCTGCGAGCCGCCGTTGGGCTTCGCCGACGCTTCACGGCGCGGAGGAGCCTGTTTGGGGGTCCGGTCGGCGACGACCACGTAGTCGTCAAACTCCTCGCAGAACCAGATGGGTTTGTTGCAGTCCTTGCGGATGGCGCAATCGCTTGCAGCGTTGCAGGTCGCGCAAAGACCTTTAATCTCCTCAGCGGAGACAACCACTTCTTTCGTGCTGATTGGCCTTACAGTTGACATGTTGAATCCTCCATTAATATCCGCCGGAAAACTCCGGCGTGGTCGCGGAGAACACATGCTCCGCAAGCATGAAAACAGCATCCTCGGCCCGCCAGCTTGCGCCGGTACTGGGCTCTCCGCTGCCGTCTTGGTTTGTGCAATTCATCACAAGCGGAGAATAAGGCAGATGCAACCTATTTACAATTGGATAATTCCCGACAGGGAATCCCTGATAGCCTGAGCCGGAAGGCCGTAAGCACTTGCTCCAGCCACGGGCAGAATTCTGGTTGTCAGCGCTACGAATCAACGCTCACCAGCCCTTGCCGAATGGCGTATTTTGTGAGCTCGGCCATGCTGCGCATGTTGAGCTTCTGGCGCAGCCGCCAGCGGTAGGTTTCAATCGTCTTCGCGCTGACGCCAAACTCCTGGGCGATTTCCTTGGTTGTCTTTCCCCCCGCCAGCCGCAGTAGAACCTCTTTTTCGCGGCCGGTGAGGTTGACCTTGCGGTCGCCGTTGGGTCCGGAGTTGTGCCGGATGTACTCCTCGGCAGCGGTCAGGGCGATACACGGGCTAAGAAAGACGACGTTCGCGTCCACCGTGCGGATGGCACGTGCGAGGTCCTGGTGGCAGCAGTCCTTGAGCAGGTAGCCGGCGGCGCCCGCCCGCAGCATCTCGATAACGAAGTTGCCATCGCTGTGGATGGAAAGCGCCAGTACCTTGGTGCCCGGAGCTTCAGCCATTATCAGCTTGGTCGCCTCGATGCCGTTGCATTGCGGCATGGAAACGTCCATGATGACGACGTCCGGATGGTGTTCACGCGCAAGCTGCACCGCCTGCCGGCCGTCCTCGGCCTCTGCTAGTACGCGGATTCCCGGCTGCTTCTCCAGCAGGACGCGCAAGCCCTCACGGAAGATCCGGTGGTCGTCAACCAGAAGTATGCCGATACACATCACACAGGGGATTCGGCGGCCAACACCGCCCGTCCGCATGTGATTATCCTCACAATCTGCCGAGAAGCAATCGGAGATTACCTGTCAGTAATTCGACTGATAAGCATCTGTAATGGAGATGTAGTGAAGTGGTCAGCGGCGCGAGGACAATCAGTCCTCTATGCCTATCAATCCTTCCTTAATAGCGTACTTCGTAAGCTCTGCAACGCTGTGCAAGTTGAGTTTGTCCATTACGTGCTGGCGATGGGTTTCCACCGTCTTGACGCTCACGCCCAGTTTCAGGCCGATTTCTTTGGTGTTGCTGCCTTCCGCCAGCAGCGCCAGCACTTCACGCTCGCGCGGAGTGAGCACCGACGCCACAGCCTGTTCTTGATGCGACTGGTAGCGCGCATACTCCTCCACCACCGTGTCGGCAATCTCCGGGCTGAGGAAGGTCAGGTTCGCGTCCACCGTTCGCACCGCCCGGGCAAGGTCCACCTGCGCGCAGTCCTTAAGCAAATAGCCTGACGCGCCCGCCCGCAGCATCTCCAGTACGTAGTGCTTATCGGCGTGCATGGACAGCGCGACCACCTTCGTCTGAGGTAGCTCCGCAACTATGCGCTTCGTGGCCTCGATCCCGTTCATCTCTGGCATCGCGATGTCCATTATCACTATATCCGGCGCATGCTCCAGCGCCAGTTCGACCGCCTTGGCACCGTTGTCCGCCTCAGCGACCACACTGAGGTCCGGCTCCCTCTCCAGCAGTGCGCGCAGGCCCTCGCGGGTTATCTGGTGGTCCTCCGCCAGTAGAATCTTGATGCGCCGGTCGGCTTTGATCCTCAGGCCGCGCGTCCGGTCGATGGCTGGCGCAGGTGGAGCCTGTGATTCGCCGTCAGCCTTGAGGGGAGCTATCAGCGTAATAATCGTGCCCCGGCCGGGTGCGGAGTCTACTTCCAGCCGTCCGCCCAAGTAGCCCAGGCGCTCGCTCATGTTGAACAACCCGAAGCCGCCTTCTTTTCCGCGTCTTGCCGCCACCGCCGACGGGTCAAACCCAACGCCGTTATCCTCCACCGTAACCTGGATATCGCCATTCAGCTTCTTGGTCTGAACCAGGACTTGGGACGCGCGCGAATGCTTGACCGCGTTCACCAACAGCTCGCGCATCGCCTGAAAAACCAGCATGCGCGTATCTTCGGCCAGCCGCTTGGGAACTTCGTCGTCGCGGAACTCAACGTTCAGCCCGTGCTTGTCGCGCATCTGCTTGCAGAGCCAATCCAACGCGGCAATGAACCCCAACTCGTGCAGCACCGGCGGGCTCAGCTCAAATGTGAGCGACCGTGTGCTTTTGATGGTCTCGTCAATCAGCTCAATCGCCTGTTCAAGCTCCTCCGCGTCCGTAGTGGAACGGAGATCCTCTAGCTTGAACTTGGAGATGGCGAGCGCGTGCCCCACATGGTCGTGCAGCTCCACCGCAATGCGCCGGCGCTCGCGCTCCTCCACCAGCGCCATTTCCGAGGCCAGGCTGCGCAGCTCGTCCTGGTATTCCCTCGCACGCGCTTCAGTTTGGCGGTGCTCAATAATGCGTCCGATGCGCTCGGCGATGGCATCAATGAGCTTCCTCTCCTCAGCAAGGAAGGGCCCTTCGTCCAGTTCAGGCATTCCCTCCAGGTAGAAAACCTCAACGGTGCCGATGTCCTCGCCGTAAACCTGAACCTTGCTGTGCTGCCGCCAGCTTGTCTCTGCAAAATTACCAGTGGTGAAAATGCTCCCGCTCACACTTATGCGGGCGCAGGTAATCCCGGGATAGTGCCATGCGGGCGGTATCAGTTCCACAATCCTCTGCAGCATTTCGGCCACCGACAGCTTAGGGTCTTCCCGCAGGCGCGAAATGCCATACAGGCAGTTAAGCTCCTTCACCCGCTCGCCCAAGTCGTGGGACTTGCGCTGAAGCTCCTCTTCCACCTGCATCCGCTCGGTGATGTCCAGGCCGATGCTGACGATGAACTCCACCTCGCCGGATTCACTGTGCATCACAGTGTTGGACCAGGAGATCAGCCGACGGTCTCCATTCTTTGTGCGCCAGTGGTTCTCGTACTTGCTGGGGAACTTGTCCGACTTCAGGTCTTTGAAGACAGCCTTGACGCCCTTCAGCTCGTCAGGCAGGATGAATAGGTCAAAGAACGCCTTCCCCTCAACTTCCTCAGCCGGGTATCCCGTAACCTCTTCGCAGGCGCGGTTGAACAGCACTATCCGCCCCAGCGTATCCAGCACGATGATGAGCGCGCCCGCCATCTCGAAGATGGACGACACGGCGGCATACTCCCGGTGGATCTTCTCCAGTTCCTTTTCGGGAGCGCCATTCGGCTTCCTTTTGTTCTTGCGCCCTTCAGACATTTGCCATATCCAGGCCGCAGCCGAGACTGCCGCGCCCAGGGGGAACTTACCAGCGAATCTGGCTGCCTGTGAACAATATCACAACCAGCCAGTGCCGAGTGAGTCTAGCATAGGACACGGTCTCAGGTCTATCGTGTAAGTGCAACTCCGTCAAGCGTCCTTAAGGCAAGGCGCCGCCGGAGGGTAATCCCGTTCCGGCGGCGCAAAGCGTGTAATCCTCAGTGTCCAGCAGCTTACGGGAAGATGCCGCGTTCGGCGCCGGCACGCGCCACCCG
>Ga0307425_1002342_pt1 | contig 10758 bp, 7 predicted proteins | sample SalMarWE160330MG_FD_202152 | JGI IMG/M metagenome (GOLD analysis project Ga0307425, IMG submission 202152) | Salt marsh sediment microbial communities from the Plum Island Ecosystem LTER, Massachusetts, United States - WE1603-30 | ecosystem: Environmental > Aquatic > Marine > Intertidal zone >...
ATTCGGTTTTTTCTCACGTTCTATGGGACTCATTGCTGATTCTCTTGATATGCTGGCGGATGCGGTTGTCTATGGATTGAGCCTTTGGGCGATCAACAGGGCAGCAGTGCAACAGAAGAATATCGCTCGCCTTGCAGGTTATTTTCAACTGGCCCTGGCTCTTCTTGGAATCGGCGAGACGGTGCGGCGTTTCCTGGATCCTGCGGCAGCACCTGATTTTAAGACGATGATCATTGTTTCCGCCTGGGCCCTTTGCGGCAACGTAGCCGCTCTATTCCTGTTGAAGAGTTCCCGGGGAAAGGGAGCGCACATGAAAGCCAGCTGGATATTCACTTCTAACGATGTAATCGCGAATTTAGGTGTCATTTCCGCGGGTTTTCTGGTACTGTATACTGCCTCAGCAATACCGGATTTGGCGGTGGGCTGTGTCGTATTTATTTTAGTGGCACTGGGGGCCTTCCGCATTATGAGCCTGGCCCGCTGAATTCAGGTATCCTAATTTAAGCTAATATAAGAGCTTACGGCCATTCCTGACAAAAAAGATATATACCCGTTATCAGCCATCGGATGTCCCGACAGACCGAGCCAATACTTGCTTTTTACCTGCTGTTTTTGTACAATATAGAGTATGCGATTAAATGGGAGGCACCGAGGTGTCTCAGCCGCACTATAATCCGGAAGATCCGAAGATTAAAAAAGCCACCCGGCGGATACTGAAGGTCATCCGGCCGGGAGACGTGGTCAACCAGAAAAACACCTTTCCACGCTGGCAGATCTGGATGATCCTGCCGGTACGGGCCATCCGCCGCTACCAGAAAAAACTTTTCGGTAAATGCTCCCGCTACCAGGACGATCACACCATGTTATTTTTCGATCACCACAAGACGCTATCGGTGGAACCTCCCCGCGCCCTTTTTAAGCCTCTGGAAAGTTACTGCCGCACCGAGATTTCCATATACCGTCTGCGTCACCATGTATTCACTAAAACCGATATCGAAATAATGCTTGAGGCCGCCAGGCAACTGGAGGGCACTGAATATGACGTGGGCCAGCTGGTGGATATCGCCTTGAACAGCCTGCTTCATTATGATCATCAGATCAAGGTTAAGGTGTTCGATTTCGGAGAAGAGAAGAAGGTATGCAGCGTCGGCGTCAGATCCGTTTACGAAAATCTCTACCAGAAGCGTATAAAACGTAAGAATGATCCTTCAACCTGGCTCTTCAATAAAGTCAATCCTAAAAAATGGTCGGCGGAACAGGTTAAACGGTATCATGGCACCGATATCGAAGCCACCGCCCCGGCTCACTTCGCCAATTCCGGTTATTTCGGCAATGAATTCCGCCTGGTGGCGCGCTTTCGCTCAGGAGAGATGATCTATCCTGTCACTCCTATCCGCGTCTTGAGAAAGATCGGCAATAAATTGCGAAACGCTGTGATCAGGATATTTAGATATTAGCGGACCGAGTTTTCTCTAAAGAAGAAAAGGCTTGACTGTTCCCTTGTCTCATGAATAATCCGATACCGCTGCATTATAGTGAACGGGTGTCGGCTGTCTTATATCTGATTTTCATCCTGTTTTAACAGTCATACCTTGAAGGCATTGAATATCTGCGGCGACTATTTTTCAGCGGTCATCTCATTTCAAGATATATACATATAGCAGCGTCTTGCTGTAAAAGAAATAAGCACTGGCAGAGTTATTTCGGTATAGTTGTATTTCCAAAGGAATATGGGTGACTATCATAAGAACACCACGGTGAATAGTTCACTGTCACACTGAGAACTCCAGATATTTTGCTGCAGTAATTACTCGACCGGAGCAGATACAATGAAAGACCTGAAGCCTGGGAGTGTAATCTCCCATTATACGATCAGCGAAAAACTGGGTGAAGGCGGCATGGGTGTTGTGTATAAAGCCGAGGACATCAAACTCAAAAGGACCGTCGCCCTGAAGTTTCTGCCCGAGGAAGTCGTGAAGGATGCAGAGGCGCGCAAGCGTTTCCTGAGAGAGGCACGAGCGGCGTTATCCCTTGATCACACCCATATCGGTACCATCTATGAAGTGCATGATGATGACGATAACACCTTTATTGTCATGGCCTACTATGAAGGCGACACCCTTCAGGATCTGATTAAATCGGGTCCGCTGCCGGTAAAGGACGCCATTGATATCTGCCTTCAGGCAGCCCGCGGACTGGAAAAAGCGCATAAAAAGCATATAGTGCACCGTGACATTAAACCATCCAATATTCTGCTGACTGGAGAAGGACAGGTAAAGATTATCGATTTCGGCCTGGCCAAAGGAGACGGTAAAACCATGCTTACCAAAGAGGGGACGACTTTGGGGACCGCCCAGTTTATGTCTCCGGAACAGGCTCAGGGCCAGGAAGCGGATCAGCGGACCGATATCTGGTCACTGGGAGTCGTTTTATACACGCTGCTCACCGGACAGTTGCCTTTTCAAGGAGATTACGAACAGGCGATTATGTATGCTATTTTAAATGAAACCCCCGAGCCGGTTACCGGCTTGAGAACCGGAATCCCTATTGCCGTCGACCATATCCTTGAGAAAGCAATGGCCAAAGATCCTGCTGAACGATATCAGCATATCGAGGATATGATAGTCGACCTGGCAAAAGTCATCAAAAATAGAAAAGAAGAGAGTACAAGCGGACAGTCCATCCCCGTACGTCGTAAACAAAAAATCGTCGTTCCGCTGTTTGCCGGGATCCTGGTCCCGTTTCTCGTTTGTCTGGCAGCGGTTTATTTTTTCTTCTTGAGATCAAACCGGACCATCGATTCAGTGGCGATTATGCCGTTTGTCAATGAAAGCGGAAATCCGGATTTGGAGTACCTGTCTGACGGGATAACCGAAAATCTGATAAGTACGCTGGCCCTATTGGAAGATTTAAAGGTGATGTCCCGCTATTCGGTATTTAGATACAAGGGAAAGGATATCGAGCCCAAATCAATAGGAGAGGAATTAAATGTTCGAGCTGTGCTGCTGGGAAGGATCGTTCAGCGGGACGATGATCTGACGGTCAGTCTGGAGCTGGTGGATACGAAAGATGATCATCAGATCTGGGGCGCCATGTCTTACAATATGATGGGCGAATATTCCCAGGCGCTGGACAGACTGGATCTGATACAAGAGAAGGCCCGGAACTGGAGTCCGTGGATGGCGGAGCGAATCTATACTTTGGTGGCGGTCGGACGAAATGCGGAGGCTGAGGAAGTACTGGAGCGAATACTGAATAAAGCGGAAAAGCAGTATGTCGAACCCTATTTCGGGGCGGTTGCCTACGCTGGATTCAAGAATATTGATAAGACATTCGAATGGCTTGATAAGGCATTAGCGCAGAGGAATCTTCGAATAATGCTGGTAAAAGTCGATCCTAAAATGGCCTTTTTACGGAATGATCCGCGGTATGCGGCGTTACTGAAGAAAATAGGCCTCGAAGAAACATGATAAGATTTTACTGTTCATCGATTCTGAATAAAATATTATCTTGATAATCGTACCATTACATAGTACTGTATGATCCTGAAGCAGACAGATGTGGATTGAATGGTCAGAGCGATGAGATTGTCATATGCCTGAAACCCGCAGACTCGCCGCCGTCATGTTCACCGACATCGCGGGATACACAGACCTGATGTCTATGGATGGCTCCCGGGATTAAATAATAACGGATGAATAAATGAAACGGATCATCGCTTATATTTATATTTTCTGTCTTGGCACGGGGTTTTGCTTTGCTGAAGAAACAGCTGCAGGAAACAGACTAAAACTCATTCCTTATCCCCACACGGTGATACCCCAAACCGGAGTCATGTCACTAAAAGGAACGTTGGAGATTGCCGCCCGTCTGGACAGTTCCGGTGACAGCTTTGCCGCCGAACAGCTGGCGCATGAACTGAAAAACAGAATTGGAGGTAATCCATTTATCAGCAGCGAGCCTGAACGGGCCTCTATCCTTCTCACCCGCTGTGCGGCGGACAGTCTGGGACGGGAAGGCTACGTGCTGGATGTCCGTCCGGCCCTGGTCGAAATAGTTGCTCCCACCGCAGCAGGGATCTTCTACGGAGTGCAGACCCTGAGGCAGCTGATCCGGGCCAACCTCAATCCCGATTCCAGTCTCGACTGTGTCACTATCGTCGACCGCCCGGCTCTGGTCTACCGGGGCTGGCAGGATGATATCAGCCGGGGACCCATCCCCACACTTAACTATCTGAAACGGCAGGTCAGAACCCTGTCTGAATACAAACTGAACTGCATGACCCTGTACACGGAACATGTGTTCAAGCTTAAAAAATATCCGGTGATTGCTCCGGAAGACGGCATTACCGCGGCTGAGACCCGGGAGCTGATCGATTACGCTAAAAATTATCATGTGGAGGTGATCGGCAATTTTCAGTCCTTCGGCCATTTTAGACAAATCCTGAAACATAAAGAGTTCGCCCGTCTGGCTGAAACCCCGAATGTTCTCTCACCGGCCTTTGAGGAGAGCTATAACTTTTTACGGGATGTGTTCGCGGAGATCGCTCCGGCCTATGAGAGCCCTCTCTTCAATATCAACTGTGATGAGACATTCGGGCTGGGTACCGGTCCGGCCCGGGCTATGCTCGACTCCCTCGGTAAAGAGGGTGTGTACGCTTACCATATCAACAGGATTAATAATCTCCTGAAACCGTATGGAAAACGGATCATGATGTGGGGCGATATCGCCCGGGATTATCCCGGGATCATTCCGAAGCTGCCGAGCGATCTGATCGTCCTGCCCTGGGGGTATCACGCGGCTGATAGTTTTGAGAGTGATATCCTGCCTTTTACTAAAATGGGTTTTGATTTTATCGTCTGTCCGGGGGTGAGCTGCTGGAACCGGATCTATCCGGATTTCGACACGGCTATATTCAATATCTCAAATTTCGTACGGGACGGTGTGCGGCACGGCGCCCTTGGTATGCTGAATACCACCTGGGATGACGATGGTGAAAACCTGGCCAACTATAACTGGTATCCCCTGATCTGGGGAGCTGAGATGGCCTGGCATCCCATCGTTCCGGAAGAACTCTCGATGATGGGGGAGGCACGGCAGGAACGGCTGGCCGGATTCGATGGCGCCTTTGATCCGCTGTTTTTCCGGATGGAGAGCGACTCTCTGGTCCGTGCCATGAATCATTTAAGCCGGCTCGGGCTGCGGCAGGGGGCAGGCGGCCTGAACGACCGGGAATTCTGGACGAAGCTGATCGACATAGACAGTCAATCCCATCCGGCGGCGGGTCCGGTTCCGGAGGAGGTGACAAATCTGGCGGCGGAACTCACCGCTCTTGCCCACCGGGTTCGGCAGAACAGAGATGTGGCGGAGAGCGCCGCCTTCGCATCCCGGAGAGTAAAGGTCCTGGCTGAGAAGACGGAACTGGGTTGGGCGCTCGATCAGCGAGCAACCGCAGGGCGGGAGAAAGCGCTGCGTATCCGTATCGCCACGACGGGAGAAGAGATTGCAGGTCTGGCCGGAGAGTATGAACGGTTATGGAATCTGGAAAACCGCCCCTGGTGGCTGAACAGGAATCTTGAGAAGTACCGCGCTCTGCAGCGGGATATAATCTCGACCCCGGACTATGTCCGCATCATCCCGGATACCAACACCTTCTCCAGAAAGAGACAAATACATTTAAAGCCTCTCTTCCCGGTAGACGCGATTTACTACACGGAGGACGGGACCGATCCCGACAAACATTCAAAGCGGTTTATTAATCCTTTCTTTCTGAATCAGACTGCTACTGTCAAGGCCCGGAGTGAAAAGAACGGTATTCTCGGCAGGATTTCAGAGGAAAACGTGTTTGTCTACAGCGGAATGGTATCAACAATTCAAACTAGATATCCATACGCTCCCCAATACTCGGCAGGCGGATTGATCGGACTGGTTGACGGTATATACGGCAGCACCAATTTCCGGGAAGGCGGGTATCAGGGCTACTCCCGAAACGATTTTGATATTGTCATCGACCTGGGCACGGTGCGTGATCTGCAGTCCATCGAGACCAGTTTCCTTCAGGATACCCGGTCCTGGATTCTTTTCCCTGAGTGGGTGGAGTACTCCATCTCGCTTGACGGCGCGTCGTACGAAGAGATTGCTAAAATTAATAACCAGGTGAATCCTGCCCTGGAGGGCGGAATGAAGCAGACATTCAAGGCGGATCTGAGCAGCCGGCGGGCAAAATACATTCGGGTTCGGGCCAAGAATGCCGGGATCCTTCCGGAATGGCATAAAAGCGCGGGCGGAGACGCTTGGCTGTTTGTGGATGAGGTTTCGATACGGTAAAAGAGTGATGGATGAGAGGATGGGGACATATTGAGGGATAAAAGTGACTGAACAGCGCAGACTCGCAATCGTCATGTTCACCGGCATCGTGGGAGATAGGGCTCTGCAGTTTGAAAAATAATTATTAGTGATATGAAATACAATCCGGAAAAACATAACCGTAGATCTATACGGCTAAAAGAATGGGATTACTCCGATCCCGGAGCCTATTTTGTGACGGTGTGCACACAGAACAGGGACTGCCTGTTGGGTGAGATCCAGAACGGTAAAATGAAATTAAACAGGTTTGGGGCCATTATTTTGGAAAAATGGAACCGGATACCGAATCATTTCAAAAACGTTCAATTGGATGCATTTCAGATAATGCCCAATCATATTCATGGTATATTATTCATTATCGACGTTGTAGGGGCGAAGCATTCCCGGTCTGTTTCGTTTCTGATTCTTCCGAATGGTTCCCGGAATGCTTCGCCCCTACATAACCGGCCAAATGGCACACAACCAGGGTCTGTATCTGCGATTATGCAGAATTATCAATCACAACCCGAAAAATCAATCAAATGCGAAAAACGCCAGGCGATAAATTATGGCAGCGCAATTATTATGACCGAATCATTCGTAATGATACCGAATTACAGAACATCCGGGAATACATCGTCAATAATCCTTTACAATGGGAATTAGACGAAAACAATCCGCTACATCGGAATAACGGGAAATGATCCCATGACTGAAATCTCCAAACTCGCCGCCGTCATGTTCACCGACATAACCGGATGCGCGGCCCTGATGTCCCGGGACGAACAGAAAGCACTGTCAGTCCTGGAGAAAAACCGGACGCAGCAGAAGTCCCGGGCGAAAATGCACAGCGGCGAGTTCCTCAAGGAGATGGGCGACGGCACCCTGCTTTGTTTTCAAAGGGCCCGATATGCGGGCCGCTGCCGATCTTTCCTAGGCGGATGCTGAAGGAAGAATAAATCTCAAAGGATTCTATAACATCATTGATGGCAGGAGCCATCTATCATCCGGACGGACAGACCTATGCAAAAAAAACATTCTGGAAAAACAACAGAAATCATCCTGCGGTTTTTGGCCGAACCTACTGATATCAATCTGTTTGGTAAAGTCCACGGGGGCGCCGTGATGAAATGGATCGACCAGGCGGGATATGTCTGCGCCACGGGCTGGTGCGGCCTTCCCTGTGTGACGGTGTATGTGGGGGGCATCCGGTTTCATAAACCGATTCTCATCGGGAATCTGGTAGAAGTTCGCGCCCGGCTGGTCTATACGGGGAAAACCAGCATGCATATGCGGGTCGAGGTTCGGGCGGCTGATCCGAAAAAAAAACATTTCACCCGGACGACCCAGTGTACCATTGTATTTGTGGCCATTGACGATAGGGGCCGGCCTGTGGATGTTCCCAAATGGGAACCCTGTACTCCGGAGGAAAAGCGGCTGGAACAGGCCGCCATCCGTTTTATGGAGTCGGGAAAGCAGGCTGATGAAGAGATGGTATCGGCTTTCTAATGAGACGGAATCGACTATGAAAGAAACGCGCAGACTCGCCGCCGTCATGTTCACCGACATCGCCGGCTATACATCCCTGATGTCCAAAGATGAGCAGAAGGCGCTGTCCATCCTCGAGAGAAACAGAACGCTGCAAAAATCACTGGCTAAGAAACATAACGGTGAATTTCTCAAGGAGATGGGCGATGGAACCCTGCTCTGTTTCCAGAGCGCTCTGGATGCGGTGCGGTGTGCGATGGAAATTCAGCAGTCCGTCAAAGGTGATCCCGATCTCAACCTCCGTATTGGGATTCATCTGGGGGATGTTGTTTTTAAGAATGGGGATGTGTTTGGAGACGGTGTTAATGTGGCCTCCCGGATTGAAGCATTGGCTCAAGAGGGCGGAATCTGCATCTCGGAAGCGGTTAACAAACTGATCAGCAATCATCCGGAGATCAGGACCACTTTTATTGGCGAAAAACAATTAAAGAATATTAATCAACCGGTCAGGATCTATTCCATCACCGATAAGGAAACCGCACAACACACTGGCATGTCTAAAAGTCATGCCGGACGAACATATCCTCTGATAAAAATTACAGCAGGATTGATTCTCGTCCTCATTATAAGTTACTTTCTGTTTAATGAATTCAGAAACAATCAAGATCAAACAATCTCCTCAATCGCCGTCCTGCCTCTGGAAAACCTGTCAGCCGATCCCGATCAGCAGTATTTTGCTGACGGCATGACAGATGTCCTCATAGCCGAGCTCGCCCAGATTAGTGCCCTGAGAGTTATCTCCCGGACATCCGTAATGCAGTACAAATCAACGAAAAAATTAATCCCTGAAATCGCCCGGGAGCTGAATGTGGATGCCTTGATTGAAGGAACAGTTCTTCAGGATGGTGATCAGGTAAGAATTACAGTCCAGCTTCTCAGAGCAAAACCCGAGGAGCATCTATGGGCCCAAAATTATCTCCGGAATTTAGAGAACATAATTTCTTTACAGGAGGAGGTGGCTCGTAGTATTGCAGACACAATCCAAATTACCTTGACCCAGGCAGAAAAATTAAGATTGGCCAGTGCCCGGCCTGTTGACCCGAAAGCCTTTGAATACTATCTGAGAGGTCGTCATTCCTGGAATGAGAGAACTTTCACTGATTTTAACAAGAGCTATGAGTACTTCAAAAAAGCAATTGAAGCCGATCCGACCTATGCTCCGGCCTATGTTGGTATTGCAGATTACTATACCATGCTCGGCTTTTATTCAATGCTGGCCCCCAACCAGGCTTTTCCCCAGGCTAAAGAGGCGGTTGAGAAAGCGCTTAAGCTTGATAATGATTTAGCAGAGGGCTATACCTCGCTGGCCTATATAAAAATGCTCTACGATTGGGACTGGCTGGGAGCTGAAAAAGATTTTCACAAAGCGATCCAATTGAATCCCAATTACTCTGTAGCCTTTCAATGGTACGGGGAGTTTTTAAGCGACATGGGAAGACATGAAGAGGCAATCGAAGCAAGCGAAAAGGCTCAGTCACTGGATCCATTCTCTCCCATCGCTAAAGTGCAATTAGCAGGATCGCTCTATAATGCAGGATATCTCAAGCGCGCAATATCTGTCTATAATGAAGTACTGGAATTGGAACCTGACTTCCTGAGTGCACATTTCTTTTTATCCTATGCTTACGTCTCTCTGAGGAAATTTAACGAGGCAATTAATGAGGCTGAATTTGTCGCTGCTTCTGCAAACGAACGTGTTCCCGGCCTGACCATTCCGCTTGGGTATGCTTACGCCAGGGCCGGTAGAATCTCCGAAGCAGAAGAAATACTGGATGGGCTCATCCAATCATCTCAAAAAGCCTATGTGACACCTTTCGGGATTGCCACGATTTATTCAGCCCTGGGGAAAAAAGATATGGCGTTTGAATGGCTTGAGAAAGCATATAAGGCCAGAGATAATTGGCTTCTTCAGATTTTAGTTCATCCCAGTTTAAACGAACTTCGGTCTGATCCAAGGTTTGATGCTTTAGTAAAAAAAATGGGTTTAAATCACAATGAAAATCAATAACGGTTCATCCTAAAGGGTCACAGCTCATGACCGAACAACGTAAACTCGCCGCCGTCATGTTCACGGACATCGCCGGCTACACGGCCTTGATGTCGAAGGATGAACAAAAGACTTTGCAAATCCTCCAGAAAAACCGGGAGCTGCAGCAGTCCCTGGCTGAAAAACATAACGGTGAATTCCTCAAGGAGATGGGCGACGGTACGCTCCTCTGTTTCCAGAGCGCCCTGGACGCGGTGCGCTGTGCCGTGGAGATGCAGAAAGCCCTCAAGGACGATCCCGACCTGCAGCTGCGCATCGGCGTTCACCTGGGTGATATTGTGTTCAAAGAAGGCGATATCTTCGGGAACGGGGTAAACATCGCCTCCCGCCTTGAGCCGCTGGCCAAACCGGGCGGAATTTGTCTCTCGGAACAAGTATTTCACAGTGTCCGTAATTTGCTGGATATCAAAGTCATTTCTCTGGGAAGGCAAAAACTGAAAAATGTGGATAAGCCGGTAAAAGTTTATTCCCTCGTCTCCGCGGAATGGAAACCGGCCCGTGTCTATCTGGAAAAACTCAAACAGAAACTGTCCGCTGCCGCGAGGATGTATTACTTGATCGGCGGTCTTTTCTTGATAGGGGCATATTTTATTATTTTTCAAACGGATCTGCTCTTTTCCCGGACGGTGCCTTCCATTGGCGTCCTTTATCTGAAAAACCTGGGAAATCCGGCGGATGAATATTTCTCCTATGGCGTCACCGAAGATATCATCATCGACCTTTCCAAAGCAGGAACACTCTACGTGCCGGCGATAAACGATATCCTTGCCTTTAAGGACAGCGAAAAATCGCTTACTGAAATCTCGGCCGCACTCAGA
>Ga0307425_1002344_pt1 | contig 10754 bp, 20 predicted proteins | sample SalMarWE160330MG_FD_202152 | JGI IMG/M metagenome (GOLD analysis project Ga0307425, IMG submission 202152) | Salt marsh sediment microbial communities from the Plum Island Ecosystem LTER, Massachusetts, United States - WE1603-30 | ecosystem: Environmental > Aquatic > Marine > Intertidal zone >...
TTGTAAGATGAGCTCGGGAACACCGGATTATTATCAGACGGTAAGACAGGTTTACGGCTCCGCGAAGTGTGAGTATGGCGGAAAGTATGTTAACGCAAGTGCTGATACGATTCTTGGTACCGCCGGCGGCAAGGGCGTAATTTACGGTGGGCAAATATCGATAACAGGAACGGGGGTCCAGTACGGCGATTCGATAAAGCTTTATATTGACGATGAGCAGATAAGTTTCGGGACATTTCAGCAGATGAATCTTTACAACGTGAATAAAGAGCATCGGTCTGCTTTGTATATCATCAAGTATGATGATATCAATTATCGATACGGGTTATCGTTGTCACATGGAATAACATTCGATTTGAGCTTCGAGCTTAGATATACGGAAGTTCACGGACGGACGCCGGCCGTCGGATGGACGGTTGTGTATGCGGTGTTGTAAAAGAGGAAAAAGCGGGAAAGATTGTGGTAGGAATTGAAGTCATCGGCCATATAATAATAACAGTCCTTGCGGTTACGGCCCTTACCGTTAAGCTCGAGCATAGGCTGACGAAGATAGAGACGGACCTAGACTGGATGAAGCAGGCGATAAATACTAATTTTAACGGAGACTTGAAAAATGAAGAGCGTAAAAACATGGATAAGTCATAATCAGGGGACTTTTTTTGCGTTGATTGTAATGGCCGGGATCACGGTTTACGTGTTCGGCTGCCAGTCAAAGGTAACAAGTATTATGCATCCGTCCAGGATGGTGACAGGCGATGAGCTCAAGCTGGAGGTTGATGTTGAGGCAAAAAGGCTCGAGGCTGAGCTTGATCAGATTTACAAGCAGGCCGAATTGAAGTATCAGGACCTGGCCAGGCAGGATGCGATAAAGCAGAAGCTTGTCGATTTCGCTTTGATTACGCAGAGCAGCGGTGCCGTCAACCCGGCAGGAATTATAGGATTACTGGTCGGAGTGCTCGGTGTGGGTGCGACGATAGACAACCGGATTAAGGACAAAGTAATCAAGAACCGGCCTGTACCGAAAGTCGAGGCGTAAATAATGGCAAAAAAAAAGAAAGTGCTGGGACCCGGCAGGCTGCCTAACATCATGCCAAACTATCCTCATATGCTGAATGAGGACAGGGACATTTGGTCAACGTTTTTGGCTTTAGATGAGTATCCGATTGAAAAGGTCTGGTATGATGTGCATTGCGGGTTCGGATTGCCTGTGCCGGCGGGATCGCCGGAGTCGGCGTATAAGATTTCACAAGGAGTAACGCGTAAAAGGATCGATGTAATTTGCACGGTCAAAAACGAACTTTGGATAATCGAGATCAAGCCGCACGCAAATATGAAGGCGCTCGGGCAGATAATTACTTACGAGCGGCTTTTCCGGGATGAGTACGAAACGAGCTATAAGATTGTGCCGGTGTTACTGTGCTGGTCTATAGATCCGGACATTATGCAAAGCCTGGTAAGTATGGGAGTGCGTGTATTGCACCCGATTAAGGAAGAGCAAAAGACGGAAGACATGCCGATTTGAGGCCGAAAAAAAAATTCATTTCAGCGGCTAAAAAATAAAAGATGAACAAACGGACTCCAGCATTGGTGAGGGCTTACTTCCGTTTGTTCTATTTTTAACAACCGGGGGGACCTATAGCTGGCGCTTTCACAGAGTGCCTTTTGACCGGGTATCCCTGGGAGGGGATGAGGCAGAGAAGCAGACCCGGAAGGCCTGCTCAGATTCCCCGGTCGGGTGTTCAGCGTCGTGAGCTTGGCCGGGCATCTAACCATTTCGGGGACGTTCGGCTCCCTGCTGCAAGGCCCGGCTCTGAGCAAGCTTTCGCTGGACGGGCTAGGTCAGGTCCCGCCTCTTATGACAGAACGTTGACCAATTACGAAGCCCGGTCTTTGCTGGAACCTGTCCGCGGACTGTGCATGGTTACCATTGCAAATAGGTTTTTATGTGATGAATAGTCGAAATCCATATAAAGATAAATACGGAAGATGCGGCACAAAAACAATAGAGAAAATGGCGATCAGGGCTTTAAAAGTCAAAAAATGAGGCATATTAGCAAGATAGTGCTAAAAGACAGCAGGATAATTATAGTAATAAACGTAGCAGGGGTACGGGGGGGCGTGTAGGATATGATGAGCATGAACTTCATGTAACAGAAAGGATGTTAGCAGTATGCTCATAAAACGAATTTACAGGCAGCACACGGCGACCGTATTAGCACTGCCGAGGCCGGCACTCGATGCGCTCCAGGTTAAGGCAGGAGATTATTTGGTGCTGGACATCGACGACATTAATCACGAGGTGACATTGGCAAAGGTGCCGGAAAGGAAATTCAGAGATGGAGAATCATTGCAAAATCGAAATCAGCAGGATAAAGGTGGGCAAGCATGAGCAGAGGGCTTCCGAGGATGATGAGCAGTTTAACGAGCTATGTAACAGCATTGGGCAGATCGGTCTTATCAACCCTGTTATTGTTACTGCTGATGGCGATTATTATAACTTGGTTGCCGGGCACCGAAGGCTCTCGGCGTGTAAGCGATTGGGTTTTCGAGCAATTGATTGTATTTTACGCGAACCGGCCGGGGCTGTGGATGCGGAGATCACTTTTGCAGAGAATTTTTGCAGACGAGACCTCACAGCGCTCGAGCAGGCGTGTGCGATAAATGACTGCTATAAGAACGGCGTTATGACCGTTGAACAAATGGCAAGGGCATTCCACCGATCTGAAAACTGGATAGCTGCTCAGATAGGTATGCTTGACTGGCCGGATGATGTTTTGCAGGCCATTCATCGGGACCTGATTTCCGTAAGTGCGGCCAGAAATCTTGCGATGATAGATGATGATAGTTACCGGGCTTTCCTGCTCGACAACGCAGTAGGATCCGGAGCGACCGCAAGAGCGACCGCGGCATGGCTGCAGGCGTGGCGGAGCTCAAGGCCGGCCGAGGAGGCTGTTAAAGAAGAGCTGCCGGCCGGCAGTCCTCCGCCGGCCCCGCTAGTACCTCAGGCACCGTGTCTGTGCTGTGGAGAGATCCACCGCATGGATCAGATTTCACATGTTCCGATCTGCCAGAGTTGTATCCATATAATTAGAGGCGTCGGACAGGCGTAATCAATACGTGATGTTCGGCTTTGAGCAATCGGCATTAAATGTCACTGAGTCAATAGCTTTTCGCATTTCTTCACCGTTCGGATGAGTATAAACCTGGGTGCTGGACAAGTTGCTGTGACCGAGAAGCATCTGGACCGTTCTCATGTCAGTAACTTTCATGAGCCTTGTAGCGAAGGTGTGGCGGAGCATGTGAGGGTTGACGGGACGGCCGATGGAATTCATGCCGGCACGATTGAAGATACGCTCTACCTGACGCGAGGACAGGGACGGCGATTCGGCGGAGGCCGAAAAGGCATTGCAGGCGGAAATCCGGTTGTCTATCGTCCAGAATGATTCGTGCAGATCAAGTATGGATCCACATAACCGTTCGCTAACCGGAATTTCTCTTTGCTTATGGTTCTTTGCGATGTCGCTTGTAACGATAAGATTTGTCACAGGCTTATAAGAGAACCAAAGATGCTCGATGCGGACCTTTACGACCTCGCCGACCCTGAGGCCGGCCTCGACCATAAGACAAGCCATAGCATAGTTACGGACGCACATAATTTTCTGACGTTCCGTGTGGTGATCGTTTTTTATGTAGTTGAGAAATTTGACGAGGTCCGGGGCCAATAAGATTTTCGGCGTTGCTGGCATAGTTAATTCTCCGATTGAAGTTTTGATGCTTTCTTACCGAGCCTGAGCCACTGTGCACTTGTAAGGCCGATCTTGGCCTGAGTAACTGTGAAGTGGCGGACAAAACTATCCATCAATTCAGCTTTGCATGTTGCGTGACAAACAAAAAAGCCGTCGACAAAAAACAGGTCGAAGCCGTTTGCGTGGTTTTTGACGTATTCAGAAATGACCACGCTGGCCTCCATAATTAATTGTTCGTAATTTTTCATGGTTTACTCCTTTAAGGGTATAATCACATTGACCTTAAAATTGGGCAAAAAAATCATACACTCATTGACATCGGGTCTTATAGGGCCGGTGCTCCATTCGATTAAGTCTTTTTTGCGTAGTTTAGGTCTTCTAGAGACGGTTCTTGCTTCGAAAAGTATAGCTTGCTCCATCTTTCTAAGTGACATGTTTAACTCCTTAAATTTAAATTTAATAAAAGGGAAGGGCGGCGGCATCCGGGCAATGACCGCCGCCCGGGGATCCATGGCAACGAGCCACGGAAACTGTTATAGAGAAAATTTAGTTTACACGATTTTCAGCAGCGAGAGAATCTCGCTGTACCGGCTCAGGCTCAGCGGCTTCGGCTGATTCAGTCATTCCAGGCAATTCCTCGCAGAGAAATGTTTTAAGCTGTCCCAGAAAAATAGCGGAATTACCTTTGTCGTTTACTGAATAAGAAAATTCTGCGTGTGCGAGCATTGCTCTTGTTGTGACGATGATGTGTGCGATGTGCATAGAAGACTCCTTTCTGAAAAAATGATAAACATATTTATTAACTGCGATCAAGGCATGAAGGGGGGACGTTACCGGGCCCAGGACTTCAGTGTTTTCATGAATTGAGGCATATTCCGCTCCAGTCAGCTGATAGGCTCCGAAGTACTTGCAACCTTTTTTGCGAAACAGATACCAATGCTTGACAGGCTTTCTTGTGGTGGTTTTTTTACGGCGGTTAGTTGTCATAATTAGATCCTTAATTTAGATAAAATTATTAGCGTGCTGCAATCAAGCAATCAAGAAAAGACTTGAACGGGCCCCGGACCTGGTAGCTGTCAAGCACAGAAGCACGCTCCAAATAAGTCAGATGATAGGCGGACCACTCAACGCAACCTTCTTTGCGAATTAGGAACCAATACTTGACAGGCTTTGTTGGGGTTGTTATTAAACGGCGGTGAATTGACATAATCAGCTCCTTTCAAAAGCGACGTTAATATAATCAGTATATCGGCAATCACGACTTATTGTCAACAGAAAAACCGACAAATATTTAGCGACGGAAAAATAATTTAATCTCCAGCTCCTTGTGTAAATAGGTCGGAGTTTGTATAGACTGCGACATAAACTGAGAATACGCGTTTTCTGGCAAGAAAATTAAACTACCCACACCGGATAGGAAAGCGACCAGAAGCCCTCTGGGGCCATAACTCAGCCCGGCCGGTGCGATTGGACATAACGACGCCGGTTCGTCGATTCTGGAGGCATCTGGAAACGCGGCAATATATTGGGTGATCGCGGCATGCCAGGTAAAAAATGATAAAATTATTGACGGACGTGCGGGGGGGCTTATAAAATTAACCAGTGGTTTGTCAATATTCCTTTCTTCGGCCCGGGTGGAATGAGGCCTGGGCCATTTATAAGTGACGGTGACATTGCTAATCCTCCTTAAGAAAGCCCGGTGAAATCACACGCCGGGCTTTTATGCGAACATAGCTGCGTAGGGACCGGCCGTGCGGAAGGTCCTTTAAATAATAAGGGCACGGAAAAACGGGCAGGCCGGCCAATTATCCTTCAAACAGGACCCGCGGAGCGGGTGACTTTAAAACTGCAGGGCCGGCCGGCTGTGTAAGTGCCTTCGGCGGTGGAACAGCCGGCCGGCCTGCGAGAGCTGCCGGAGGCGCTCGAGCGCTCAAAATAGTCTTGGCCTTGCCGTTCCTCTTGAATATGGCAGCAGCTGAAATCCCCACAATTTTTTGAAGGTGCGATTCGGGCTACATCTAACAGCCCGCAGCTTCTGCGGTACTTTGCAATTGCCCGCCCGATATCGGTTTTGTGATTATGTAAAAATTCTCGGACACTCACTATCATAATCACAAAACTTCACCTTCAAAAAATCGAACGTAGTGAGTGAAGATGTCTTTTCTTCATAGTGGGGATTTCAGCTGCTGCCATATTCAGCGAACCGCTGTGAGCTTCGGAGCTTCTCCGAGTAAGAAAGAACAAAAGTCCTTGCGTAAAAAATGTTGGAGGTGAAAAAACGTTACACAAAGAAAGTCAGAAAACGGGGCGAACATGACAATGGGATTTTCGGGGGTTGGAGCAACGCATGCGGGCGGTTGTGTGTGAATGTTTACGACAGCAGAGGGCGGCACACGTGCAGAGAGGCGGCGACAGCTGCCCGCTTCGGGCAGCAACGAGCCGCCTTTTAAACTAGAGGCCCGGCCGAAAGAAGCTGTTGTCGTACGTGCGAAGGGTTGCTGGGGCCGGCGCTCGGGCGGGCTCAGGGGAGGGTCCGGGAGGGGAGGAGCCCCGAAGGGGCGGCCCCTCCCGAAGCCCACGCCCAGAACCTACGCAGGGCCCTCCTTTGGGGATCTTCTTTTACGTTCGGCGACAGCTTTATGCGATATTGTATGATGCTCACGGATGATGCTTCAAGTGTGTTGTGGTTTTGGGTTTTGGAGAACGAGCTGCGAGTTACCTGGTGTTGGGGAAATGGTTAACGTTAAGATAGTAATGAGTTACCTGGGGGATTGATTGTTGTTAATATGCGGATGGTTCTTACGATGTGGTCCACGATGGTGTTTATGATTGAAATTAAGTGCATGAGGATTAAACGGTTGGTTGTGACGTGGGAGATTGTACTGATTATTCGATTGGTGGAAGGTTGTTTACTGCGATGTGGTCTACGATGGGCCTGGATGTGCTACACGTGGGGCTTACTGGAAGGTTTGTGTTTTTGTTTCGGATAATAAGTGAGATTTTGTTTGTCTGGTTAGTGAGGTTTGCTGGTTGCAGAATTGTTGTTATGATGAAAACGAATTGGAGTCGAAGTATAGTTGAAGTCGAACGGGTCCATCGTTCGTGTGTATGTGATATGCTGTTGTGTCGAAGTCGAATTGTTCCTGAGTCGAAGTTAAAAAGCTGTCAAGTCGAAGTAAATATGTGTCAAATGCGGTTCTGAATTGTGATTTGATGTCGGAAGTGAAAATATATTCGCCACGATTTAATGCTGCGGAAATTGTGGTAGTTTAGCCACTTGGAAGTATTTTAAAGTGTTTTTTTGTGTAAAACGACGAGAAAGGAGCGTAAATAATGAGTATATTTGTATGGGATGCACATGTAGAGATTGAAGCTGAAACAATACAGGATGCCTATGATATATTGATGGAGACGGATGATGTAAATTGGGTTTATGATGAAAGTTATGAAATCGAGGAGTAAAACATGGGCAGTTACGTAAGGATTTACAGGATGCCGGATGGTCTGCTGATAGGTTATCATGCAGAGCAGGGTGGTTATTTGAAGTTCGCTGTTCTTCCGCAAAATAACAAGGTGGTTTATGCATACGTGAATCCGGAGGATGATCACAGGTTCGAGCTCATAGCTGCTGTTCGGTCCCCGAAAAGTGTTCTAGGAACATGGGATGCAATACTTGTTAAGGACAACAGGACCGGTGCAGTTAGAACATCGAAAGCCGAGTTTCTAGGTGTTGCTTATGAGGTCGGGCAGAACAGGTACATGATGGGAAGGACCCCCCTGCAGGCAGGTTAGTAATGTATTTTCAGGTAAATGTAAAGAATAAGATTGTCGTGTGTGTAATTTGCTGTTATACGTTAATGGTGTAATGAACGTTAAACGTAAACAAACAAACGTCAAGGACCGGTCAAGAAGGGAGGTGTAAGAGACCGGCAAAAACAGACAACAATTCATTGGAGGCCAAAAACATGGCTTTTATAAGAAGTATCGAATCGATAGCAACGAAGTGGGCGGAAGTGACACCGATGCGAAGCGGTGATTACGCCGCCGGAATAGCGAACCCGAGGCGAAGCTGGGCCGCTGCAACGAAAGAGGCTGAGAAGGCTTACGAGGACGGGGTCGCAAAGTCGATTGCACGCAAGGCATTCGGCAAGGGTGTTGTGGCCGCGGGCGACGCCAAGTGGTCTCGCAAGGCAACGGTCAACGGGACAAGAAACTGGGGTCCTGGTGTATCGGAAGCAAAGGGCGACTACGCGTCTGGTTTTGCACCTTACAGGGACACGATCGAGCAAACGAAGCTGTCACCGAGATACGCAAGAAGGGACCCGCGTAACCTGGTGAGGGTCAACGAGATAGTGGCGGCACTGTCTGCGAAGAAAGAGGCGATAGCGGCGAAGTGATAAGGTGACGTCAGGACCTAAAAAAAGTAAGTATTAAGAGTTCGGACAAATTGTAAAGTAAAGTTAAGAAAGAGGTAACGTATTATGCCTAAGAGAATAGCTACAATTCAGGCCCCGAAAGATTTAGGTGCTTCCGGGACCGAAATAATTGACATCCGGGCGAAGGATGTCATCTCGAAGATAGCGATGATGTTTAGGGTCGTTAACGTCACGGTATCTGTAATGCTGGATGCGGTCTCCGCGTGCATTCAGAAGGTCGAGCTTTGCGACGGTTCGGAGGTGATAACGTCTGTAGAAGGTGCGGAGCTGCAGGCGATAAACTTCTACGACACAAAGGTAATGCCTCATCATGAGATAAGCCTGACGGTCGGGGGCATGTTCGAGGTAGGGCTTAACCTTGACTTCGGCAGGTTCCTTTGGGACCCGCAGTTCGGCTTCGACCCGAAAAGGTTTGTCAATCCTCAGCTCAAGATCACGTTCGATGAGGATGCCTGCAACACTTCCGCGGTTGTCAATGAGTTTTCTGCTTATGCTTACGCGTTCGATGAGAGCTTACCAACGCCGGCTAATATGCTGGTAAATCGTCAGATTAAGAAGTACGCAATGGCGGCGTCGAGCCATGAATACCCTGACCTGCCGAGTGACAGGCCGATTAGGAAGGTGATTGTCAGAGGCTATAGCACAGACCACAGTCCGATCACACTGTTCGATACGATTAAGCTGAGCCTCGACAATGACAAGCACGTGCCAATCGATATGAAGGCTGCGAGCCTGGACAGGATCCTTTCATCGATGTACCCGCGTATAGTCGAGGAATACACGCTCGATGCTGTAGTGACTGCGAAGACTCTTTTCTCGGCACTATCGGCAGAACAAAGTATGAACATCGAGTACGATGAGACTGCCTTTGTAACCGCACAGACAGTACTGGCTCAGCCGGTCTGGACCGGGGCGCAGTGTGAGCTCGCAGCGAGCGTGGACTTGAAGGCTGACAGGGCGACGGTTACGGGCAGAATGCCTGGAAACTGCTTCCCACTGGATTTCGGGGATCCGATGGACCCGGATTCATGGCTGCAGGCACAGAATTACGGCTCTGTCGAGCTTGATATGCTCAGCTCATCGGATGCGGACAGCGGTGACGTCACATCGATCGTTGTTCAGCAGAGCAGGCCTTACTGATTCGTATGGTTAAGACATAAGTTAACTGCGTTTAGTAGAGGTGACTGATATGGTCAATGAAAAGATAGCTGTAGATTACGGTGTGACTAATTATACTAACACAAGCAGGTTAATATTTAAAGGTCCTTGTATTGTTGAAGCTGCTCACATAGCCGGCGATGGTGCGGACGGAGATTGTCAGATTTACGATGGAGAGAACGTTAACGGTGAATTGAAATCACATTTGGAAGCTTTAAGCGGGACAACTTTTAGATGGCAGCCGGGCAAGGGATCTAAGTTTCATAACGGTATTTACATCGTAGTCAATGCGGCAACGACGAAGGTGTCTATTACGTACAATTCGATAGAGACGGGTCCTGTTAAGTAGGACGGTGACTATGGGACAGGAACCGGACCAGATCAGATGGCGCGGAGTTCAGCCGGTTGCCGGCATACGCGGAGTGTGGCCGGCAATCGACTCGGCCCGCATAGCTGAGAGCGCATACAGATCTACAAACGGGACAACAATTCTTTATACGCCAGGTGCCGGCAAGAGGTTTTTCATGTCCAACTGCACTTTGACGAGCAGGACGACGGCTGACGGGGTCGCTTACCCGTACGTATTCGTCAGAAATGTAGCGGATGCACTGCAGTATTACGTTATATATCACTACTACGCAATAGTGGGACAGAATACGACTGTTCAAAGTTTTATGCCTGCTTTTGAAGTCGAAGCAGGATGGGACGTTTGCTTGACGTTGACGAGCGGTCTGGCTATTGCAAGGGCATTTATCAGCGGTTGGGAAGAGGACGACTAAGGTCATGATTTACACGGCCAATATCACTACGCCTGCTGGAACGCTGAAGACGGACCCGAAGCGGACCATATTGAAGGTGACAAAGGGGCTTGTTTACCGGGTTTCGTTTTACTTTCCGCCCGGCTCGAAGGGTCTCATGGGCGTAGCTGTATTCGACGGGCTTTTCCAGTGCTGGCCGTCGAGCGTGAACGAATACTTTGTAAGTGACGATGATACGATCGGATTCGAGGACCTGCTGATTAAGGAATCGCGGCCGTTCGAGTTTGAGGTAGTGACTTATAACGAGGATGAATCGTTTGACCACTTTCTTTCCGTCAGGATAGGGCTGGTTTCTAAGGAGGTTTTCCTTGCACGGTTCATGCCGACGAAAAGCTACGAATATTTGGCGGACCTGCTTTTGAGATTAGCAACGGAGCGTAAGGAGCTTGAATTACTGCAGAGAGATATCGTATCGGGACAGCCGTTGGAATGGCAGCTTAGTATAGTGCCGGCACAGGACACGGAGATTTTGTAAGATGAGCTCGGGAACACCGGATTATTATCAGACGGTAAGACAGGTTTACGGCTCCGCGAAGTGTGAGTATGGCGGAAAGTATGTTAACGCAAGTGCTGATACGATTCTTGGTACCGCCGGC
>Ga0307425_1002346_pt1 | contig 10753 bp, 6 predicted proteins | sample SalMarWE160330MG_FD_202152 | JGI IMG/M metagenome (GOLD analysis project Ga0307425, IMG submission 202152) | Salt marsh sediment microbial communities from the Plum Island Ecosystem LTER, Massachusetts, United States - WE1603-30 | ecosystem: Environmental > Aquatic > Marine > Intertidal zone >...
TCTTATATTCTTTTGCGATGATGAGTTGTATCGAAAACTTTAATCTGAAGGGAGAAAGCTGTGAGAAATAACCAGAGTATATTAAAATCTGTCGCTCATTCCTGTCTTGTTCTGTTCGCTTTCAGTTTAATCAGCTGTGGAGGAGGCCCGAAGTTGGAGCTCGACCCTGCGAGCAAAGATTTTTATGAAACGGCTCGATTGATCATGACGAAGCAGGAAAACAGGATATTCAGACATCTTCCCGATAAAGAATCAAGGGAAGAATTCATCCAAGAATTCTGGATTAAACGGGATCCCGATAGAGAGACGGATGAAAATGAATTCAGAGAAGAATTTTTCCGTCGAATCGAATATGCCAACGAACATTTTTTCGAAGGGCCTCCAGGATGGAAAACCGACAGAGGAAGAATGTACATCTATTTCGGGTCGCCGGATAGAATGGACGGAAATCCGATGAGCAACCAGCCGGGAATGAGGGGTTGGATTTTGTGGGTCTATTATCGGTATGGTTTTGCGGTGTATTTTTTCGACCGGAGAGGGGATGGCCAGTACAATATCGAACCGACACCCACAGAGTTGGGGGGCGGTCTTGTGGGAGATTTTTCCTACGCCATCGAAAAAGCCCGGTTGGGATATATACCCCAGCAGGATAGCATGAGCGACAAGTTCATGAATTTCCAGTTGGATTATGACAAACAGAATAAGGAATTCATCATTTCGGTCCCCACAGAGGCTTTGGTTTTCGAGGAGGAGGAAAACCTCCTGAAGTTGGATTTGGAGTTTGAATTTTACATCTACCAGGAAGAGTCGGGAGTTAAGGACAAATTTCAGCACACGGAAAATTTCGAAACCACGGAAGAACGAATTTTGAACCAGAAAGATATTGTTTTCACGATCCCGAAGGATTTGGAGCCAGGAAAATATTTTGTCGATGTTATTATCACGGTGAAGCCCGATGTCGGAAAGGTAAGAAAAATATTTAATATCAAAGTCTGAGACGAATAAATATTTCCAGGATGGCTGAGACGGCCGTAAGAACCACAAAAACACTTGTCGTTTTGATGGCGCTTTCTGTGTTTTTGTGTGGCAATCAGATCAAGGAGAAGGATCTCCTCCCCCAATACAGAGATTGGTTAAAGCTGGTGAACTACATCATCCGTCCAGAGGAAAAAGATGTTTTTATGCTGCTTGCCAATAATCGGGAGAGAGATATTTTTATCCAAACCTTCTGGAAGCAACGGGACCCTACGCCCGGAACCCCGGAGAATGAGTACAAAGAGGAACATATCGAGAGATTCAACTATGCCAATGAGTACTACAGACGAGGTTCGCCGCGCGAAGGGTGGATGACCGACATGGGAAGATTCCATATCATCCTGGGTCCTCCTGTGAGCATCGAACGTTTCGACAACCAGAAGGGTCTTTACCCGGCCCAAGTCTGGTACTACTATGGAGAGAGGGAAAAAGGCCTGCCCGCTTATTTTGGTCTAGTGTTTTTTAAAAGGGGAGGGGCTGGAGAATACAAACTGTACGATCCCGTTTCCGATGGGCCTGCGGCTCTTATGATCGAGGGGAGGAATCTGGATCCATTCGCTTATGAAAAAACATATGAAAAAATCAACGAACTAGCGCCAACTCTCGCTCTGGTATCCCTCAGCATGATTCCTGGAGAAATTCCCTTCAATTACCAGCCTTCTCTGCGCAATAACATCGTACTTGCCGATATTATGGAATCACCCATTGAGGATATCAATCCCGTTTACGCCACACATTTTTTGAACTACAGAGGGATCGTCAGCACGGATTACCTGACGAACTATATCGAGAGCGATGCTGAAGATGCCTTGATAACGGATCCGGCGATGGGATTGGATTTTTTGCATTTTTTGATCGTGCCCCGCCAGATTTCAGTGGATTATTACGAACCCAAGGACCAGTTTTTTTGCAACTTTACGCTGAATGTCAACATGAGCCAGGATGAAAAGACGGTCTTCCAGTATTCCAAAGAATTCCCTTTTTATTTTTCCCAGGATGAGCTCGATAAAATAAGGGCGAGCGGCCTGGGCATAGAGGACTGCTTTCCTGTGGCTGAGGGGAAATATAAGCTGACCGTTTTGCTGATGAATTCTGTGGGGAAAGAATTTACGATATACGAGAAGGAGTTGGAAATTCCTGAGAGGTCCGAGGAATCCTGTTTGATGGGTCCTTTTTTAGGCTACAGGTTCCAGAGCTATCCCACAGATGTTCACATCCCTTTCAAGGTTCTCGATAGCAAGCTGGCGGTCGAACCTAAAAAAACCTACGGCACGAGCGATTCGCTTTCCATTCTTTTTCTCGTAAAGAATGTGGACAATGATCTTTGGGAGTCGGGAAAAGCGGAAATACGAATCCAAGGCCTGAAACAAACCAATCCGTCGCAGAAAAATTGGACTTTTTTGCTGAAAAGCTCACCACTCGGAAAAATTCTGAAAATAGCGCATGAGTTTCCGGTTCGCGAACTCTCCCCGGATTATTATGACATCCATATCAAACTATTAGACGGCAAGGGGAGTATGGTCGATCACAAGGTAAGCCATTTCGTTATTTCTGCGGCAGATGCCGTAGCCCACCCGACGGCTTATGCAAAAGGGATCCCTTTAGCTCATAGTTATGCCTATTATTATATGCTTGCATCCCAATACAGTAAAACCGGCCGGCTTGATAAGGCAGGGGATTTTTATCAAAAAGCCTATGGAATGAACCCGGGTTACAAAAATGGATTGTTGGATTATGCCCGATACCTTATCGAATCCCAAAAATTAAAGGAATGCTTGGATCTGATCGAAAATATCAGGGATGAAAAAGATCTGCGGTTCGAATATTTTTTGATCAAAGGCAGAGCGCACATGGGGATGCAGGAATATAAACTAGCCATCTCAAACCTAGAGGAGGGGAGTAAGATCTACAACAGCGACACTACCCTCCTCAATTCCCTCGGGTACTGCTACCATAAAACCAACCAGAAAGATAAAGCGCTAGAGGTCCTCAAGGCATCGCTCCGGTTGAATCCCCAACAGGAAGAAATCCAAAAGCTAGTTCAAGAGATAGGAAAAAACTCACAAAGTTATTCAAAAAATTGAACTTTTGAATCGTTTCTGATACAATTTCTTGGATAATTCCTCATCCGTTTTTTTTCATGCTGGAATCGGCTTTTTTAAAAAGAAGTTAACTTGTTTATTTAATTACTGTTAACTCTTTCGGCGTAAACGTGTCCGGGATCGACAAAGGTGGCATGAATATTGCTTTTAATAATAAGGGTATCTTTTTATCATGAATAATATAAAAAAATCTCATTTTCAAGGGGGTGCGAAAAAGAATAGCGAAGAAAAAAAAGCTTTGGGTGGAGTGAAAACATCACTCCAAGGAAAATCGGATCTTATCCCTTTTTTTAGGGAATGAGGAGGAAAATTTGAAAAAACTTTTTACCATTGTAGCCGTTCTTCTACTATTAGGTGTTTTTGTATCCGCGCAGGATCTGGGTGCCCTCAACGGTAAAGTGACGGATGAAGATGGGACGCCACTTCCCGGTGTGAGCGTGACTTTGACAGGCGGCAGGATCGCGTTGATGAGCACTGTTACCTCTGAGGGCGGAAACTTCCGGTTCTTGAGTCTTCCCGGTGGCGATGACTACACGTTGAAACTGGAACTCAGCGGATTCAAGACATTCACGCGAGAGAAACTCAATGTTTCTTTCGGCCGTGATACAACAGTGAACATCAAGATGGAGCAATCAGCTTTGGAAGAGGAGGTCACGGTCATCGGACAAAGCCCTGTCATCGATACCAAGAGAACGCAGGTGGGTGTCAACATCACAGAAGAGATGATCAATAGCCTGCCTACAGCTCGGAATCCGTGGGTCATCATGTCGCTTGTACCCGGCATGTTGATCAGCAAGGAGGACGTGGGCGGAAACGAAGCGGGACAGCAGTCCGATTATACCGGTCACGGAAGCATAGCCAATGACCAGACCTGGAACATCGACGGAGCCAACATCACGGACAACTCCGCATTGGGAGCAGCCCCGTCCTATTTGAACTTGGCAAGCTATGAGGAACTGCAGATCAACTACGGGAACAACGACGTGAAATCCCAAACAGGCGGTGTGCAGCTCAACTTCGTCAGCCGCCGAGGCGGGAACAACTTCTCCGGCAACTTTTACCTGGATGTTGAGGAAGAGAACTGGGGACAGGCTTACAACGGCACTCCCGAGCTGGAAGCGCTGTATCCCACCTATAATCCAGGTATCTCGCGTGTGTATCTGTATGGCGTCAACTTTGGCGGACCTATCGTCAGAGATAAGGCATGGTTTTACGGCTCCTACGGGATCCAGGACATCAATGCCCGGAATATCGATGCCACCACAGACTCCACCTGGCTGATGTCCGGTTATGCCAAACTCAACTTCCAGGTCGCAAGCAGCACCAGAGCGGAACTTTTCTTCGAATACGACAACAAGCTCAAGTATGGCCGAAACGACTGGTTCGAGCTGGGATCCTGTGCTCCGGATCTCCGTTGGGATCAGGATGGTCCGGGATATATCTGGAAAGGTGAACTGGAGCAGATGTTCGGCGACCTGTACCTCAACGCCAAAGCCCTGTACATCGACATGTCCTTTTTCCTGCACCCCTATGAATCGACTTTGGGAAAACCTCTGAGCATTCTTTACTATCCCAGCTATTTTGTTACAGGCGCTCTTGACGATTACGGGACCACACGGATCAACACCAACCTCAACCTGACGGGCAGCTATTTTGCCGAGGAAGTCCTGGGCGGGGACCACGAGATCAAATTCGGCGTGGATTACCTGGTTTCCACGGTGTCGAGCTACGATTATTACCAGGGAAACATGTATCTCTATTACTACGGACCGGATGATTACTTCCAAAGCGGTGAGTACTGGGAAGGAGATGTCCGGAGAGATGTGAACATCAAATACTGGTTGCGCCGGTACTCCCTGTTCATCCAGGACACCGTGACTTTCGGAAAACTGAGCATCAACCTGGGACTCCGGTACGACAACGAGACCTCCAGGATCAAAGACCAGGCTGTGCCTGCCTCACCGTTCCTGCCGGATCTTCTGCCTGCGCTTACGATCTCGAATCTCGATCCCGGCCAAAGCTGGTCAACGTTGTCTCCAAGGTTAAGCTTGATCTACGACATCGGCGGAGACGGGAAGACCGTGTTCAAGATCAACCTGGCCCGGTACGGTTCGCAGGAAGGATTCGGCATGGCCAATTTCCTCAACCCGATGGGATGGTCAGGAATCGGGGTTTACTGGGATGATTTGAACGGCGATGCCCTCGTGACCAATAACGAGCTTTTCGGAGAGGATGCCGATGGAAACCTGGCGACTCCCACAGCAGACACCATTCTTTGGGCCTGGGGAACCAACGTGGATAACCCGACGGATATCGTACCCGCTAACAGTATAGACCCGAATTTCAGCTCGCCGTTGTTGGATGAGCTCAGCATTTCACTCGAGAGAGAGATCATCACCGACTTCGCCGCCCGAGCAGAATTTTTCTACAAAAGGGCCCATAACGGAATTTGGGATCGGAACATGATGCTGGATGGAACGCTGGAAACTGTAGACAACTATTACAATGCCGGGACTGAGCCCACCACAGGACAGATAATATGGGGCCGAAACGAGGGTTTTTATTATAACAAAAGGACAAACTATCCCAGCTACCACACCAAGTATATCGCCGCGCAGATAGTCCTGGTCAAACGGCTCTCCAGCAAATGGATGCTGGATGCCTCGCTCACCTATTCAGACTGGAAACGCTACTATGAGGGAGATTACACCGACCCCCACAACATTCTCTACTACGACAAAGCTGTCAACTCCTGGATGAATTCCAGATGGCAGTTCAAGGTCTCAGGCCTGTACCAGTTCCCATTGGGGATCAATGCCAGCTGGGTGTTCAGGGCGCGGGAAGGATATGTCCTCGAAAATTATGTGAACGAATACCGGCCCGGTTACAGCACGCAAAGATTCTATGACGGGCTGCGGGGCGACGATCGCCTGCCCGCTTTCTACGAGCTCGACTTCAGGCTGGAGAAGGTATTCCAAGTCGGGGAGAGATCTAGAGTTGTCCTCTCAGTGGATGCCTTCAATGCCCTCAACAGCAACATCGAATTGAACAGAGACCAGGTCATCACCTCCGATAGATTCGGTACGGTCAACAAGATCCTCAACCCCAGAGTTTTCCGGTTCGGCGTGAGGTTCGACTTCTAAGCAGCACCGCAAAATACGAGTTCAAAGCCCCTCCTCGATGAAGAGGAGGGGCTTTTTTTTCTGCCATCCAGGTGCTAGAATAGGGAGGGAGATGCCAATGAAAAAGATCGCCATTTTGTTTCTGCTCCTATGTGTTTTTTTTGCCCAAACCTATGTTTACAGCCAGGGTTACAAGGGCAAGGGAAAATTGAAGGGACTCGTTTGCGACCAGGAGGGAAATCCCATCGAAGGGGTCACGGTCAAGCTGTATTGCGAGAGGGGAGCCTCCGGTTTCGAGGTCACGACAGATAAGGATGGGGAATGGAAGGCATTTTATATCAGGGGGGGACCCTATGATATCGACTTTGAAAAGCCCGGCTATATGCCTAAAAAAATAGACGCCAACATCAGCGAATTCGGGAAAAATCCCGATATCGAAGTGACACTGCAAAAAATAGAGGGATTGGTGGTGACGGATGACTTGAAAGAGGAATTGCAGACGGGGAATGACCTTTTCGACCAGGAGAAATACGAGGAGGCCATCCAGTCCTACCAGGCGATCATCGAAAAAATTCCAGAAACCTATATTCTTTACAGGAACATCGGGAATTGTTACTTCCAGATGGAAGATTATGAAAAGGCAGAGGAATATTATCGCAAAGTTTTGGAAAAAGAGCCGGAAGACACGGAGTCCATTTTAGGGATCGGCAACACCTATGCCAACCGGGACCAGAATGAAAAAGCGCTGGAATGGTACAACAGGATCGAATTCGAAAAGATTTCCGATGCTTTGGTTCTCTACAACATCGGCTCCAATTTTTACTCCCAAGGACAGCATCAAGAGGCGCTCAAGTACTACCGGAAAGCCGTGGAACTGAAGGGCGATTTTCAAGATGCCCTCTATCAATTGGGCTTGGTCAACCTGACTTTGGGGAACAACCAGGAGGCGATCGATGTCTTCCAGGAGTATTTGAAATACGACTCAGAGTCGGGAAGGGCGGACCAGGTCCGGAACTTCATCGAGTTTTTGAAGAAAAAATAAATCGATTCGGTCACAGAGCCATGAAACATTTTAAAAAGCTATATTATCTTTTTCTTTTTGCCATAATTTTAGGTCTAGCGTTTGCCCCTATTGTCGCAGGGGCCAGCCAAAAAAAAGAGCCGTTGAATGTTTTGCTCATCACCATCGATACACTAAGGCCGGACAGGCTGAGCTGTTACAGCAGCGAACATATCCAGACGCCAAACATCGACAGCCTTGCAGAGAGGGGGGCTCTGTTTTTAAAAGCGTTTGCCCATACTCCCGAAACCCTCCCTTCGCACACGAATATTCTTTTGGGTACAACTCCCCTCTACCATGGCGTGCATGACAACCAGAACTTTATCGTCCGGGATGAATTTTTGAGCCTGGCCGAGCATTTGAAAAATGCCGGTTATGCCACAGGGGCCTTTGTCGGCGCCTTTCCTTTGGATTCCCGGTTTGGACTCACGCAGGGATTCGATGTGTATGACGACAACTACGGCAGTAGAAATTACCAGGAGTTCTCGTATGTGGAGCGGCCGGCAGGAGTAGTGGTCCAAAAAGCCATAGGATGGCTCGAAAACCAGAAAAAAGCCTGGTTTCTCTGGGTTCATTGTTTTGATCCCCACCAGCAATACAATCCTCCTGAGCCGTTCAAATCCCAGTATAAGGATGCTCCCTATAACGGGGAAGTGGCCTATGTGGATCATGAATTGGGCAAACTTTTTTCTTACTTGAAAAAAAATCGTTTGGAAGACAACACGCTTATCGTTTTTACCGGAGACCACGGCGAATCTCTCGGCCAACACGGGGAGTCCACCCACGGCTATTTTGCGTACAACAGCACCCTCTGGATTCCTCTCATTATTGCCACTCCAGGTATGAAACCGGTTGTCGTCGATCAGAATGTTTGCCATGTGGATATCTATCCCACTGTCTGTGATGTGTTGGGCACGCCAAAGCCCGATTTTTGCCAAGGTATCTCATTGGAGCCTGCTCTCAAAGGGAAAAAAATGAAGGAACTGGTTTCGAGAGCTATATATTTTGAATCTTTGTATCCATATTATAACCGGGGCTGGGCCCCTCTCACGGGAATCATCCAGGATAAAACCAAGTATATGGATTCTCCGATTCCGGAGCTGTATGATCTGGAGAAGGATTTCGATGAAAAAGAGAATCAGGCGGAGGGAAAAAACCTGAGTCCACAACGAAAGAAGTTGGAGGAATTGCTGGAGGAGCAATCCTATTCTGGGAAGGCTTCTGCGGCGAAAAAAATCGACAGGGACACGATGGAAAAGCTTAAAAGTTTGGGTTATCTTTCCAGCCCCCAAACGGCATTAAAAGAAAATTTCACCCGAGAGGACGATCTGAAGGTCCTTCTTCCCTATCAGAATCAGCTCCAAAAAGCCATGGGTGCCTATCATAAGGGAAATGTCGATGAAGGAATAGACATCCTCCAGAAAATCGTCCAGGAGAGGAAGGATTTCGATCAAGCCTATGCCTATCTAGCTACTTTGTACAAGGTAAAAAGAGATTACAAAAAAGCGGTGGAGATCCTCAGAGAAGGATACCAGAACTGTCCCACCAGCTACAAGGTGATCACGACCTTTGGGATCTTTCTCACCGAGGTAAGGGAGTACGAGGCAGCCATCCAAATCCTCCAGAAAGGCCTCGAGTTGATCGATTATGATCCGGAACTTTGGAACTATCTGGGCGTGGCCTATTGGAGAAAAGGCGATTTGGATAAAGCGCTGGAAGCTTTTGATAAGAGCCTGTCCCTGGACCATAACTATGCGATCGCATTCAACAACATGGGTTCGGTTTACCTTTCGAAATTTTTGGCAACAAAAGAGCGGATCGACCTCGATAGCTCTATCCTGAAATTTGAAAGGGCCATTCAGTTGGACCCGGCGTATGCATCGGCCTACAATGGCTTGGGCGCAGCCTACAGCCAAGCCGGAGATATCGATGGGGCGATCCGTTCATGGGAAAAAGCGGTAGAAATCAATCCTGAATTGGGATTTTCCCTGTATAACCTTGGCTTGGCTTATTTACGTAAAGGCAATAAAAATAGGGCTTTGGAATATCTGAATAAATACAAAGATAAGGAGTATAACCGCCTGCCCCCGCGAGAGAAAAAAGAGCTCGATGCCTTGATCCAAAGCTGCCGGCAAAAATAGCTTGCGGTAGGCCAATGCCTCGAAAATTTTTGGGTGAAACTAATAAAGGACATGCTGATAAAAAAAAATCTTCTTATCTCGATCCTCTTTCTATTCTTTTTTCTCATCACGACTTGGGATCCTTCCCCCGTTTTCGGTTTCCGAGGCACAGCCAAAGAACCAGAGCTGAATGTTCTGCTCATTACTATCGATACATTGAGGGCAGACAGGGTGAGCTGTTATGGCTCCCAGCATGTGCAGACTCCCAACATGGATCGCCTTGCGAAAAAGGGTGTGGTGTTCACCAAAGCCTTTTCCCATAACCCCACAACCTTGCCCGCTCATACCAACATACTCCTGGGATTGACCCCCCTTTATCATGGAGTTAGAGAGAACACCAACTTTGCTGTCAGGGATGAATTTTTGACCTTAGCCGAATACTTGAAAGACAGGGGATATTCAACGGGTGCTTTTATCGGGGGGTTCCCCCTCCACTCCCGGTTCGGTCTCTCTCAGGGATTCGATGTCTACGACGAAGAATATGAGAAAGTGAACTTCATGAAATTTTCCGCTGGGGAAAGGCAGGCTGGGGAGGTCATCGACAAAGCCTTGAAGTGGTTGGATCACCAGGAATCCAAGTGGTTTTGTTGGATCCATTGTTATGATCCTCATGATCCGTATGATCCTCCCGAACCGTTCAAGACACGATTCGTACAGAGCCTCTATGATGGAGAAGTGGCTTATGTCGATCGGGAGCTGGGAAGGCTCCTGGACGACCTGGAAAAAAAAGATCTGTTCGATAAGACCTTGATCATCTTCACCGGAGATCATGGGGAATCTTTGGGCCAGCACGGAGAGATGACCCATGGTTATCTGGCCAACAACACGACGATCTGGGTGCCACTCATCCTTGTCCATCCCGGTTCAAAGCCGTCCCGAGAGGAGCAGTATGTTTGCCATATCGATATTTTTCCCACGGTGTGCGATATTCTTCGTACACAAGCACCCGATGTTTGCCAAGGGATCTCCCTTGTTCCAGCAATGAATGGCAAAAAGCTGCCAAAAAGGACCATTTATTTTGAATCTCTTTACCCGTACTACAGCCGAGGATGGGCCCCGATAAATGGATTTATCTATGGTGGAGAAAAATACATCCAGTCTCCGATTCCTGAGCTATATGACCTAGAGAAGGATTTCTATGAATCCCATAATTTGGTCCAAGGCCAAAGGCTGGATGCTTACAGGAAAAGGCTTAACGACGTCATCCAGCAGTATTCCCATCCTGATAATGAAAAAGCCAGGCACCGCGTGGAC
>Ga0307425_1002347_pt1 | contig 10750 bp, 9 predicted proteins | sample SalMarWE160330MG_FD_202152 | JGI IMG/M metagenome (GOLD analysis project Ga0307425, IMG submission 202152) | Salt marsh sediment microbial communities from the Plum Island Ecosystem LTER, Massachusetts, United States - WE1603-30 | ecosystem: Environmental > Aquatic > Marine > Intertidal zone >...
CACCTTGCCCTCTTGCGCACGACACAAACCGCTCTGGCGGTGGAACGCTATCGACTGGCCGAGGGCAGTTTGCCGAAATCTCTGGATGATTTGGTTCCGTCCTGTATCGAGGCAATACCCACTGATCCTTTTGACGGACACCCTTTAAAATACCGTACACGCAAAACCGGCTACGTGGTTTATAGTGTCGGTGAAGACCAGACTGACGAAGGCGGCACAGAAAGAGGCACCCAGGGCAGAGACTCCAGAGGTAAACCATTACCCTATGATATAACGTTTGTTGTGGAGCGATAAATGTCAGATAAAAAATTCGATTCAAAGATTCTACCGGCTACTGTGATAGAGTACATCGCAGCGCTGGTGAAGAAGATGCGTTATCGCCGGAAGATCCGGGAGGACGTACGGGCGGAAATTACGGCACATTTCGAGGATGAGCTGAAAGACTGCAAGAGCGGCGAGGAAAAAGAGCAAAAAGCCAGGCAGCTCGTTACCGACTTCGGCGATCTTAAGCTGTTGTCAATACTTTTACGCCGGGCCAAGAAGCGCTGCCGGCCGCTCTGGCGTACCGTCATAGCAAGGACATTTCAGGCCGTTGGCGTATTAATTGTATGCTTTATCTTTTATACCATCTGGTTTTCTTTCGGCGAGCCGACAATCCGTGTGGATTATATACAATTACTCAACCAGATAAACCGGCCGAAGATCCTGAACCAGGACAATGCGTGGTCCAACTACGAAAAGGCATTCGGATTGTTCGTGCCCCGAAGTCCTGTCGTCGAACAGTTTATTTCCTACAGGGAAAATAGGAAAGAGCGAAAAGATGCGCTGCGGCTAAAACACATGATACAGGATAATGCTCAACAAATAAATACATGGCTGGATAAGAACCAGCAATTCTGGGACAACCTGAGCACAGAACAACAGGAAATTCTGCTTAAATGTCTCGAATACAACTCAATTCCTTTCCCCAAGATCGTCTATCAGTCAAAAAACGATTGGCGGACCACTACAATCGAGCTGATGATTGAACATATTGTTCGATGCATCAATGAAGACAATCAAATTACAACCCCTCGCGGCTTCGGGACTCTTAGGAGTCTGGGATCCGACTACCTCAGAGCCGAACTTGAAAATTGGATGAAAAACAAAACAATCCCGCAAAATATTCTTGAGGCGGTTTCAGTGGCGACTCTTCATGAGGCGATAAAACGGTTCGAAAATCTACCAGAGGACATTTCGGCACCACTCACAGAAGTCGAATGCGAATATATCGGAAGATGGATAGAGCAAAACAAAGCTGCCTGGGAGGAATTTGTGGCCGGCAGTACCAAATCATACTGCTATCGACCAATTGCTCATGATTTAGATGACCAGGACAAATCGCTCTGGAGCGTTCCTATGCCGCCCCTGAATACGCTGAAAAATTTGGCAAGATTGGGAGCCTGGCGCTCTCGCATTGACAGAACAGAGGGGCGATTGCAGCAGAGTATCGAAAATTGTCTCGTTATCGCCCGGGCCGGCGGTCATTGGCAGGGCAAGGGAACCCTTGTCGAACAATTAGTGGGCACGGCAATAAGCGGCCTCGGCCACGAAGAAATACTTACCATCTTAGCCGACCGGAAACTTTCCGCTACCGAAATGAATCGATTATACGAGCAGCTATCTGCGATTTATCCCGGAGATTATCCGCTGATAAACACCGAAGGTGAGAGGCTGATGTTCATGGATGTCGTCCAGCGTTCGTTTACCGATGGAGGCCCAGGCGGGGGACATTTGATACCGGGTCTGTGGGAAGAGTTTTCATACTTTTCTCCCCCCAGCCATGATGATAGTGATAAGAGATTGTTAATGCCTTTATATACCGCCGTAAGTATGGTTCATGCAAGACGTGATGCGACTGTAGCAAAGGCAAATGAGATATTCGACCTGCAAAGCAAGAATGCCGTGATGACTCCTTACCAAAGACACGTGTCTGATGTCAAAACGGCCGATGAGATAATATTCGGATCAGGGCAGAACTACAGATATTTTTTGATTCAAATGTTCATGCCGGCAACAGCACGGGTTTCCGAGATAGCATATCGAGGCAAAATGGGTCATGAAGCAACAAAGACGATAGTAGCAGTTCTGCGATGGCAGCTTGAGAAGAATCAATATCCGGAAACTCTCGATGAGTTAGTCAAGGGCGGATTTCTTGACAAGCTGCCAATGGACGCGTTCAGTGACAAGCCTTTAGTCTATAAAAAGACAGACGATGATTTTATCCTCTACAGCGTCGGCTTCAATTTCACCGATGACGGCGGTCAATACAGCAAAGACAGATACGGCGACATCCGAAAGTGGGGCGACAACGGCGACACGGTTTTCTGGCCTGTCACCAAACCGTTAGTAGAGTAATAACGGCGTATAAGAGAACTACAGAAATGGTTTTGAAGGGAGTGATAGGTCGCGCTCAGGTCACCATTGCGGAAAGTTAAATCGTAAAAAGGAGATACAAATGAGAAACGAAATTGTCACACGCACTGTAGTTGTCGTTGTCTCCGCGGCATTCTTAAGTCTGACTCCTGATTGTTTTAGCTCGGCACAGCATCAGAAATCGTCCGAAGCTACATTCAAGGATGAGCCTGAAGCTCGAGCACTATACAAGAAAATGAATGAGACCATCCGAACAGCAAAAACTCTGTCATACGAAAGCAGCCTGAGGGAAAAAGCTGACGGCGAGATTTGGGAAGCCTTGACATATAGAGTCTGGATGAAGAAGCCAAACTTCTTCTATGTGGAGACAATAACTAAAGATGGCGTGAACATCGGCATCCTTGTTGGTGATGGCCAATATGCCTGGAGTTATTGGCCAAACGGTCGACCGTGGTTTAGCGCCGAAGATTACGATGCATACCAGAAAAGTCGTCTTAATGTTTACATGAAGGAACCGGCTCCGCCGGGCAGGTATTCGATCGGATATGCGAAGGTCATGCAAAAGAGCAATTGTTTTCCGGTACTAGATCCATCGGTTTTCCAAGGAATAAATAACTCTCTCGAACCGTATATAGAAGGGGTACGGTATCTCGGCATCGAAAAAGTGGGCCAAGAGGATTGCGACATGATCGAGGTAAGTTACATGAACCACCAACGGAGCTACTATTTCTGGATTTCCAGGCGGGATCACCTTCCACGCAAACTGAAAGATATTGTGCGGACAAGTGGGGAGAATATCACCCAAGAAGTATGGTCGAAAGTGACGTTGAACGCCCAAATTCCGCCGGAGAAATTCAGGTGGGCGCCGCCGGAAGACTGGAAACAGTGGCATCCCCCGACTTCGGAGGACAGGCTTCTTAAGCCGGGCCGACTGGCGCCCGATTTCGAGCTGCTTTCGGCTGATGGTAGCAAAATTAAATTGTCAGACTTTCGTGGCAAAATTGTTTGGCTGAACTTCTGGCGCGTTGGGTGTCCACCTTGTCGTGAAGAGATGCCCTACCTCGAAAAATTGTATAGCAAGTACAAGAGCAAGGGATTAGTTGTTCTTGGATTTGATTTTGCCGATGATAGGCAGATTGCATTGGATTTTCTCCGCCAGCACTTGGTGGCTTTCCCAAATATCCTGGACATCTCGGATGAAGCTATTAAAACAGGATTTATGACGTACGGCGCGCGAGCCGCTCCGGTCAATTACATTATCGATCACGAAGGAAAGATTGTTGATGCCTGGCTTGGGTACGACCTTAACAGCACACGGGGCGTTGACGTGCTGACGAAGCTGGGATTCAAGCAGATTGGGAAACCTGGAATAGCCGATTGATTAATCGGAATCCTTGCAATCTTGTTTGACATGCCGTATCATATCCTGCACAGGTTTCAAGATAAAAACAGGTAGGGTGTGTACTCCCTTGGGGACGCCTTACGGCGGGCACACCATTGATCGAAATGTTTTAGCAGGAGATGACGATGAGTTCCGGAAGATGCCCCTTAAAATGCAACTGTAATCACAACCTCAGCCGCCGGCAGTTCATCCGCGGTTCAGCCGGAGTTGTGGCGGGTTCTGTTCTTTTGCAAGGCTGCAATGCGCTGGTCAAAGAACCCATGATGACACAGAATCCCATCCGCCCGTGCGGGCCGGCGTCGAAATATACGCCGACCATCAAAGCGGCCTTCGTCCGGCGGAAGGAAGACTACGGCATGCTCTGGCCGGGGGCAGTTTATGACGGGAAGGCCGCTCGAAAAATGTACAGCGAGAAAATGACAAGCACCGCTGAAAAGCTCGGGGCAAAATTCGACCTCCGCAGTGAACCGCTTTACAGTCTGGCAGAAGCCGAAGGCTGGATCGCCGAGGCCGAAGCCCAAAAGGCCGACGGCCTGCTGCTGGTCATGATGGATCGTCAGAAACATTCATGGCCGAGCGCCGAAAAAGTCGCTCACAGCACAATTCCGTCGATAATATATTCGCCGCTGGGCACGTCTTTCACAACCAATACGATCAACCTGGCCGAGACTCCCGGCTGCGTGATTTATTCGACGAACGATTTCGGCCAGGCCGCCTACGGCATGAAAATGCTCTGCGCCTCGGCCAAAATGCGCCAAACCCGCTGCGTCGTTATCAGAGGCAATAGCCGCTCCGAAGCACCCCTGGCCGATACGGGAATCACGATGCAAGTCGTGCCGGCATCGACTTTCATCGAGCAGTACAACAAGACCGCTGAGAGCAAGGATATATTAGCGATGGCTGACGATTATCTCCGCAGGGCACGGAAGGTAACCGGCGCAACCCGCCAGGACGTCATTAACGGCGTTAAAAGCTACTACGTGGCCGGCAGGATTCTCGAAGCCGAGCAGGCCGACGCCATCACGATGGATTGCCTCGGCGCTCTGGGGCAAATCAAAGTGAGCCTGCCCTGCATCGCCTGGTCGCGGATGAACGACGACGGCATCCCGGCCGCCTGCGAAGCCGACTACGGCGCGGTGGCCTCGCATCTCATCACGCAGTATCTATTCGACAGGCCGGGCTTCCAGCAGGACCCCGTTGCCGATACTTCGGACGATTCTATTATCGGCGCGCACTGCTCGTGTCCGACAAAGCTCAACGGCTTCGGCTCCGGCCCCGAGCCTTTCGATTTGATGCACCATCACGGCAACCGGGATGCGGTGCCGCGAACGCTCTGGCAGGTAGGCCAGCGTGTGACAAGCATTGATTTATTGCCGGGCAAAGCGGATGGCAGCTCGCCCTCGAAGGTGCTGATTTCGGCAGGCACGGTGCTGGATAATATGGATGTTCCGCCCTCCGGCGGTTGCGTTGTTTCGATAAAGGTCAAATTCGACGGTCGACAGGAAGTCCTCAGCTTCCCCGGCTTCCACCAGATATTCTTCTACGGCGACTACGCGGATCAAATGAAAGACTTCTGCCAGCTTAACAAATTCGAGCCCCAAATCGTTTAAGATAGAGCCCCCGGGTCCGTCCCGTGGGTGAAATAATTGTTACTGCCATGGGTACGGTAAAAACGATAATCCGGCCGGGCCAAACGACGATGAGCAGCACCCTGGTAAGAGCCGGAATCTTCAGATATGTGTAAGTGTTTTTGGAGTTCAATCAAAATGAAACAGATAAGACTCATCTACCTTCTTTTGTTGCTAATCTTTGCTTTGACAGGATGTCAGAACAAAAACAGTGCCGCTGCCTCGCCGGATGACAACTCCAGTTATGTCGATGAGTATATACAGAAGAATCGCGGCAAGGTGATCGTGGAAATTCCTGAGGTCTTCGAGCTGGCTAATATCGCCATTGCTATTTCTGACAAGGGTCTAAGCAATCCCAATCGAGTCAACAAACAAAGCGACTATTACAAACGCGTTCTTGCGCACTTTATGCCGTATTGGAATCATCCTCTCATTGCTGAGAGCGACTTAAACCGCAATTTCGGCTATCAGTTTCGCGACAATAGTATTTGTTTTATTTTCCAGGCGGATAGGATTGCCTATGGGGGACTCTATCCTGATCTGAGGCAACCCAATCTCTTTAAGAAACAGCGGGCCCTCGTCGAGGATTTTGCAAGAGTCAGCAACTTCAGGGAGTTTTACCGCAACAACCTGTCGTACTATCAGGAGCAAATCCGGCTATATAAAGAGCTTGTTCCCATACAAAAGATGTGGATGTGGCTCGAAGAGAGATTCCCTGCCAGACACGATTGCTATAAAGTGGTGTTTTCTCCTCTTCTCGGAAGCTCTCACGAAACGTGCGGCTTCAATAAGAACGACTACAGCGAGACCATCATGTTCGTCTCCGGTCCGGGCGAGCCGGAAGAATACTCAAGTACATTGGAACGAGCATTGCTCGCGAGAGTCGTTTTCACCGAAATAGACCACAACTATGTGAACCTGGTCACGGCTGAACACGCCCCGGACGTCCATAAGGCGATGGCCGACCTCAGTACGTGGAACGGTCAAGAACTTTACCGTTCGGCCGAGATGATATTCAACGAATACATGACCTGGGCGGTATTCCTTCTATATGCGTCCGATACATACGATAGCGAGACGTTTGAAGAGCTGCAAAACAGAGTTATCGACCAGATGATTTACGGAAGAAAGTTCATCAGGTTCCGGGAATTCACAGACGAGCTTCTAAAGCTCTATCAAAATACACAAAACAAATCCATTCCCGCCCTCTATCCAGCAATCCTGTCCTGGGCCCAGGCCGAAGCATCTGAGGACTACGAAAAAGCAGGATATCTTGACGATGAAGCATGGATGATCATCGGTCCTTTCGATAACAGGAACAATAGCGGTTTTGAGGAACAATATTCGCCGGAAAAAGAGATAGACTTCGCTAAGGAATATGCAGGCGCAGAAGGGAAGGTCAAATGGTTACAGCTCGGCCGGATTCAAAGCAAAAAGATGGGTTTGTAAATCTTGCAGAATATTTGAATCACAATGAATGGACAGTTGCGTATGCATGCGCCTATATGGACTCACCGGAAGCAAGGCAAGTTCAGTTTCGGACAGGCAGTGACGATGATCTCAAGGTCTGGCTTAACGGCCAATTGGTTCTCGGTAAAAACATTGGCCGTTATGCAGTCAAGGACCAGGACATAGTCCCCGTGAGTCTTAAGAGCGGGAGCAATGAGATACTGCTGAAAGTTTGCAACCGTACAGGCTCATGGGGATTCTATATGAGAATAACGAACGAAGCGGGACAACCGTATAAAGACCTGCGTATTTCTGATAGCCGGTGAGCTATACGTTCCGACTTCTACAGCCGGCAAGAACTTATTATTTCGAGGAAGACTTATGAAAAATAGTTGCGAATGGCCGGGCGATAATAAGCTTATGATCGAATACCATGACACTGAATGGGGCACGCCGATTCACGATGATCGCAAGCTGTTCGAACTGCTTATGCTCGATAACGCCCAGGCGGGTTTGAGCTGGCAGACTGTTCTGAATAAGCGTGAGAACTACCGCAAGGCTTTCGACAATTTCGAGCCGGCCAAAATCGCACGTTACAATAAACGTAAAATCACCTCGCTGCTGAACAATCCCGGCATCATTCGCAACAGGCTCAAAATCGAAGCAGCCGTGACCAACGCACGTGCCGTGCTTGAGATACAGAAGGAATTCGGCTCTTTCGACGCATATATCTGGCAATTTGTCAGCGGAACTCCGATCCGCAACCGCTGGAAAACCCTTAAACAAATCCCCGCAACGTCACCTGAATCGGATGCCATGAGCAAGGCCCTCAAGAAACGCGGCTTCAAATTCGTCGGCTCGACAATCTGTTACGCCTTCATGCAATCGGCAGGCTTGGTCAACGACCACCTAATCCATTGTTTTAGATACACACAATGTGGCTAATTCATTACAAAGAATAAGATGCCTAATTTTCTGCATTTTTTTGAAAAATTATAGTAACTATTTTCTTGTTGTTGACGTCTTTTATATAGACCGGTAGGGGCGGTTCGCGAAGCGCCCCTAATTTAAATCGATAAGTTAATAACTCTTTTAATGGAGGACTCATCATGTTCAGAGCACTTATTTTGGTTTTAACAGTATTGATTTCTAAACAGAACGCATCGCTGTCGCCGGAACTGGAGCCGCCGGTCAGGCTCCAGGCAGCCGGCAAACCTATCGATGCGACGGAAATAGGCCATGCCGCACCGTTCGTATGCGATTTTGACGGCGACGGCCTCAAAGATCTGTTAGTGGGCCAGTTCAAAGACGGACTGCTGTGGCTATATCGCAATGAGGGCACGAATTCGGAGCCTAAGCTGGCCGCCGGTGTGAAATTCAAGGAAGGCAAAGAGGACGGTCGCGTCCCGAGCGGCTGATGTATCGGGTTCGGTCCGCATGTTGTGGACATTAATAACGACGGCAATCCTGATATCATCTCCGGCTCCTGGCCCGGCGAGATTTTCCTGTTCCGGGGCACCGATGACCATTCATTCGCCGCCCCTGAGATGATTAAGGACAAGGACGGCAAATTTATCAATATCGGCGGAGGGATTCGCAAGAGTACAATGTTCAATCCTTTTGGCAAGGATCAGCCTGATGGGCTTCTCATTGCCGGGTATGCTAAATTCGAGCACACACCCGATGGGACGTTTGTCAACTATCACGGTCAGCGTCTTGAAAGCACAAAGGAAAGACCCATCGGAATTACCGGCACGGCTTCGGCAGCCCACGCGACCGACTGGGACGGCGACGGAGACTACGATCTGATAATTGGCACAATACTGGGCAAGGTGTATCTGGTTCCCAACGAAGGAACGCCTGAATCTTATGCCTTCGGCAAGGAACAACATATACGGGCTGGCGGTCAATCGATTGATGTCAAAAGAAGCGCCGCGCCGTTTGCCGCTGACTGGGACGGCGACGGAGACCTCGACCTGCTCGTCGGCGCCGACGACGGCAGCGTTTTGCTTTACCGTAACACAGGAACGACTAAATCTCCTGAATTAGCTTCGGCTGTCCACCTCGTGCCGCCTGTCGAGAAAATATCCTATCAACATCCCCCCAAAGACGTTCGTCGTGGAAGCCGTTCGAAAATCTGTGTTACAGATTGGAACGAAGACGGCCGCCTTGATTTGCTGGTGGGTGATTTAGCCATCCAGGAACCCAACTTGCCCGAGCCAACGACCGAGCAGAAGGCCGAACATGCAGAGACCAGAAAGGAGTTGGAGAAATTCCAGGAGCATTACAGAACGCTGTCAGAAAAATTGTTTGGAAAGGACTCTGAGCGTACAAAGGAACAAATCGAACAGCTTGAGAAGGAGCAGCGGGAGGTTAGTAAGCGGATGACCGAGCTTCGTTCGAAACTGCCGGCCGAGTCCGAACGTCATGGATGGGTATGGCTGTTTTTACGGAAGGAAATTCAGAACGATTCGGATGACTAAAGCTCATCTCACACGGCTGTTGCGCTCAGGGCGTGACAGTCACCGCGAAAAATGACAGATGACGGCTTTTGCCGTAGATGATGTTATTTTCTGTATCCCTGTCAGTGGTTATTTCTAACCATTCATCAGTTGACGGTTCATAGCATCTGAGCTTCAGAGCGTTTTCCTGCGGCTTGGTCAGTTCGGTGTCATCGTATTTGATAGCAATTTGGATCATATCCTTGAATACGGCCGTCGTGTTTATTTCGTAAACCATTCCCGAAGGCACAAGTGACATTCCCTCTAATGACATGGGCCCACCCGGCGTCATTTTCACGGTCGTCCTGCCACCTCCATCAACAGTGTCGAATGTCAGTTTTGCTCCGGCCCTCAAATCGGCAACTTCCACGAACTTACCAGGCGGAGTATCTTCTATCGAATACTTAATTGTAGCAAAGTCATAGCGGGTCTCGATGCCGAAACTACCTCCGGTAACATAGATGTTCCCTGATTTGTCCATGGCCAGGGCATATGCAAAATCACAATCATTATCAGGCTCGTTTATAGGGCTATCATCGTCAGACAGATCCTCCGCAACTTCTCCGGTATATGCCGGTCCATCATATGTTGCAACCCAGAGCTCGTTACCGGCCAAATCGTACATGATAGTCGCATAGTCAACGCTGGTGTCCCAGTCATGACTATATCCGGTTACATAGATATTATCCGAAGGATCCACTAAAATGCTGCAGGCTCGGTCATTATTATTTGCCGGACCGTTATACGTTGCCACCCAGAGCTGTCGACCGGACAAATCATATTTGACCGTTGCATAGTCCTGGCGGGTACTTATGTTGTCACTATAGCCCGTCACATAGACACAGCCGGAGCTGTCGAGGGCAATCGCATGGGCGTTATCATACTTGTCCCCTAATCCGTTATATCTTGCCTTCCACTGCTCTATGCCGTCCGAATTATACTTTATCGTGGCATAGTCATAGCTTGTATCACCGCCGTCACTATATCCGGTGACATAGACGCCGCCTGATGCATCCACGGTTATGGCATGAGCGACATCATACGCCGAATATGGCGAGCCCGACGGTCCTGCGTATTTTGCCACCCAGAGCTGGTGGCCGGATGAATTGTACTTGATGGTGGCATAGTCCTCACGTGTTTCGGCTCCGCTGTAGCTATATCCGGTCACGTAGACATTACCGAGAGCGTCCAGCGCGATTGCCCTGGCGCTATCATTATAATTGCCCGGCCCGTTATACGTTGCCGTCCATAGCCGGCGTCCGTCTTTATTGTACTTGATTGTCGTATAGTTAAGGCGGCTGTCGTTGTCATCGCTCTCGCCCGTTACATAGACATTACCGAAATCATCCAGTGCC
>Ga0307425_1002350_pt1 | contig 10731 bp, 7 predicted proteins | sample SalMarWE160330MG_FD_202152 | JGI IMG/M metagenome (GOLD analysis project Ga0307425, IMG submission 202152) | Salt marsh sediment microbial communities from the Plum Island Ecosystem LTER, Massachusetts, United States - WE1603-30 | ecosystem: Environmental > Aquatic > Marine > Intertidal zone >...
TGATTGCAGGTATCTGCTGTTGCATTTTGAAATTGGTTTAGAGGTTATGATATCGACCTCTTACTACCTGTGATACAGGCAATGGAAGACCAAAAGAAAATAGCTTTTGGCAAATCACGGTATGTTTTCCTCGATATTCATGGATCGAGAAAAAGATACAGAAAGATATAATGGCGTTTATGCAAAATCTTTACGGGCTGGCATTTGGACAAAAGGAGACTCGTGCGAGTTTGATGAGGGAAGGAATAGAAATTCTTACGCCAACCACAAAAAAAGGGCTTCCACCAAAATGATGTAAACCCTCGAAATGTTTGGTTTGGTAGCGGGGGGCGGATTCGAACCACCGACCTTCGGGTTATGAGCCCGACGAGCTACCAGACTGCTCCACCCCGCGTCAGCTTTTTAGAATATCCCCCCATTAGATTATTGTCAAACAGAAAATGCCTCCATCCATAACTACACAGCCGGCAGGCGAATAACAAAGGTCGTTCCCTCGCCAGGAATACTGTCGGCCGATATTTCGCCCTTATGGGCCTCAACAATCTTATAAGATATGCACAAACCGAGGCCAGACCCTCTTTCCCTGGTAGTATAAAATGGCTCGAATATGTGAAGCAGCTCTTTATCAGTTATCCCGATGCCTTCATCACTTATTTGAATCTCAATCCCATGCGATATCCTTCTGGTGCTGATAGAGATCGCGCCCCCTTCCTCCATCGCCTCAATACCGTTGCCAATAATATTCATAAATACCTGTTTAAGCTTGTCAGGGTCACAATTTATCTCTTCCAGACCTGAAGATAACTCATCGATAAATCTGTATTTCTTTGGGGAATATATCTCTTCCATTATCTTCAATACGTCCCGTATCACCGAATTTACGTCCGCAGGCCTTTTCATGAGTTTGTATTCTTTAGTAAAATCACCCAAATTGGCAACCAGGTTTTCCAGTCTACTTACCTCGTCGAGAATCATTTCCAGTTTCTGTGCGGCCTTTTCATCAACAAGACTCTTTTTTATCTGGTGGGAAAAGCCGCCAATGATCATGAGCGGATTTTTTATCTCGTGGGCCACATGGGCAACGGCCCCGCCCACTGCTGCTAGACGTTCTGATTGAAGGAGTTTTTTCTCCAATTTTCTTTGGCTGGAGACATCCCTGATAATTGCCGTAAAGGTGATAATATTTTCTATTTCATGGTAGGACAGTCCCAGTTCAATTGGAAACTCTTGCCCACCCTTTCTAAGGGCAGTAAGGGAAAGGGTCCTGCCCATAACCCTCGGAGATCTTGTCTCCAGAAACCTCTTCACAAATCTATAATGGTCGCGATATTGTGCGGGAATAAGCATATTAAGGTCTTTCCCCATGACTTCATCTCTCGAATACCCAAATATTCGTTGGGCGGCATCGTTAAAAAGCACGATCTCATGGTTCTCATCAATGCTTAAGATTGCGTCGGTGGCTGTATCCAGGATTGTTCTGAATTTTTTTTCAGAGCCCTTGAATTTTCTTATCATGCTTCGATAGTCTGTGGCATCTCTCGATATCTCCACAAAGTATTTAGGGGCCTTTCCATGTGCATTCACAGGGTACATAATCCGCATCAGCTCTCCAGACTCACTTAGCTCAAAATTCCCTTTACCTAGATTATGGATGACCTCAACCCTCTGACCTGTACTTTTGGCCTTATCAAGGGGACAAGACTGATTTCCAAAACCGCATGGGCTATCAAGTTGGTATTTTATTTCATGGCATTTTTTGCCCATCACATCTTCTTTCTTGAGACCGTGATGGTCGAGGAAGATCCTGTTTGCATCGTGAACAACAAAATTCTCGTCAATAACCATGATCTCCTCATGAATTCCATCAAACAAGCTCTCGAAAAAGAGATTGCTTACCCTCATCTTTTCAATCTCTTGCTCCCTTTGTGCTATCCTTTCCTTTAACTGAACAATTTCGTCCATGAGGTTTTTCAATGATCCTGTCTCCATTATCATCTCCCTCCGCCAGGAAAATAAAAGACATATTCGAGTGAAAGCATATCAAACATCTCATCTGTTCCCTTCCTGATTGCCTCGAACAGTTCTTTCATGCTGCTGGCCCTGCTCAATTTGGAACGATAATCTAATTCATTGTAAAACCGTGGGTCGATAGGCAGCAAGACCTGATCTAAAGGACCATACCAGTGTATGTCTAGTTCCTTCTTCATTCCAAAAACCTTCTTGTACATGGCCCTCAAGAGGTCAGTCCTCAAGACCGGATTCACTTGATTGATCATACAGTCGATTAGACCCATGAGATAATAGACATCCCTCATTCTCACTTCATCCTCTCGATAAGAAAATACGGCCCGAATGGTGGACGCCCTGCCCCCCTTCAGTGAAAAAAAGTTGGGAGCCTGATAGGGCCCGCCCCATCTGTCAGCAGATTGGGATTTCAACATCTGGACAAAATAGGCCGTCTCCCATTCTGCCTTCCGGAACTCCCAAGGGCCTGAACAGATAAGAGTTTCGGACAGATTGTGTGTCTTGTCATGAAGGTCTATGATCTCGCCCATCAGTGATGCCTGTGTTACAGATTGGAGAATACCTTATAGCCTAGCCCTTTTATTTGGTTCTTCGGCTAATGAGTACAAATTGATACACACCCAACAGCGACGCAAAGAAGAATGGTCGTGAAGCCTTTTCGAAGTGACTGTTGGGAGGGCTTCGTCATTTCATGCCTTACGGAATGGGGGACCCCCTGGCTTCCCGTTCTGAAGAAACGGGAAGAACACCGGATGAACCTTTTATTTACGGTCTAGGGTGGCATTTCTCGTGAACTTGCTTTAGTCGTTCTCTTGTCACGTGCGTGTAAATCTGGGTCGTTGAGATATCCGCGTGCCCCAACATCACCTGCACTGATCTCAAATCGGCCCCACCCTCCAAAAGATGGCTGGCAAAGGAATGCCTCAGGCCGTGCGGCGCGATCTTCTTTTTGATACGGGCTTTCATCCCATATTTCTTGATGATTTTCCAGAAGCCCTGCCGGGAAATTGGACCTCCCCTTGAATTCAAAAATAGGTAAGAGGAATTTGAGCCCTTGGTTAAGCGAGATCTCCCGGCAGAAAGATATTCTTTCAAGGCCCCCACTGCCTTTTCCCCCATAGGAATGACCCTCTCCTTGGAGCCCTTGCCCAGAGTCCTCACAAACCCGGCCTCCAGATTAACATTTACATTTTTTAGGCCCACAAGTTCTGATACCCTCAGCCCTGTGGCATAAAGGAGCTCCAGCATGGCATGGTCTCTCATTCCTCTGGGGGTGGAGGTATCCGGCTGCGATAGGAGCAGGTCCACTTCTTTGGGGCTCAAGACGCCGGGCAGTCGCCGTGGCAGCCGAGGGGTTTCAACTAGCCGTGCCGGGTTGCTCTTGACCTTTCCCTCCGAAACGAGAAAACGAAAAAACATCTTTATGGCCGAGATATTTCTAGCCACGCTTCTGGCAGAGAGACTCCTTCCCAGCATTCCCACATATTCTACAATCTGGTCCTGGGACACCTTAAGGGGAAAAGATTTTTTACCTTCCAAAAACTCCAAAAATCTGTTCAGATCCCTGCTATAGGCCTCCACTGTATTCCTGGCAAGGCCTCGCTCGACCCTGAGATAATTGATAAATTGATCTGCAAGGATATCCATGCTAACGTTTTAACCTATCAACCTAACCCGGATGAACCGGAAAAGTGCCTAAATTGAACTAAAGCCCGAAGTGACTAAAGTCATAAAGGTTATTAGCCTTGGTAAGGACCCTTGAACCATTTTCTTCGATAACTACCATTTCCTCGAGTCTAACCCCACCCTTGCCGGGAATATAAATCCCTGGTTCGACCGTAACAACCATCCCCTTTGTAAGCTTCACCGGATCTCTTGGTCCGAGTCTAGGTCCCTCGTGGGTGGCAAGGCCCACACCATGCCCCAGGGCATGGCCGAAGTATTCTCCAAACCCCTCATTCGTGATGACCTGCCTGGCCACTGCATCAGGATGGTTGCTATCTACCCCCGGCTTCACCTCCCCTAGGGCCGTGACCTGTGCTTGGCGGACAATCTGATAGATCTTCCTGAATTCTGGGGCCGGCTCTCCTAAAAATACGGTTCGGGTTATGTCGGAACAATAGCCGTTCAATTTGACACCCACATCCAGAACCACGGGCTCCTTATTCCTCAGTTTACGTTGTGTGGGAACTGCATGTGGCAGCGCGCCGTTGGGGCCAGAGGCCACGATGGCCGGAAATGACAGGGATTCTGCCAGGGACTCATGAACGAGTCCCTGGATCTGCCATGCCACATCCTCTTCTGTAAGCCCTGGCCTTAGCCCGGAGATAACCTCATCCAAGATCTCCGAGATCAAATCTGCGGAGGCCTCTAAGGCCTTTAACTCCTCGCTGTCTTTAACCTCTCTCATTTTATCTACTATCCGTTTAAGGGGTGTAAAAACAACAGGACTTGAAAGGCTCCCCATCCTCTCATTCAAACGGGTGTAAAGATCCCAGGTCAAATAATGCTCTTCAAAACCCAGATTTTGAGTCCCCATTAGATCTACCAGCCCAGGGAAATCCTCGATCAGATCCGCCTTTACCGTCTGAACATCAAAATCAACCGCCTCCCTTTCAGCCTCCGATGTATACCTTGCGTCAGTCACCAGAATGCTCTTGTCCTTATTAATAAAAAGGGAACCGGACGATTCTGTAAACTGGGAATCATCGGCCTCAAACCCGGATAGATATCTCCTGTTTTCGGGCTGAACGATCCATGCGGTATCAGGAGGGACCCCGGCCAATTTTTTCCTCAGAGTTTTGATACGCTTGCGAAATATCGAGGCATCCATCTGTCACACTTGTGTATGGGTTTCATATATAGACCATTCCCCCAATCGAGCGAAACGCTCAATTGATAGTTGCCGGTTGCCAGTTGTAAGTTGGCAGGAAACGGAATTAATCAGATTTTTACGACACTGAATCCTGGCCCCTGACAGATCCCTAATTGAGCCGATACTCAATTAGGGTATTAACACAGTAATTCTAGCAAAGTCATGGGATGAATGCAAATATGGAGGCAAATACCAGCGTGGCCCCACAACTATGTAGAGAATCCGGGTCCAGAGGGGCCTGGAGTTTTATCTCGAAGTTGACAGAACAGCTACCAGTTGTTAGTAAACCAAGATGGGAAACCAAGAAAAGGAACCCACATTCGCCATGAATCAAGGAAAGATAATAGAATACATTAATCAGGGCCGGTTTATTTGCACCCTGTGTCTGGAGGATAAGGGTAACAAGCTCCACCTCTTGACACCCTCAAATCGAGAGGTCAATATTTCGCCAAAAAGGACTATTCTGGCATCAGGGCCGACCATTGATATCGTAAGGCCAAGGGAAGATCTGATCGAAAAACTGAAGCAAATAGAAAAGACAAGAAACAGGCTAAAGGCCCAAATCAACGTCAAAGAACTCTGGGAACTCATCAGGGATGAAAAGGAGAGTTTTGACCACAAATATCTTGCCCGGTTGGCCTTTGAGGAGGCCATAACTGATGACCATCTATCCGCCCTGGTGCGCGCCTTATTTGAAGACGGCCTTTATTTCAAGATGAAGGAGAACCGGTTCATACCAAATTCAGAGGAAAGGGTCGATCAAATTGCAGGACAAAAGCGAGAAGAGGCATTGAGAGAAAAGATGCTTGCCGAAGGAAGCGCCTGGCTAGGCGATATACTTCAGGGCAAAAGCCATGAAGATCCCCCCTTTAGGGAGGATATCATCAACCTCCTGCTTCAATTGGCCCTCTATGGCATCGAAAAACCCGACTTCAAATACGGAAAGGAGCTGTTATCAAGGGCCGGCATAACCGATGTCCGGGAATCCAGGAATTTGCTAATCACGTTAGGCGTTTGGGAAGAAGACGAAAATCTGGACCTCCTGCGCTCGAATATCGAAATTTCTTTCTCCCAAAAACAACTAGCTGAATCGGAGCGACTGGCCGGCGCGGGTTTCAGCTTGGAGGGATGCGAGGACTTGAGAAACTTGCCAACCCTCACCATAGACGGTCCGCAAACTCGAGACTATGACGATGCCATGAGCCTTGAAATAGACGGCGATGCCCTGCTTCTCGGCATACACATCGCCGATGTAGCCGAGGTGATATCACCTGAAAACATTTTGGACCGGGAGGCGAGAGACAGGGCATCCTCTCTTTATTTACCTCAAAGGCAGATACCCATGATGCCCGCCAATCTGTCTCAAGACACCTTGAGCCTGAAGCAGGGATGTGACCGACGCGCTATCTCGCTTCTAACGCGTTTTGAAAGTAACGGCAAGCTCCTTGAATACCGATTCGTACCCAGTGTGATCCGGGTACAGCGCCAACTGACCTATGAGGAAGTCGAGGAAATTTTGGATGCAGGCACTGAAAACTCCTTACAGGTGATGCATCAGATGAGTCAGCATCTACGTCAGAAGAGGATGAATCAAGGGGCCCTCAATATCTCACTTCCTGATTTACAGGTGAAATTCGATTCCGATTCGTCCTTGTCCCTGGAATTTCTTGACCAGAATACCCCTTCCCGAATCATAGTGGCAGAATTCATGATCCTATATAATTGGCTGGCGGCAAGCCTTTGCAAAGACAATCAAATTCCTATTCTCTTCAGAGCCCAACCAGAACCCAGTGAGGTGTTCTCCGTGGATGAATGCGGGTATCTTTACTACGTCTTCAGGCAGCGCCGAAAACTTAGCCAGCTCCAGATAGATACGGTCCCAGATCCTCACTCAGGTCTCGGATTGAATGTCTATACACATGCGACATCGCCTATAAGGAGATATCTTGATCTTGTAACACAGCGTCAGATTAAGGGATTTCTCAACGGGATGGGACCAATTTACAAAGAGAACGAACTGGAAGAAATCAGGATTTCCGTCGCGCCTGTAATAAAGAGCCTTGAGAAGATAAAAAGGAATCGGCTCCGCTATTGGACCCTAAAATTTATTGGCCAGCATAAAGATGAAAAATATAAGGCCTTGATTCTTTACGAACTCAAGAACAAATACCGCATTGTCTTGATTGATTTCCTCCTGATAGCTGAAATAAGGCACCGAAATGGTCTGATGCTCATGCCTGGTCAGGAGATACTCGTAAGAATCAGAAAGGTTGATCCATGGAATGACTTGCTGGAATTAGATTATGCGTAATAAGATTTATTTGAACACCCTCTCGAAGATATCATCGACATGTTCAAGATGGTAATCTAAGTCAAATACCTCTTCTATCTCCTTTTTATTCAAATACTTCCCAATCTCCTGGTCTTCAATAATGAGCCCCTTGAATTCCTGTCCGCTCTCCCACACCCTCATGGCATTTCTTTGGACCATGACATAGGCATTCTGCCTTTCAACACCTTTCTCCGCAAGTCTCATGAGCACCTGCTGAGAAAAGATCAGGCCCTTTGTCTTGTTAAGGTTCTCGATCATTTTATCAGGATGGACTACCAAGTCCTTCAAGATTGCCCCCAGACGATGAACCATGAAATCTATAAGTATCGTACTATCAGGCGCGATGACCCTTTCCACAGATGAATGGCTGATGTCCCTTTCATGCCAGAGGGCCATATTTTCCATAGCCGCCAGGCAGTTGGACCGCACCAGGCGAGCAAGCCCTGAAATATTTTCACACCCGATGGGATTTTTCTTGTGGGGCATAGCCGAAGAACCCTTTTGCCCCTTCTTAAAGGGCTCCTCCACCTCAAGCACCTCTGTCCTTTGCAGATGGCGTATCTCAACAGCAATCTTCTCCAGGGTTCCCGCAAGTATGGCAAGGCATGTAAAGTACTGGGCATGGCGATCGCGCTGAATGATCTGTGTGGATATATCCGCAGGCCTCAGGCCGAGCCTTTTACAAACCATGAATTCAACATCAGGAGAGACATTGGCAAAGGTCCCCACGGCCCCGGACAATTTTCCATGGCTGATGACATCTTGCGATTCCTTCAGGCGCCTCAGGTTCCGTTTCATCTCGGAATACCAAACGGCCAGCTTAAGACCAAAGGTGGTCGGCTCGGCATGCACACCATGGGAACGCCCAATCATGACCGTATACTTGTGCTCCAAGGCCTGCTTCTTGATAACCTCAATAAGTTCCTCAACATCGCGAATAATCAGGCCCATAGCCTCCCTTAAGAGAAGGGCCAGGCTCGTATCCAAAACGTCTGAGGAGGTCAAGCCCAAATGAATGTAACGCGAATCAGGACCCACGTGTTCGGCCACGTCAGTCAAAAACGCGATAACATCGTGTCTGGTTTCCTTCTCTATCTCCAGGATGCGCTCGACAGAAAAACCGGCCTTTTCCTTGATGTTTTTAAGGGCACCTTCAGGAATTATTCCTTTTTCTGCCATGGCCTCACAGGCGGCAATTTCCACCTCAAGCCACTTGGCATATCCGTTCTTGGCCTCCCAGATGCGGCCCATCTCAGGGCGTGTGTATCGATTTATCATTTTCGTATATGGTTTAGCTTTTGATAACTATTCAAGGCAATTAGGCTGCAGGCTAAAGGCTGTTAGTTTTTGCGCATTGATCGAAGCAGGGCAGCTAAAACTTTCTCGGTCTCCACAATTTCTGATTCACAGTCAGAAGTGTCATACTGATCAGAATACCCCAAACGCTTTGAGCTTCGTATGATTACGCATGATCCCCCTAAATGCCTACAGCCTATCTACCTGAGCATTTACAGCTATTGTTAGTTACACACTAACTTTTTAATAAACGGGGGTTACGGCCATACTTACCCCCGGGCCTTGTGTCCCTCTTGCGATCAAACCCCGATCAACCGGCTCAAGACCAGGCCAAGGGATAGCAAAAGACCATGAAAGAGCACCAACTGTATGGTCAGGGCCTGAGCCGGCACTACCCCTTCATGTGACATGTATTCCCTCCATAAGATTCTCATCGCCTTGAGTGCGAGCGGAAAGACAACAAAGGTCAGCATGATCAAATAGGACAGCCCCATTACGCTGATCAGAAAGATAACCGCGAAAAAGGCAAGCAACAGGATACAGCAATATAAGTATCTGGTAAATCCGGGACCCCACTTGACTACGAGGTTCTTCTTCCCGGCATCCCGATCGGCCTGATAGTCTGGAAATTGATTGATCCAGATAACCCCGGCAATCAGAAATCCCTGGGGGAACCCGAGGGCAAAGGCGGTCCAACTTAGCGATCCGGACATCACATAATATGTCCCAAAGGTGATGAGCGGGCCAAAGGCAAAAAATATCAATACCTCGCCCCATCCTCGTGACATAAACTGCAAGGGGGGCGCTGAGTAACTCCATCCAGCGGCCAAACCCAAAAGACCGATTAAGAGAACCAAGGGTCTGCCCAGATAGACCAGATAGATACCTACGCCCGCGCCAAGCGTAAAAAAGAATAGCGCCATCAAAAGTATGACCCAGGGCGAAACTTCTTCATTTTGAATTACACGGCTACCGCCACTAAATGGTGTAAACCGCACATTGATTGGATCACTCCCCCTGGCATCGTGGTAATCATTGATGAGGTTTGCGCCCAGGTGGATTGCCGCCACACCCAGGGCACTGATCAAAAAAAATTGGAAGGAAAAATTCTCTTTGACAAACGCAAAGGCAGAACCAATAACCACCGGAGTTAGAGAACCTGCCAGGAACGGCGCCCTCAAGGCCCTTACATACGCCTTCATGTCTTTAGCTCGCTGGATAATATATTTCGAGTCATTCTTGTCCAAAAACGGTTTTGCAAGGTTGCAAATTTCACCACCGAGGCGCCAAGCACGCAGAGAAATTTGTTCTCTTAAATTGTCGTGAGAGGCGACAATTTAAAGATTACTGCGTCTTATTATAGATGCACTACATATTTGACTGATAATCATAGGGCGTCTCTTTTTGTCTTCCGTCCTCTCAACGGAAAACAAAAAAAATACCTTAAGCTTTGCGTTCTCTGCGCCTCTAGTGAGCAGAGCGAACGGGCGGTGAATAAATATGACAGCCTGATTTTTTATCAGAATAAGAATTTCATTTCAAGCCATTAAAATCGTGGTACGTAACTGGTCCCCACCTTTCGAGAGGGCAGCTTGCACACAGGGGCCTCCTGCGACAATATTCCTTGCCTGCCTGTACGATCATGGCATGAAACTCGTTAAAGAAAATCGGGTCTTCGGGTAGATGTCCCATAAATAGCTCCTGCAATTCGTAGTATGTAGCGGCCTCCTCCGCCATCCCGTGGCGCATCAAGATCCGGTGAGTATAGGCATCAATGACAAACACGGGACGGGTGGCCGCATAAAGCAGGATACTATCAGCGGTTTCAGGACCAATCCCCTTGACCGAGAGGAGGCCTTCCCTGAGGTCCTGGGTCTCGGCATCCAAAAACGACGACAGGTCTCCCCGGTATCTCTCCATAATGAATTCTATAAGATTTTTTAACCTCTTGGCCTTTATATTGAAATACCCGGCAGGGCGAATCTCTTCTGCCAGCTCGGGCACGGAAAGAAAATGAAGGGCATCAACAGAGAGGAAATCGCTTTTCTTGAGGTTCTCAATAGCCCTTTCCACATTCTTCCAGTTCGTGTTCTGGGTGAGGACAGCCCCTACCATCACCTCCAGTTCTGTCTCGGCGGGCCACCAGTTCTGGGGACCAAAGTGGGCAAACAATAGATCAAACATTTCCGTCAAATGTTGACCG
>Ga0307425_1002352_pt1 | contig 10722 bp, 7 predicted proteins | sample SalMarWE160330MG_FD_202152 | JGI IMG/M metagenome (GOLD analysis project Ga0307425, IMG submission 202152) | Salt marsh sediment microbial communities from the Plum Island Ecosystem LTER, Massachusetts, United States - WE1603-30 | ecosystem: Environmental > Aquatic > Marine > Intertidal zone >...
AGCTCACGGCGTTCCTTGATCGCTTTGGCCATGTTATCCACCTGATGAATACTCGCCAGACCCGCCATCGGCGCCGTAATGGCCGGATTACTCAGGATGTACCGGATAGCCAACCGTGCCCGCTGATCATCGGCTTGTGCTTGCGGGCTGTCCGGCGAGGAATCCCCGGCAAATAGCGAGGCCGACGCAAACGGCTTAATGCCGAGCACCCCGCAATCGTATTTCCGCACAGCGTCGAACAGGCTATCTTTGGGCAACTCCTGGCTTTTGGCCGTATAAGGCGTGCAGAACGCTTCCATTTGTTCGGGATAGGTCTCGACAGCATACTTCAGCCATTCACGGTCATGACTCGATACGCCGGTGAAACGTGCCTTGCCCTGTTTTTTGGCGATGCTCAACGCTTCCATAGCGTTTTCGACCTCTCGTTCGGTCTGGTTCTTGCTCGTGGGCATTTCCATACTGATGCGCCAGAAATCGACGTAATCCAGCCCGCTCAGATGCAGCCCCCAGTCCAATCCCCGGATCAACTTGGAAGCCGAACCTCGCCAGGGTTGGAACCGCGGCTCGAATTCATACCACGAAAAGCCGAAGTACATCTTGTCACGGCGGCCTTTCAACGCTTCGGCATAGGCCAGGATCTCGTCACCGGAGCACGCATCCACATAATTGATGCCGACCTCGATGCACCGGCTGACAACCTCATAGCGGTTCTTCTTAAATGCAGGGTCATCAAGATCGCAATCAAACCAATCATGCCCTTCCCGGACTTCGGGATGAGCAGCGTGCAGACGCTTCCAGTGACCGCCCAGCGTCACAGCGGACAGCATCAGACCGGTTTTGCCGAATCGGCGATATTCCATGTCTGAGTTATAGTTCAAAATCTTGCTGGTGCTTGCCGCACGGGCACTATTGGAAAGTACAATCCCGGCACCGATAGCAGCGCCTGCGACCGCACTGTCCTGAATGAACTGACGACGTGTTAATTTATCATCCATTTGAAAAACCTCCTAACTTGTCTGGATTGTCTCGTAAGATCACTTCAACCGATATTTCCCAGTTACCATTTTAGAACAACGTCTGTACTTTCGGTAGTTTATAATATTGAAAGTTTATATAAATGTCAAGAGAATGTTAAAAACAGTTCCCGGGGGACCTCCATGAACACCAGGTTTTCGCATATAGGATTCTCACTCTACTGATGTTGAATATGCGATTGCTTACTCTTACCCAACATGAAGGCCAAACCGATAGTGACGCCCGATATAAGACCGAGAATGTAAATCGAACCCAGATCTATAAAGGTTACGTCTTTGGACAGCTCTCTGATGAGAGTATCGGCAATCAAGTACGCCCAGAAAGCTCCAAAGATTGACACAGTGATAAGAGCTGGGACTGAATAGCGTTTCATAAGAACATCTCCCGAAGCGGGCCGCCGGACATTCAAACCGGGCCTGTTATCATGGTAAATTCACTTTTTACAAATTCGAGCAAAAGCATACGGGCTTTCGGAATAATCATACCAATTCGCAGTATTAATCCCTCGCCGGCACAAAGTCAATTGAAAATATGTACGGTATCTTCGGATACAGATGTTGAATGAGTTTTTAGAATCTTCAAACACGGCGGTGCTCCGCCAAACCCAAGGAGCACATCTATTTCCTCATGATTAGAATAATGTTATTAAGCACTTGCCAAATGAACAGTTTGTGCTATCCTTATGCTGAACAGGTAAGTTCTTTTTTGTCTGGATGAGTTTACAAGGAATGATATTAGATAAAATATTTACCGGAGAAGACCATGAAGACTAAAAGTCATATCAGCTCACGCCGCAGCTTCCTCAAGACCGCAGGTGCTTTGACCGTTGCATCGACACTTCCATCCTGGTTTATCGAAGAATGTGCCGCCCAACAAAGAAGGCAAAGGGCAGAATCTTCGCCGCCCAGCGAGAGACTCAACCTCGCACTGATAGGTTGCGGCGGGCAGGGAACGGGCGACGCAAAAAATGCCCAGAGATATGGTCAGATCGTTGCCGTATGTGACGTTGACGCCGGCCACTTGGCGGCGGCCCAAAAAACTTTTCCCGGCGCCGAGGGCTATTCCGACTTTCGCAGGCTGCTGGAGCGAAAAGACGTCGATGCCGTAATCTGTGGTACCGTTGACCACTGGCACACGCTGGTTGCCATGGCCACAATGAAGGCCGGCAAGGATATTTATTGTGAAAAACCGTTAACACTCACAATTGATGAAGGAAAACGGCTCATTGAAGTTCAGCGGCAGACCAACCGTATTCTCCAGACCGGTACCCAGCAGCGCAGCGACGCCCATTTCAGGCTGGCCTGCGATCTGGTCCGCAACGGGCGGATCGGAAAGATAGAAAGAGTCGAGGTTTGGCTTCCCGCCGGCCTGCGAGACGGCCCGTTCAAAACCTCGCCGGTCCCGGAAGGATTCGACTATGATTTCTGGCGCGGCCAGACACCGGCGATTGAATACGTCAAAGAGCGGACGCACTTCAGCTTCCGCTACTGGTGGGACTATTCCGGCGGCACGATGACCGACTGGGGCGCACACCACAACGACATTGTCCTCTGGGCGCTGGAAATGGACGGCTCCGGCCCGGTCAGCATCGAGGGCAAACAGCTTATAGACATGATTCCCGGCGGCTACACCGCGGCCAGCGAGTACGAAGTGACATATACCTACGCCAACGGCATCATCCACACAAGCAAGAGCACCACTGCCAGCGCCTGGCACGGCGGCGTCAAAGACCCCAAAGGCCAGCAGCACGGTATCAAGTTCCATGGCACGGACGGCTGGATATGGGTCACAAGAGGCGTCATCAATGCAAGCGACCGTCAGCTTCTCACGCAGAAGCTGCCCGAAGATGCCAAACGCGTTTATGTAAGCAATAACCACATGGGCAACTTCATCGACTGCGTTAAGACGCGCAAAGCTCCTATTTGCCCGGTCGAGATAGGCCACAGGTCGGCAAGTCTGTGTCACTTAGGTGTGATTGCTATTCGTCTGGGCCGAAAGCTTAACTGGGACCCGGCCAAAGAACAGTTCGTCGGTGACGCCGAAGCGAGCAGTTGGGTCTCCCGCCAAATGCGGAAGCCCTACGACTATGACATGATATAAACGCCCGCCGGCTCGTTGACTGCGAGCTATCGTTTTCGATGCTCCAGCAGAGAAATCAGTTGTGCAGGCCAGTTGGTTTGAATGCCGTCGGTATTCCACGCTAAGGCATCCCGCCAGCAGGATGGGTCGCTTTCATCCACGATAACGATTGCGCCGGCCCGATGGCATTTCTTGGCGAAGCTCCGCGAATAATAACACCACACGGCGGCAATCACCGAAGGCTCAAAACGCTCGATGACTTTCGGCAAATTTTCTTCCGGCCCCGGATCGGGCATCAGAATGCACTCGGGGCACAATTCCGCAACGCGCTGCAGCTCGTCGAAATCGGCGTACCACAATACGTCCCGGGCCATGTCCCATTTATTGACCATTGAAACCACCTGTTCCACCGAAGCATCCTTCAAGTCCAGGTAGATGCCCACCCTGCCTTTGCAGAGCTCGAGAATCTCTTCAAAAGTTGGAATCCTCTCACCGCTCCATTGAGGACTTATGCTGCTGCCTATATCCAATTGCTTAAGCTGCTCGAGGGTCATCTCCGAGACCAGGCCGTGTTGGCCATCCGTCACGTAGGAATCGATCTCTTTGTCATGTATGCTGACAATGTGACCATCCTTCGTTGTACGCAGATCGACCTCGACAAAATCGACCCCCATTTCGATGGCCGCCTCATACGCGACGAGCGTATTCTCCGGAATTCCATAATGAGCGCCGCGGTGTGCAACGACATAAACGCCGCCGTGCCGAGGCTCCGGCAGCACCTTGACCGGCTCGCGATTTGTGCTCGCACAACCGATCAATGTGACGCTCAGAAGAAATACCGTCAAATATATAACTGTCCGTGTTCCGATTGTTCTCATCAGCTCATATCCAGGGTGCTCTTCTGCTTCCACTTGTGTTTAATTGCATGGCCATCCCGGCTAAACAGATGCTAATGCTCCGGCATCAAACTAAGATATAACACCACAGCTTTGCCCAACGGTCCGAAAGATTCTGTCGAACCGGAAGGCTTACACAGTCCTTCGGCCACAACCTTATGCTGTCCGGTGCTATATATCTCGTACTGATACGACACATTCGGTCGAAGGTCGGATACGGCAAATGCTCCATCGCCGGGCTGATATACGACATACTGACTTCCCGGTTTGGCTAAGCAAAATCCGGTTGACGCCAAATCATCTCTTGGAGCTACATTAGCCAGATCCAGCCGGGTAGCGTATTCAACCGTTTTTCCAACGTTATGCCGCACTCGCTGCCATTCGGGACTTTCAGCGTCCGCATTTTCAAAAGGTTTGTCGTAAAGATTAAAATGATAGCCTCTGGTAAAGGCGCTCCAGACAAATCCCACATCATTGCTTCCCGGTGACACATGGTCCATATCGACAATACCCGGCTTGCCGCTGTTGTTCGCCGGCGGGTCTTTCTTAGCATATCGACGTGACTGCCAGCTCCCCGCGACCGCAAAACAATCCGCCGGGCTGTTTACTGCTACATCGCTGCCCATCTGTTTCCAAGCACCGGTGCGGGTCCTTCCTCCGGCAGACATAAGTACAAGGTGTTGCCGGGGCTTGGTCTTTTCGTAACTTTTAATAAACTCAATCATCTCATACTGCCACTGCGGTGCGTACAGCTCGTTCGCTATCTCATAGAACAGATTGTCGAGGTCATTGACCGTATCGATGACCTTCCTGACATAGTCTTTCTGCAATTGGTGCACCGTCTCGTCATCGGTGTAGAAGAATTCAATCCCGTTACCATTGCCGTCATAATCGACGTGTATGCCGTTGATGTTGTTTGCCTTGTTGAACACGTCCCCATCCCACAAGGTCTGCTTTGGATCGCCCACGGCTTCACCATTAAGAAATCCATAGACCTCAAACAGCATGATTGACACATATATTCCCGCCTCCTGCAAACTCTGGCACCGCTGACGCAGCCGCTGAAAGAATCTTTCATCGAACTGAGTCAAATCGAACTTGTCCCTGCCGTCCTTTGCCTTGCCGTGTCCTGGTATGCGTTTGTAAGGCATGGGAAAGGCAACGGCGTTGTTCACGGGCGCCATTGTCCCGCTGCCGGTGCTCCATATCACCCAGTTACGCAGGTAGTTGAAGTTGTGGGCCTTCAGAAACTCTACGTATTCGTTCCAGTCCAGGATCCTTTCGGAATTCCTGATGAACTCCTTGTTGAATGAGTTGTCCTGCAAATCCACAAAGCTTTGATGGCCGCCGAGATAGATAGCCCTGCCGGATCCATCGGCAAAATAGCGAGGATTCTCCGGATGCACGCTCAGCACATCAGCTCTCGACATAGAAAGAACCGCGCCAAGAATAATCAGTATGCTCAATCTAACCATATCCGCTCTTAATAGATATTTCCAGTTAGATGCCATACTTAATGCAGATAGGCCTGGTAATTGGCGGTAGTGCCTATAGCCATGTCGAATATCGCCACTTCGTCTATGGCGCCTGTAAAGTAATTACTGTCGAGATCGTATGCGGCACCGATGCTTACATTTTCGGAGCAACCGGTGTCTATCTCGGCTTCTTCCATCTTGTAAATCGTTCTGCGTCTGCCGTCCACGTAGAGCGAAACATCGCTCATAAGGGGACGCTGGGGATCGACCGGATTGAGCACGACGGCTATATGATGCCAGTTGCCGTCCCCGACCTGCTGCTCGTTAGCAGAAATGAATCCCGAGCCGCAGGACAGCCTGAGCCTTTGTTCCTCATCGACCTCCAGCAGCCAGTACGCCCCCGGTTCGTTCTGCCCCCAGGCGATAACAGGAAGCCTGCCGGTCGGGTCCGGCAAAGTTTTAATCCAGGCCGAGACTGAGCGGGGATTCTTGCCGCAAACACCTTTATAGCCTTCCACTTCGACGTAATCATCCGTTCCGTCGAAATTTAAGCCGCCGCCCGAATGGCCGGCCACCCAATGAGAATCGTCCGTAGAGAAACCTTTCAAAGAACCATCGTGAGAGCCCACACTATCGCCGGCGATCATTCCGGCAGTCTCATCCATCTGCCAGTGAACTGCCGGCGCCGGATTGGCGGCATTCTTACCCCATACCCGACCTAAAAGAGCAAGGTCTTTGCTATTAATCATATCGTCGGCAGACACATCGCAGGAAGAATTCCAGTCGGCCCCATTTGGCTCGCTGAGCCATGCCGAACAAAGCGCCGACAAATCGTTACCATTAACGATTTGATCGCCCGTACAGTCTTGCGGTATCGAGCCATCGGCTGAGAATTTGTAAGTGCGTGTATACTCAGTCTTCTCTCCAGGCGCCAGCGTGACGATAACGAACTGCTCTGGTGACACCTGATAAGAGGTGGTCCAAACTCCGACATAAGCCGACCTGAGCGACGAATCGATAACGACACGCTGGTCGACATCAGTCTGCTCTACTGCAATCGCATCGGGACCGAGGTAATCATCCGGCTTGTAAATCCATATCTTGGGGACACTGGAGATGGTCTTCGTATAGAGAATCATATTGGCCAGGCTCACCATCGGCGGATTTTCGTCCACCCACTGATGTCCCCTGCCCACCGGCTTTAGCTCCGGCGGCTTCCATTGTGTCACCTCCGGTGACGCCGTCATCTGGTACGGAAAATAAACTCTGTAATTTGGCCCGACATTTCTTTGACTGAAGGTCAGGAAATTGTGAAGGTACTGCTCGGTAGTGAACGTTTTTGTGCCGGTATTCGTCAGGACATAGTGCATGATGATGCGGTCATTTTTTACGATCAGGTCTTCCTCAAACCGGCAGCAGTAGCCGTTGGCCGTGCCGGACAAGGTCTGGACAAAACGGGCGCGATCCGGCTGCCACGTGGTTGTAGTCTGAGCCAGTTCGATCACCGGGTAATTGGTACTGAAATTGTAGTCTGAGGAATTTCGCTGGAGTATGCCCACGCCAATCTTAAGAAATGCAGAGCCGTTGGAGCCTTCATTATATCCGGGCGGGTCCGGCTGAAACGCTTCCTGCCCGATATCAAATTCCATTGGCATCCCGCCCAGATAACTAAGATCGCCCCCGGACGTCGGCGAATAACAGAAATCGCGATTGTTGAACTGCACTCGTATCACATTGGCGACTGGCGAGAAACGCAGCCCCTGGTTCCAGCGGCAGTCCGGCGAATCGGGATCGCCCACCTCCACAACCATGTTGCCGCTCTGAAGGATTCGCGTTCCGGCATGGACAGGCTGCGGATTATCCGCCGGCTGGACGCTTTGACAAAGAGTCGCTATAACGGCGGTTGATAATAAAAAGAACGATGTCTTTTTCATGGCCTCCACCTCAATTCCACGGATTTATATCCGGTCACAATACTCTGTAGTTTCAAGCTGACTCCAATGTTACTATCATAACACATAACAGCCCCAAAAACAAATCCTATATCGAGAATCCGAAAATTGCTCTTTCAGTGGGCGGGATTATATCCTCGGCGCATGTATTGAAGGTCGTCGGTGCCGTCAGAGACGGGCCAGCGTATGCAGTCTGGATAGGGCACGAACGTCATTTCCAGCGTGCTCTTCTGCTTCCACTTGTGCTTAATCGCATGTCCGTCGGAGAAGCCCAGAACACTGAGCTGCCCGTGCCGCACTACAATCGGGTCCCACCATCGGTCCCCCTGCTTTTCCAGGTTCCAGGATCCCCAGTTGTAGCCGCCGACGTCGGTTTTTTCTTCGAGGAATACGTACTTGACGCCGGGATTCTTAATCTCCGTGAGCTTCTTATAGGAGGGATATCCCCACTGCTGCATCAGCCAACTGGAGGCGCCGGTGCCGACGTCGCCGTTCATGCCGCCTGGAATGCCATAGCTGCGATGTGTCATTTCGGTTCTGTGCCTTCTGTCGCCGGGGCAGTGATAGAGATCGACATCTTGCACATAAGGAAACAGGGCCCCGCGTTCGCAGCCGCGTTTTTTGTCTTCAATAGTGGCGGCGGCTCCCGCGACTACGGTGCCGTCATCGGTCTGCGGCAGCTTTACCCAGTCATAGTCTGCGCTGGGTGAGGAGGCATGCCCATCGTGACCTCCGATAAGCTTGTCGTCGTTTTCCTGGGCATACATGATCCAGGCCAGTACCAGTTGATGCTGATTTGAAAGACACACGCCGCCCGCCGCCTGTTTCCTGACGCTCCTCAAGGCCGGCATAAGAATAGCCATTAAAATCGCAATGATCGCAATGACCACCAGAAGCTCTATGAGTGTGAAACCATATCTTTTATTCATGACAGCGACCTCAACACAAATATTAGCCTGCCAAAGCCCAAATTCAAAGAAATAATCAGTTATCATTTTCTTGGACCGCGGATTACGCGGATTTAAATTAACCACGAATTTTCCTTTTGAGATAATGTCTTTGTCCCCTATGGGACAAGCTATCTCACAGGATGAACGCGGAAAAAATAGTAAATAGTAAACTTGTGCCCGCAGAAGCTGGTATCGAAAACATGTCCTGAGCAGGGTCGAATGGATCGTAAATGAAACCTGCCCCCTTTATTTTTCCTCTTTCCAAAATCAAAGATAGCGGCACAAATCTTTTGTTTCTTCATAATAAGATTCAACTCCGATTTCCTTCATACGATTATTCATTTTAATCCATCTGGCCTTCAAATGAGGATCAAAATTCGTTTTCTCACAGGGAAATTCATCACACTGAAAGCAAAAATCAACGCCCTTCTTCTTGTAACATTCAGTAACACCTACTGTTTCACTTAAAAGTTCTTTCTTTGTTTCTTTTATTGCCTTGTTAATCAATTCAATCGGCATCCTTGCACAGGCTTTGCAGAAAAAACTCATTGACCGTCCTTCATTATAATTACCGAGTAATTCTTCCACCAATGCCTGTCTTTCTTTCTGTTCTTTTAGCCGATTTTCCAATCCAACTTCTTTAATCCGGCGTAAATTATCAGCCGCTGAAATCCACTGGGCAACTTTTCTTCTTAAAAAGATTTCGCAATTAAATACTTCACTACATTCGGCACAAGTCTCAAATCCGCGCTTTTTTACACAACAATTCCAAATACTGCACCATAAATGTTGTTCACCTGATTTACAACCGATACATCTGCTTGGCGCTTTTGATTGGTACTTGTTACATAATCCACAATATAAACCGCAACACCCGATAAGACTTTTTGCTCCACTATTTTTCATTTTATCACCAATCTCACAGACATCCCGAGCGCAGATGAAAGGAAAAAATAATAAATCGTAAATAGTAAATAATCAATGACCACCCCTATCATTAGCAAGCACAACTCATCGAAAAATGTACTCCCTATGGGGCAGGCGGACACCTTTAATTATCCCTCTCCTTTAATTATCCCTCTCCTTTAATTATCCCCTGGATGCAGCCTTTTAGATTCTGGACGAGATCTACAAATATTCGATCTGCCGTAAAATTTTTCTACTACTAAAGTAAAAGCAAAGGGGCCCGCATCGAATCGTTCAATACAGGCCCCTGAATTGATGCTAATCCGTGGTTTTAACCACAGAAACTAAATTGTCACCTAAGTCCTGACTTACAGCTCAGGTTCCGGCTCTGGTTCTGGTTCCGGCTCCGGCTCAAATTCTTCCGGAAGCTTACTTGGCAGCAAAACGCCGTTAATCACATGGATTACACCATTCGATGCCTCCATGTCTGTCACTGTGATTAGAGACTTTCTGCCAAGATTGTCTGTTAGAACACCGGCGAACTGGTTAACGTTGCCGCCATTGAGCATTTCCAAATGATCGACTGCCAGCACATCAGCTGCGAGCAGGCTGCCTTCGGTTACGTGGTACAGCAGCAGATCGTTGAGAAACGCCAGATTCAGTCGCCCAATGTTCTCGGGCGTCAACTCTAACTCCAGTGCCGCGAAGGCCTCATCCGTTGGGATAAAGATTGTCAAATTATCTTCGCCGGCAAGCCCTTCTGCCACAGAGGGATCGGCTGCCGACACGGCTGCGATGGCCGTATCGAAAGACCCGGCCAAGTCTCCTTCTGTGTTGATCTGTGTTAATAGTTCTATCAGGTTCGGTACTGGTTCTGGCTCGGGCTCGGGCTCGGGTTCCGGTTCTGGTTCCGGTGCTGCCAGGGAGAAGCTCCATATCGCACCTGTGAACGTATCGGGAGTACTAAATTCATCGATACGCCAGTAGTAAGTCTTTCCTGGTTCGAGAGGACCCGGATCTAAGGTCGTCTCCGAAGCTTGAGTTGCGCCTGCGATATCGGTAAAGGCATTAGGATCATCGCCGAGATAGACTATGTGGGCCTCTGCATTCAAGCCTGCCTTCCAGCTAAGTATAACAACTGCGTCTGAGGCAAGTTCTTCGCCATCGGACGGGCTGGGATCGTAGGCTGTCTCGGGTGGGATTGTAAAGCTCCAGACAGGACTTTCGTGGACCGTGATTCCGTCGTCCTCAACCTCAATGATTCGCCAGTAGTATGTAGTTTCAGGAGCAAAACCATCAATCGTAATATCCGTTCCGGTCTGGCTATCCTGATACTTAATTGCATCCGGATCTGTTCCGAAGTACACATCGTGTAAGGCCGCACCTTCCCCGGCTGTCCAGCTTAATGTTGCTGATGTTGCATAAAGGA
>Ga0307425_1002353_pt1 | contig 10716 bp, 11 predicted proteins | sample SalMarWE160330MG_FD_202152 | JGI IMG/M metagenome (GOLD analysis project Ga0307425, IMG submission 202152) | Salt marsh sediment microbial communities from the Plum Island Ecosystem LTER, Massachusetts, United States - WE1603-30 | ecosystem: Environmental > Aquatic > Marine > Intertidal zone >...
ATAAAAGCATGCATTTCCGCTATATACATTTCCTCTATAATACTAGGATGATAATCTTCGTGTGCTTTTCCTTGTGGTTCATGGTAGTGAATCCAGCGGGCTAAATTTGCATCATAAAGCTTAACAATCTTTTCATTCCAATTCCAAAATATACTCCCTCTCTCCAGATTAACAATTAAGTCTCTATTGGCATAACGTGCTACAACATCAACCAGAACATTGCCCAGGCAATTATTAAACTTTAAATTAATGGAATAGGTGTCATCGATATCTACTCCCAGATCTAAGGTTTTGCCGTAAAACGCAAACACTTCTTGGGGGAACCCAAATACCTCAACCATCCACGTCAGTTCAAAGGGGACCATTTCTCGGCCCGCCCCGGTGGTTTTTCCACTGACATAAAAATCTCTAATATCCTCCCATGGGTGCCAATCGGGAAGATACTGGCCCATATGATAGATAAAATTGCACACCTTCCCATAAGTTCCACTGGATACCAATTCCTTTATAACTCTAATGGAAGGATGAAACCGTAATGTGCAGGAAGGCGCGACCAGCACCTTATTTTTTTGGGCTGCTTCGGCCAATTCCGCCAGCCCTTCCTTAATCACACTTGCTTCCACAAATGCTGGCTTTTGGTGATTCACCGCCATCCACATATAATCTAGATGCCGGTCAGGCGGTGTAGAGATGATCAGGATATCGATGTCAGACAAGATGCGATCATCAAGTTTATCTATAACCTTAACTGAGTATTTTCCTTGAGCTTCTTGGCGTCGGTCCTCCCGGAAATCAAAGCCCACAATATCTTCGAGTCCCATGGCCTTTAAGTTCCTAATCCTTCTTTTGCCCATGGAACCCAAGCCGATTTGCAATATTTTCATAAATCCCCCTGGTGGATTTTGCAGTTTATGACAGCTTCAATACATTTTAAATCATAAATATCATCCACTTCATAATTCTGCCATCTCTGAATGAAAAAAGGTATAGTCCTTTCTTGATAGAAAGTATTGGTTGCCTCTAAACTGGTTATTTTTGATAGATATATCACCCCGTAAGGGAAATATACTTTGGAAAAATCCTGGCGTCGGGTTATTATTTCACCGGTTGGTTCATATGGTTTAACATAATTATTTTCAATCTTTTTAATTAGTGATGGATGCTCCATGTGCACTTCTCCCAGGCTCACCAGGCTGTCAGCCTCGGCTTCATGGTCTGCAAGTAATTTAATTGATTTATCAATATCCCCCTCGGCTCGCAACGGCGATGTAGGCTCCAAAAGGGCCAAGTAATTAAAACCGATCCCCCTTTCTTTATAAAAAGCTAAGGCGTGATGGATCACCGCAATGGTGGTCGCAGTATCAGTCGCAAGTTCTGCGGGCCTGAGGAAGGGGACCTCGGCGCTATAGTCTCTGGCAATCCGGGCAATCTCCTCATCATCGGTGCTGACCATAACCTTATCGAGATACTGGCTGGCTAACGCCTGTTCAATAGTCCAAGCAAGTAACGGCTTCCCCAAAAGAGGCAAGATATTTTTTCTGGGTAACCCTTTTGAACCGCCTCTAGCCGGAATAAGGGCCAAAATCGTTTTATCTTGAATCATTGCAAAACCTCGAAGTAATCAAGATCAGCCCGCTCAAAATCCTCCACCCTCATCTCTGTCCGGCTAAGTCCACCCGAGGCATAACTGGTTGTTGCCGTTCATATTATCCGGTATGGATCCGGGCGGTTCCGACTCACCTATAACAGCAAGGTAAAAATAGCTTGGGTGATACCAACAAGCTAACCGGCGGTCGCGGCGGCCCAGGCCGGCAATCACCTATTGGCGGGCCTTGCCCCCTTCCCGATAGGACCGGACAATTTGCAGATAGTCATAGGGAGTACCATTATGGTTACTACTTTTTCTCCGCACGGACATGACAATAATCTGACAAGCTCAAAGGCAAGTTGTCAATTTTCCCGCCAATATCTATCCAATATTTATAGATCGGAAAGACTATCTTCGTAAGCAAATCGCCGTTCGGCACCATCAAGCCGATTACCCATTTTATCAACCCGTCATTTCAATTATTTCCCTGCAATTAAAATAATTTCTAATCGTAGCGCATATATGCGCTACTTCCTCATAGGTCAAAGAAACTACCGATGGCAAGCTAAGCCCATTGGCTGACAAATATTCAGAATTAGGAAATAGCATATTGCTGCCATATCTTTCATAAGGCGGCATGGTATGGAGGGGGTAAAAAAGATTGCGTGTTTCAATCCCCGCTAATGCTAAACGAACCATCATTTCATCGCGGGACACCCCAGGCAAATCCGGATCGAGGACGATGGAAAATAGCCAATAGACATTTCGTATGCCGTCCCTTTGACCAGGAAAGGTAAGATATTTTATTTCTGAAAGATTTCTCTGGTAAGAATCTGCAAGATCGAGCTTTTTTTGAATAAATTGCTCTATTTGCTCAAGCTGCGCTACCCCTATGGCGGCCTGCAGATTGGTGAGCCGATAATTATAGCCGATTTCTGTATGCCAGTAACGTCTGTTCGGATCCATGCCATGATCACGCAGGAGCTTTGCACGCGCCGCGATTGCCGGATCTTTAAACACCACCATCCCGCCCTCACCTGTGGTGATCATTTTATTTCCAAAGAAACTAAACGCTGCGGCGTCTCCAAATGTACCGACCTGCCTGCCATGATACGTAGCGCTCAGCGCCTCTGCCGCATCTTCGATAAGATATAACTTTTTTTCTTTCGCCATCTCCATCAACGGGTCCATCTCAACTGGCTGCCCATAAAGATGGACGGCCATGACCGCCCGGGTTCTTTTGGTGATCAGATGGCAACATTGATCGGCATCCAGAACCCATGTATCCCGATTCACATCTGCCAGTACTGGGGTAGCACCCACATAAAGCACCGCATTAATGGAAGCGGCAAATGTCAAATCCGGTACAATCACCTCATCCCCCGGTCCAATTCCCAGAGCGGCAAGGGCCAGATGAAGTGCGGCGGTGCCGTTGCTAACTGCCAGGGCCTGACGGACGCCAAGGTAATCGGCAAATTCTTTTTCAAACCGCCGGACAAAGGGCCCTTGGGAGGATATCCAGTTAGTCTTGATGCACTCCATGATATAGTTCATTTCATTCCCGGCTAAGATCGGCTCCATTATCGGAAAACGGTGATTCCGATAATGGGTTGCATAATCTACCGGCCTGCCTTCAATATCTAGAAGCGGAATAACCCGAATTTGGCTAATCAGTTGGCCGGCTATCGTCTCAGCCGGGGTAGTGACTGGAAGGGTAATACATGCGGTGTTGGTGGCAACCATTATCGAATCTTCCAGATTGGCGCCCTTCAGCAAAGCGCGGCGGACATTGCCATCGGTTACAATACCCTTGAGCCTGCCTGCCTTATCCACCACAAAGGCAACCCCCAAACCATTTCCGTCAATAACAACCAGAGCCTCTTTGATGGATGCTTCGGCCGACGTCAATAGCTGATCAATAGATGCGCTCATTGTTCTTTTGGCACCCCTCTCCCTTTAACCACTTCACATGCTGGACTATACTCGAGACATTGTCGAATTTGGCTTCCAACACCAGGGGCAGCCTTTCAAATTGCTTCATTTTCAGTAGTTCAAGAATCCAACTGCCTTCCTGAACTGGCTGATGGCTATCGGAAACCCCGTCATTTTCATGCAGATGAACCGCCATCACATAAGGGGCTAACGTGTGCACAAAATCCATTGCATCAAAGCCAAATGTCCGGGCAGAGACATTTAAATGTCCGGTGTCCAATAGAATGCCTATCGGTAATCCGGCCGGAAGCATCCGGAACAGTTCCTCAAATTCTTCGGCGCGCTTCAGCAATAATTTCCCCATAAGATCTTGAGGACATACATTATTTTCAACCAACAAACCAAGCCCCAACCGCTTTGCTTCGGCGGCGCAAATCGCCAGAGAGTCAATGAAACGCGCCATCGCCTGCCTGGGTGCCCCCGGTGAGTCAGGATATGGGAGGATAAACCCGGTGGCGCCAAAGCCGACTGGATCGGTGATAAAGCCGGCATGGACAGAGTAGAACGGAATAGACATTTGTGCGCAAAGTTGAAGCGTTCCGCACACAAAATTTATACTTTGACTATGAATCTCTGGATTCGAGGAAGCCAAGTTCAACACAAAAGGTTCTGAGGGGGGAGGAAAATAATTGTGGATCAGAAATTGGCATTTCTGGGCTTTTATCCATGAAAGACTGTTGGCGCCCAGGATAACCCCAGCGCCAAGTTCGATATGGTTCAGACCATGGTCCAAAAATTCGGACACCCGCTCCTCCAGTAACTGGGGAGCTGCGATACAGGAAGTCGAGATAAATATCGGTCGGTCCAGCATCAGCTCCAGCATCACAGTTTAATTATGCCTACGAGTTGTCCGTCCTCTTCGGATTCAAAGACATACCCCAGTTTTTGGTACAGTGATAAAGCCTGGCGATTTTCAGGATATACTTTCAGCCAGATTTTTTTCGTACCTCTAAGCCGTGCGGATATGTGGAGGAACTATGCGGCCCTCATTCTATCTTCTGCTCTGTTACACAAAGTTCCTCTGTAACTTGAGCGTTACTTTACAGAACTTTATCCGTATCTTACAGCTCAATCTGTTTCGCACCTGTTCTTTGCAGGAACTTTTTGACCCGCCCGGCCCGGTGCCAGATAATATGAATGTTAATAACCAGTTAACCATGGCTCGGGCTTAGCCGGACAGAAATGATCTGAAATACTATATGAAACAGCTACTGGATAATTTCGTCGGGTTGAAAGTCCCTTTCTGCTTCCTTGCCAATCCAATCCCAATAGTACAATGGGCAGATGCCATTTCCCGGACGTTTGCTGGTCAGATTGTCTTCGGAAAAGCGCTCTCCTTTCCGAATGGTGCGGGTCGTTGCCAGGCTCTTCCGCATGGTATCCTTGTTTTTTAACTCTGAGGGGGTAGGAATCTTGAGGCCACTTCCCAAGGCGGCCTGCACCCGCCGTATGCTTCGGATCATGGCCTGGAGTTCCTCCGGCTCCAGGGAGGCCTGATGGTCCGGTCCCGGCAAATTCTTATCCAGGGTAAAATGCTTCTCAATCATAGCGGCCCCCCGGGCGGCCGCGGCGATGCCCACGGCGATTCCCGGGGTATGGTCCGAATAGCCCACTGGCAAGCCAAAGGCCCTGGCCAGGGTCTCCATGGCCCGCAAGTTGACCTCCCGGTATGGGGCCGGGTATTCGGTGGTGCAGTGCAACAGGGTCACTTTCTCTTGCAAAACGCCCTGACCTTCCCGCCAAGCCCGGTGAAATTCCGGCAGTGACGGCCGCCCCCCATACCCCAGATAACCGAAGGCCAGAACCCCCAGGGCCAACTCCACCTCGCCCAAAGTGGCCATGCCGGTGGACATAATGATGGGCAGGCCGGTTCGGGCCATTCTCAGTAACAATGGAGCATTCGTGATCTCGCTGGACGGGATCTTTAAGCGGGCTACCCCGAGCTTCGCCAGGAGCTCCACGCTCCCGCCGTCAAAGGGAGTGGACATGAATTCGAGATTTTTTGCCCGGCAGCAAGCAAGCAGCTCCTCATGGGCAGCCTGATCCAGTTCTAGCCGCTGTAGCATCTCTAACTGGCTCTCAGCCGCCTCCGTCGTGGCCTTTTGATATTCTGCCTTGGGGGCGGAGCCACAGATGACGTTTTCAGCCTTAAAGGTCTGGAATTTGACCGCATCGGCCCCGGACTCCGCGGCCACGGCCACCAACTGTCTGGCCATTTCCAAGGAGCCGTTGTGGTTAACTCCAGCTTCGGCAATAATAAAAATCTGATTTTTAGGGTTGTGTCTCATGATTAAATTAAAAAAGTAATGCAATTATAATAGACTTCTCCACATGAAAGGAGAAGTCATGGCCCTTGGTCGCCTCGTTCCTCCGGTGACGTTGAATTCCCAGCTACGGGAGCAATTACAAACCATGGAGCGTTAACGATTCATCCCTCAGACATTAGCCCAGCCAGCCAGGATAATTTTGCTGCCCGCAGACGGATTTAATAATAACTCCGTGGCGGCCCGCTCCCGGTATAATACATTACCCCTCGACCTTCTCCTCCCCAACAGTCATCGGCACTGCCAAAGCGGGCTTCGTCAGTTCCTTTACGCTGGCATTGGCGCTAGCCTAATGAGAAAATATCCTTGTTAAAAGCCGATTATAATTATACCTGAGGGTCTTGAATTTATCAAGGATATTTGCCTTGCCCCGGCAAGGCGTGGACCCCTGATCTCCTGAACCCCAAAGGCCCGGCCGCTAGGCCTCCACACCGATCCCCGGAGCTCCCCCTCCCTCCCAGATGGTCAGGGAGGTGAGTCCAGCCATCCCTACTTAATTGGGGGCCGTGGTGATCACCTGCCGGGCCCTGGTGATGATCTCATGCGTCCAACTGGACCTCAAACCCACAAAAATAGCCAACCACTCTAACTCCTTGAATGTCTTGTAGGAACACTTGAAGCGAATGGTATCGCCCGGAGAGAAATTGCAGGTTGTATTCCGTCCTTATCCTTGAAGTCGATGGGGGTGGAGCGAATGGTGCCGGAACCCCGCCGGTAGTCGGTATTCCCTCGGGTGCTCGTCGAAATTCTAACCCGTGAAATCCTTTCAAATCGCCTCTATAGTTTTTAGGCCGATTCCCGGAGCTTCTTTTAGCCTTATCTGTCAGGCCCACTTCAGTCTACTCTAGTTATCCATAGGAACCTCTCCACCAGAATGCGGTCCGGTTTCACTTTATCTTCCTGGCAGTGGTCATATACAAGGGCAACCAACCGGGCCTCCCGTTGGGCGGAAAGCAACAGGCGATTGTCGGCGATAACCTTCTTTATCTCCGCAAGGATCTCAGAAAGTAAGGCGACATCAAGCGGCCCCCTGTGCTGATCATAAGTATACGGGTAGTGCTCCGAAAATTTCGGTATTGATGGCTGGTCCCCACGTAATAGCCATTCGATCGTAGTGTTCCCAATTTCCGCAATTTTTCTAAGGTTCTCATCGCCAGGAATTGTGCCTGATTCATACCTGGAAATAGTCGATTTCCGCACGCCCAAAAGCTTACCGAATCCTTCTTGACTCAGGTTTAGCTTTTGTCGCACCTCACCTATACGGTCAGCAATACCGATAAATGTTCCCAATTTACGAGTCTTTTTTCTTGACATCTCTGCTTTAGTTGCGTATAAATGGAACCATATAATCACTTTTTTATTGGTTGATCATACACCGGGGGCCAAACCAGGGGCAATGGGAAAATGAAGAGGAAATATAGACAAGGCCGTGAGCATTGGCTCCTGTGGGACCACTCTGGTTTATGACCCGTTCTCTTCTCTCAAGGTTGCCATGAGCGATTCCATCAAGGCCCGGAAAGCAAGCTACTGGTGCTTGCAGTATGTTTAGGTGCTCTTCGAAAGAGATGCTTCTTTTATATTGCGAGGTGAAACGAGATGGAAGCAATAACCCAGTCGATGCTTGGGATGTTCTTGCGGTGCCCACACCAGTTTGAGCGCCGCTACCTTCGGGGCGAAATCATCCCCCCGGGAATTGCCGCCCGGCGCGGCTCTGCCTCGCATAAAGCCGCCCAGATCAACCATGAACAGAAACTCCACACCCAGGAAGATCTGCCCGTGGGCGACCTCCAGGACGCGGCCCGTGATCATTACGTTAGACTGATTAAGGATGAAGGGGTATTCATTCCCAAAGACCAGATTAGTGAGAAAGACACCCTTTTATCCAAGGGCCTGGACGACGCCATACGACTCACCCAACTCTACCGGATCTCTTTGGCTCCAACCATTCAGCCCCTCCTGGTGGAAGAAAAGCTGACCATGGATGCCGGCCTGGACTTACACCCCTCCAGGGCACCATCGACGTTCTCACGGCCGACCACTGGCTCCCAGACTTAAAGACCGCGGACAAGAGCAAAGCGCTCGAGGACGCGGACTACTCCCTGCAGCTCACCTTCTATGCTGGTCTGGTGGCCCACCAGACCGGGAAGTGGCCGGAGAAGATCAGCCTGGAGATCCTGGTGAACAATAAAGTGCCGAAACTGCAAAGCCTGCCCACCACCCGGGGGCCGGAGGATTGGGGCAACCTCTTATTGAGAATCCACTTGATGCTGGCCCAAAGGAAAACGGCGCCCACCCGCCCAGGCGCCGGGGCCCGGAACCCCCGCGCCGCCCACCAGCCTCCTGCCCCGGGCCGCCACCCCGGAGGACCTGGAGGCCATCCGGTTGGCGTGCCTGGAGAAGGGGATTGACCTGGACCTGATTCTGGAAAAATGGCATGTCAGCCAACTGGAAGAACTGGATGGTGACAGCGCCCAACAGGTGCGGGAGTGGCTCACGGGCCAGCAACCTGAAAGGTCGCCGCTCCGGGCCACCTCCGACGAGCAATTGGGGGCCCATTTTCGGCGGCCCACCGCGGCTCAATGCTACGACGGCAGAACTAAAAGTCTGTATGCCTAAACCAATTTGCAGAACTTTACATACACAACTAAAATTTATAGAGCACCTGGCGCCAGTTGGTTCTTTTAGGCTAAGCCGCCTGCGGTCTCAACCCTGCCATGATCTGGTGGGGGGAGGCCCGTTCCTGGGGGTCTCTTAGTCACCATGAGCGAAGATTTCTAGGCGGCGCGGGTGGCCGGACCTGGAAGATAGCGGGGTCAGGCCCTGTCACCTAATTATGATGAGGGGAGCGGGCCCCGGGGTCTTGGCGCTATCTTTCGGTTCCGGCCTTGGTGGTGGGGGGGCGCTTGGGGGATCTTGGCCTGATCCGGTAATAATAATCCTCACTTCGGCCTTTTCGTCCTCCGGATGCTGGGCCAGGTGTTTTTGTAAGGCCTCTTCCGTGCTCTCTCCTGGCATCGTAATGATTATGGGGATCTCGCCCTTTCCGGCCGCCTTCCAGGCGTTCCACCCTTCCCTTAAGATTTTCCACGGGCCCTCTCCTTTTCTAACGCCGTTATCCTGGCCTCCAGGTCCGTCGTCTCCAGTCCCTTCCGGTAAGCATCCAGCATCACAGTGAGGGTTTGCCCCTCCCCCGGGGTGATCTCCCCCCGGGCCAAGGCCTCCAGAATCGCCTTCAGGGCCTGGGGGAGGTCCTCGGCCCCCTCCAGCTGGGGCAAGGCGAAGATAATAGGCCGATCCTTCCGAGGGGGCAAGGGTCGTTCCAGACACAGGCGCAGCGCCATCGGATTGCCACTTTTGGCCAGTTCCACCACCTTGCGGGTCAAGGCCTCGGCCTCCCCCTTCAGCAAGGCCTGGGTGGCCAAGGTCGCCTTATTCAGGCTCCCTGGGCCAGCCGCCGGGGTTGCCGGATTGCCCGGGTTTGAACTTGCTTTTCTCTGTTTTGTCTCTGTTTTATCAGGCGAGTTGCAGGGTGTATTTCCTCCAGCCCGAAGCCTAATGACCTGTCCCTAATAAATTTGCCAGGTTTTATGTTAAGTAGGGGATTAAATTGAGATGTCCCCCTCTTGAGGACCATTCTGAGAGAGAAAAATCAACTTTTTTACTCCGTTCAAAAGTTCTGGCCTTGCAAGTTTTTTCATAGGAATTATTATTATCTGGTATTTGCTATCTTTCGACAGGAGGAAGTATATGGCTGAAGATCTACTGGAAAAGGGAGCCATTGTGCAGCGGGATAAAGAAAGCTATGCCATCGCGCCTCATATTCCCGGCGGGATTATCACTGATTTCAACCTGTTGCGCCGGGTGGCGGACGTTGCCGAAAAATATGGCCTCAAGGCCATCAAGCTCACCTCGGCCCAGCGTTTTGCCCTGGTGGGCCTGAAGCCCGAAGACCTGGACCCGGTCTGGCAGGAGTTGGGCCTGGTACCCGGCGCGGCCATCGGCCTGTGTGTGCGCTCCATCAAGATTTGCCCCGGCACCACCTTCTGCCGTATCGGCATGCAAGACGCGGTGGGGGTGGGGCTCCATCTCGACGAAAAGTATCACGGCATGCCCCTGCCCTTCAAGTTCAAGATCGGGGTCTCGGGCTGCCCCAACAACTGTTCCGAGTCCGTCATCAAGGACCTGGGCCTGGTGGGCGCCCCCAAGGGCTGGCGAGTGCTGGCCGGCGGCTTCGCTTCAGGCCTCAAACCCCGCCTGGCGGACACCATCGCCATCGACCTGACCGATGACGAGGCCATCAGCCTGGCCGCCCGGGTGATGGACTGGTACAAAGACGCCAACAAGAAAAAGCGCCTGGGCCGGATCATTGACGAGATCGGCCTGGCCACCTTCAAGGCGGAGCTGGGCCTGCCGGCGGCATGAGCTAACTTTATTAACCGGAGCGTTTAATTTGTCATGCTGAGCCGCCCCCGCGGGGAAGAATCCAGAACCTTCGGATTCGGCTCAGGATTACACAGTAAATGCCCCCCCATGAATAAATCCGCCAACTCCTTCTCTGGCCGCCGCCCCAGGGTCGTTTAAGACCACACCTAAGATCCAACGGGGCACCGGGGGTTATCCCGGCGCCCCGGTGCTTCATAACCTACGAGCTGTTTCACCCCCCTCACCTCAATCCGCTCCCCCTAAGGGGGGGGAGGAAGAAGTGAGAAAAACGCAGGTTTCTTCCCCTCGGTGTCAAGTTCCGGCTTGACCAGCCGGCTCGATCCCGCTCTTGCTTAATCGTCTCCCCACGGTTAAAATCTAAAAATCGGA
>Ga0307425_1002356_pt1 | contig 10702 bp, 9 predicted proteins | sample SalMarWE160330MG_FD_202152 | JGI IMG/M metagenome (GOLD analysis project Ga0307425, IMG submission 202152) | Salt marsh sediment microbial communities from the Plum Island Ecosystem LTER, Massachusetts, United States - WE1603-30 | ecosystem: Environmental > Aquatic > Marine > Intertidal zone >...
CGGTGCAGATGGCTGTCGTGGAAGATGACAAGGCTACAACCTTAGAGAAAGCTGTGGCCCTGATTCGGGAAGCCAAGGACGCAGATCTGATACTTCTGTCGGAACTCTGGAACATCGGATTCATGAGCTTTGAGCGGTATGTGTCTGAAGCAGAGGGGAAGGATGGCCCCACCTTGAGCACATTCAGAGACCTGGCGGGGGAATTGAAGGTCTATCTCCACACGGGCAGCTTCGTGGAGGAGACCGGCGGCAAATATTACAACTCAAGTTATCTCCTGTCACCGGAAGGGGAGATTCTGGCAAACTACCGGAAAGTTCACCTCTTCGGCTTCAACTCAAGGGAGGCCCAAATTCTTACCCGCGGCGAGGAAGTGGTCGTGGCGGAAACCGAATTGGGCTCACTCGGGCTTGCCACCTGCTACGACCTCCGCTTCCCGGAACTTTTCCGCCGGATGGTTGAAAAGGGAGCGGAAGTATTTCTGGTGTGTTCCGCCTGGCCCTATCCCCGCCTTGAGCACTGGATTATGCTGAACCGGGTGCGGGCGCTTGAAAACCAGTGCTTCCTTGTTTCCTCAAATTCTGCGGGGATGAATAAGGGAAGCCAGTTTGTCGGTCACAGCATGATCGTTGATCCGTGGGGAATACCCCTGGCAAGTGGCGGAGATGATGAAGTCATTGTGCGGTCGGAAATTGATCTCAGGGAAGTGAAAAGCGCTCGTGATCATTTCCCGGCCCTGGCTGATCGACAGGACTGGTTGACCAGAAAGCCATAGAGAACCTCCTGGCCAACTGCGAGGAAAGGATGCAGTGATACCATATCGCAGAACAACTCTCAGTTTCTGGAGAAGGCGGCATAGCGGCCTGTTTCAGCGGCCACCCTGCTTTTTGCCAGATTCAAGGCACATTTCCTGGGCATGCGACGGGTTTTTCCGGCTTCTTCCATGATGGCGCGGGTATTGGCGGGTATTTTTTCTTTGATGGAGTCAAATATTGAATCCACTCCGCCTCCACTATACTCCGCATACGAGGTGATAACCCCTCCGGCATTTGCCACGATATCAGGGACCACAGTGATTCCTCGCTTATGACAAACATTTTCCACCCAGAAAGACAAGGGGATATTGCTCCCCTCGACGATCAGTTTGAAATTGAGGCGATCCACGTCTCCCACCTTGACCAAGTCGGGCTGTGAGGCGGTCACCAGGATATCCGCATCCACATCAAGAATGCGATCACAGGAGTTCAGGGTACAGCTTTTGCCGCCTTTTTGAAGGCCGTATGTTGTAACCGATTCTCCCCTGCGCTTGAGTTCTTCGAGCAACTCGAATGAGAGCCCTTCAGGATTGAAGATGGATCCCTGACTGTCAGAGACTGCGACAAATCGGGCACTTGCCTCAGTGAGATGCCGTGCAGTGGCTTTGCCCACATTGCCAAAACCTTCCACCGCGAAGGTAGCTCCCTTTAAATCGATCCCAGCAAACTCCGCTCCCACGCGGGCGGCAAGAAATACTCCGTAGCCCGTTCCCCCAATCTCGTGGGGAATTCCACCCATTGATTTGGGCTTTCCGGTGCATGATTTTAGATCGCCATTGGCCTCGGCGAACCATGCCATGTCCTGCTCTCGCATGTACATGTCTGGAGCAGCCACGTATGTGGCAGGACACATCGTCTTGATGGCCCGGGAAAACGACTCCACAAAAACCCGTTTCTTTTCTTTGCCGATCCCTTTGGCATCGGCGATGATCCCTGCCTTCGCCCCCCCGAAGGGCAATTCGGCAAGCGCGGATTTCCAGGTCATGCTGCGGGCCAGTCTTGCCACTTCCTCCGTGTCTACAGTGGAGGTCATTCGGATGCCCCCTTTACCCGGCCCCAGCACGGTACTGTCTACAACAACAATGCCTCTCATGCCTGTTTTTGCATCATACACGGTGAGGATTTTCTCGGGTCCAAACTCATCATATTTGATCATTACCGCCTCCTGGAAAAGACATCATTCTCTGGTTGGCACATCATGATTACTCAGGGTGCTGTGGAAGACAGATTCGTTTTGTTGGAAAAGAAGTATAGAGAGTGCACTACCTTGAGTCAAGAAAAAGAGTCTTATCAGGCCTCACCATCTGCATCCGATTCAAGCCAGAACCTTTCGGTTCGGGTTTCACTCTGTATATAATAAGTACAAGGGTTTTCCCCTTGACTTCCTGTCATGTTAGACGTATTTAATTAGACGGTGTACGTTGATTTGCAGGTTCTTTCCCCATGGATGCTGCTGTTGATTTGCGCTTTGTGTTTTTCCCCTTTTTGTCCTGCTGTCCACGTCTATTTTGCACTGCTTTAGAGAGAGTCTGCGCGTCGTCACCGCTCTTTTTCATTGGCTTTCCCGTTTCATGTCCTTCGCAAGGGGGCAGATTATGAGACATGTCATTGTGGGGACCGGGATTGCCGGAACCCTGGCCGCAGAAACCATCCGAAAGTTCGATCCCAAATCCCCCATTATCATACTTGGTGGCGAGCCTTTTTTCCCCTATTGCCGACCCATGATCAGCATGCTTCTTGAAGGGAGCGTCGCTCCTGAAGAGATGGCTATTCGTGAAAAAGAAGATTTTCTCTCCCGGGACATCGAACTCCTGCTTGGGGAATCAGTACGGGAGGTCAATGTACTGGAACGAAAGCTGGAAACAGAACGGGGGAAGGTGATTCCTTTTGATCGTCTCCTTATAGCCACCGGAGCAGACCCCGTGAAAATCCAGGTGGACGGATGCGATTTGGCCAACATTTTTACCATGAGACACCGGGAAGATGCGGAACGCATGTTGAAGGCCCTGCCGGAAGTCAGGAGAGTGCTGATCGTTGGTGGTGGGCTGGTAGGCCTCAAGGCTGCCCATGCACTCCTGGCTAGGGGTACAAAGGTGGCCATGGTGGAAAAACTGGCCCATCCGTTGCCCTTGGTGGTAGACGGAAAATCCGGGGCCGCTATCTCACAAAGGCTTGAAGAAATGGGAGTGATGCTGAAGATGGGAGTAACGGTCGCCTCCTTCGCCGGCAATGGATTCGTGAAAGAAGCCTCTCTTGATGATGGGTCGAGGGTGCGCTGCGACCTGGTTGTCGTGGCCGTAGGCTCGAGACCTGCGGTCTCCTTTCTGGGCAAGAGCTTTATAAGAGTCAACCAGGGCATTCTGGTCGATTCTTTTCTTGAAACGGATGCGAAGGATATTTACGCAGCAGGAGATGTTGCCGAGGCTACTGATGTTGTCCTGAATCGCAGGAAGGTCAATGCTGTCTGGCCGGTCGCGGCTGAACAGGGAATCGTGGCAGGGATGAACATGGCCGGGAAAAGGGTAGTCTATCGAGGGAGCATGGGAAGGAATGTGCTGCGCATCGGGGACCTGGATGTCCTGACCGGCGGGCTTGTGAATGCACCGCCAAATGAAGGCTATGATGTTCTTGAGGACGAAAACAGGCGACGGAAGACGTATCGAAAACTGGTCTTCAAAGGGAATGTGTTAAAAGGTCTCGTGATGCTGAACCAGGTTGAGAAGGGAGGGACGCTTCTCTCGATAATACAGCGGCAGATTCCCGTGAGCATGGAAAAGGAGCGGTTGTTGGAACCGGGTTTTGATTTTTCTCAGCTCTTGCCAAGATGATAGAAAGATTGAGTTAACAGAACATGAGAAGAAAGGAGGGATGGCCAAATGAAAGAAGTGGTAATTCATCCGGAAAGGTGCGTGGGGTGTATGCAGTGCATGGTGGCATGTGCAACGGCCCATTCCAAGACCAAGAATCTTCTGACGGCCCTTGTGGAAAGCCCGCTCCCAAAGCCCAGAATCCATGTGGGTGTCGGGCTTTACCGGGAGGGTTTTCCCAACCGATGCCGTCACTGCGACCCGGCCCCCTGTATGATGGTCTGTCTCCCAGGGGCAATTTACCGTGATGAGACGTGGAACACTGTGCTCATCAATACAGAACGATGCATCAATTGCGCCACCTGTGCCATGGCCTGTCCTTTCGGCGTGATCCGTTATCACGAGGACAGCCTTGGACCTCCGGAGAAGACCATTGCGGTAAAATGCGACAACTGCGTTGACCGCCAGTCAAGGGGCCTTGTTCCCGCGTGTGTGGAGGTCTGCAAATGCGGAGCGCTCACGTTCGAGGAGCAGAGCAGCTCCCTGAAGCGGAAAACGGACGAGATGGCAAGACGGGTCTCTGTAGGGGCTGAAGACCGGGGAGTGGTTGAATCTCCCGGTTTTGACCTCTTGAATGCCTTGAAAAAAGCCAATGTCGAATTATCCGGGCGTGAAGCCTCGTTGTAATCAGGGAGGAGGGATACCATGAGCGACAAGACCAGAAAATACGAAAAATACACCATCACGCGTGACGGCCAATTGATGCTCGGGAAAGCGGAACAGGAGCAGATTGAGACGGTGTGGGATCGATTTCAAGACCAACTGCCCCAATGCGGATATTGTGAGATGGGATTGAGTTGCCGCAACTGTGCCATGGGACCGTGCAGGGTGGACCCCTTCGGCGAAGGGCCGCAAAAGGGGGTGTGCGGTGCTGACGCGGATATTATTGTTGCCCGCAATTTCGGGCGGATGATCGCAGCCGGTGCAGCATCCCATTCCGACCACGGCCGTGACCTGGTGGAGGTATTGGAGAAAGTAAGCCAAGGGAAGGCCGCGGGATACGAAATCGGCGATCCTGGAAAACTTATGCGGGTGGCAGCGGAATACGGAGTGAGCACTGAAGGGAAAGACGCCTCTGCCGTTGCAGGCGAGCTGGCATTTGCCATGCAGGAGGACTATGGTACCAGGAAGAAGGGTCTTCAATTGATTTCCCGGGTGCCCAAGAAGCGTCTGGATACATGGGAAAAACTGGGAATCACTCCCCGGGGCATCGATCGCGAGACATCTGAGATGATGCACAGGACCCACATGGGAGTGGACAATGATTGGCTGAATTTGCTCCTGCACGGTTTGCGGAACGCGCTTTCCGATGGTTGGGGAGGCTCCCTCATCGCAACGGAGGTGTCTGATATCCTGTTCGGCACTCCCAAGCCCGTCACTTCCACCGTCAACATGGGCGTCTTGAAAGAAGATCAGGTGAATGTGATTGTACATGGACACAACCCGGTTGTCTCGGAAATGATCCTCCAGGCGACAGAGGATGAAGACCTGATCAAACTCGCAAAGGAAAAGGGCGCCGCCGGGATAAACCTGACGGGCGTGTGCTGTACCGGGAGCGAGCTCCTCATGCGCCATGGCATTCCCATGGCCGGCAATCACCTCATGACGGAACTGGTGCTTGTCACCGGCGCCGTTGAGATGATGCTCGTGGACTACCAGTGTATCATGCCTTCGCTCGGACATACGGCGAAGTGCTTCCATACGCTCATGATATCCACCAGTGACAAGGCCAAGTTTCCCGAGATGGAGCACAATGAATTCCATCCTGAAAATGCCAGGGAACTGGCTCGGGGTCTGGTCAGGAGAGCGGTGGAGAATTTTGCCAACCGGAATTCCGACAGGGTGTATATTCCGGTTGAGCCGGTCAAGTGCATGTCCGGGTTTTCCGTCGAGGCCATTCTTGGTGCCCTTGGGGGCACACCTGACCCCCTGATAGATGCCCTGAAAGCCGGAAAGATCAGGGGAGCTGCGGGTATCGTGGGATGCAATAACCCCAAGATCAAGCATGATTACGGGCACGTAACCCTGACCAAAAGGCTCATTGAGAATGATATCCTGGTCCTCGACACTGGCTGTGCCGGCATAGCCAACGCTAAGGCTGGCCTGAAGGTGCCCGAGGCCATCAAGTTTGCCGGGCCGGGCCTCAAGGAAGTGTGCGGGGCACTTGGGATTCCTCCGGTCTTGCATGTGGGAAGCTGTGTGGATAATGTCCGTATCCTGGTCCTGGCTGCCGCCCTTGCGAATACCCTGGGGACGGATATCAGCGATCTCCCTCTGGCCGGCGCTGCTCCGGAGTGGTATTCGGAAAAGGCCGTTTCCATAGGGGTCTATGTGGTGGCCTCAGGGATTTTCACCGTGCTCGGGCCTACGCCCCCGATTACCGGGAGCGCCAATGTGGTCAAGACGGCGACGGAAGGTCTGAACAACGTGGTGGGCGCCTGCTTTGCAGTGGAGCCGGATCCGGAAAAAGCGGCTCTCCTGATCCGGCGCCACATTGAGCAGAAGAGGAAAGGGCTGGGCCTCCCCTCACTGGACATCTAGTCCTGAGCGAGTCTCCTCCCGCGGAGCGGCAGATATCAGCTGGCCCCTCCGCGGGACCCAGAGAGGATCCACTTTCTATATCTTTTTAATCAACCTGACCCAGCGCTATCAGGTTTTAGTGTTTCTGGAGATCTCCTCATTTGGATAAGATCATCAGATCCTTAGAATAACTTGTTCCAGGCGGCTGCGCCACCGCGATTAAACAATAACTTTATTAAGATGTAATACACATGAAGATAGCTATTTATGGAGCAGGTTCTTTAGGAACGATTCTAGGTGCATTTATCACCAAAGGCGGAATGGATATTGACCTGATAAACCGTAATACTAGTCACATAGCAGGATTAAAGGAAAAAGGCGCACAAATTATCGGGTCGATACGGATGACTGTTCCTGTGAAGGCATTCTTGCCTGCAGAGATGAAGGATAAATATGATCTTATCTTTTTAATGACAAAACAGATGGATAATACCAATGTCATTAAACAATTGGAGAAACATCTAACAGGAGACGGGGTTATTTGCACGATGCAAAACGGATTACCCGAATTATCCGTGGCCGAAATAATCGGGGAGGACAAGACCTTCGGATGCGCTGTATTATGGGGGGCAACCATGATCGGCAACGGTGTATGCGAATTGACATCAGCACCGGAAAAATTAACATTTAACTTAGGATCTTTAAGCCCCAATAAGCAAGCAAAGCTCGAAGAAATCAAACGAGTGTTGGAGCTTATGGGACCTGTTGAAATTGAGGAGAATTTTTTAGGTTCCAGATGGTCCAAGTTGCTGGTCAACTGTTCGTTCAGCGGTATGTCTGCGGTGCTCGGAGCCACATTTGGCGAAGTTGCAAAAAATAAAAAATCCAGATTATGTGTGCAGAGAATAATAAAGGAGTGCATAGATACAGCCAAAAAGGCGGATATCAAAATTGAGCCTATACAAGGGAAAGATATTTGTAAGCTCTTGGACTACAACAATAAACTCAAGCAAAAGATCTCTTTTGCAATCATACCTTTTGCAATAAGGAAACATAGATTTACAAAAGCAAGTATGCTGCAAGACCTTGAAAAAGGACGGAGGTGCGAAATTGATTCGATAAACGGAGTGGTATGTAAATATGGAGATAAGTATGATGTACCTACTCCGTTCAACGATTTGGTTGTAGAAATCATACATGGTATCGAAGATAGTAAATATCCCCCCCGTTTTGATAACTTAAGATTCTTTGAAAATTTGTTCTAAGACCGCAATCGATAAATAAATGTATGAGCCAATTCCAGGGCCTAACCCGCAAATCCAGCGGACGACTTTCAGCCGGCGTTAGGCCTAAAGAGGGATGGGGTCACCAGAGGGATGGGGTCAGGGATGGGGATCAAGTCTGCTCTTGACTCATCTTAAGATATGAGGGTAATAAGAAGACATGGCCAGACCACTAAGAATCCAGTTTCCAGATGCCTGGTACCATGTAATGAACCGTGGAAGAAGGGAAGATTTGATATTTAAAGATAAAGGGGACTACTACGCCTTTATTGATCTCCTCAAAGATTGTATTGAAATGTGGACTATTCGGGTGGTCGCCTATTGTTTGATGGGGACTCATTGTCATATTCTTCTGCAAACTCCTGATGCGAATTTATCATGATGTATGAGGCATATTAACGGCGTCTATACACAATATTTCAATCGATCACACAGGTTGGACGGACATCTTTTCAGAGGACGCTATAAATCCATTTTGGTTGATTGTGTTCGTGTCGTGTGGGTGTCGTGTGGGGTCGGGCCATGGGAAGTGCCCGATATACAAAGAATAATGGTTTATTTTGCCCTCTAAAATCAGTCTATATTGAGTTTTTCAACGGCAAAAGCGTCGTTTTTCCCCTGGAATTCTCGTCCCCGGAATTCTGGCCCACGAGGCCAAATCCCGGATGATCAGATCCCAAAAAAGGAAGTTCCTATCACCGGTACCGGTTTACTCAGGCATTCTTTTCACTATCCAGTTCGGCCATTAAGGCTGGCGCATACCTATCCCCAACTACGGAACTACTTGGGATAGCAGCCTTGATGCGGGAAAAATCATCAGCACTAAACTTGATTTCAATGGCCGCTAGTGAGTCGGACAGATGTTTACGTTTACTGGTACCGATCAGTGGAATGATATCCTCACCCCGTGAATAGATCCAAGCAATGGCTAATTGGGCCACTGTGCAACCTTTTTCCTTGGCAATCTCCCTGAGTGCATCCACAACCGCCAAATTATGATTGAGATTTTCCTTGCTGAAGCGAGGAAAGCGGGCGCGGATATCGCCGGGATAAAATTCCTGATCTTTTGATAACTCCCCACTTAGCAGGCTTCTGGACAGAACGCCATATGCAGTTATGCTGATGCCCAGCTTCCGGCAGGTGTTGAGTATCTTATTTTCAATTCCTCGTGTGACCAAGGAGTATTCGATCTGCAGGTCGGTAATCTCATGCACAGCTTTGGCTCGACGTAAGGTCTCAGAACCAACTTCCGACAATCCAATATAACGCACAAACCCGGCTTTTTTCAGGTCTACGATTGCACCCACGGTTTCTTCGATGGGCACTTTTGGATCAAGGCGTGCAGGACGATAGATATCGACATAGTCTGTCCTCAGGCGTTGCAGGGTATAAGCCAGAAAATTCTTGACGGCAGTAGGTCTACCGTCATATCCGATAAATGCATGCTTCGGATCCCGCATTGCTCCGAATTTAACACTGAGAAGCAGTTTGTCTCGTGGTACGTCTTGCAGAACTTTTCCAATCAGCATTTCATTGTGCCCCATACCATAAAAATCACCTGTATCCAGTAGTGTTATTCCTGCATCCAATGCAGCATGGATTGTAGCGATACTTTCTTTTTCATCGACCACTCCATACGTATTGGACATTCCCATGCAGCCGAGGCCCAATGCACTTACTAAAGGACCGGATTTCCCAAGTTGTCGTGTTTGCATATCCTTTATAACTCCTCAATGCCAGGTTACTCGCTTTTAAGGCCTATCCAATGAATAAGAACTGGGTCAGGTTAATCGAGAAGATTTGTGGAGTCAATCCCTTAAGGTGTCCCAAGCGCCAGATCCGAATGAGAATCATGGCTTTTATCGAGGATGATGAGGTTATCAAGACGATCATTAAATATCAACGAAATAACTTGGTCCTTCCCTGACCACGGGACCACGGTGGACCACGGCGTGTAAGTGAATCCGCAGATCGACGACGAGATTGTGAAGAACAGCCATCATTCCCTCGAGCGCCCCGTCAATGCTCTTGTACGGACTGCCGGGAGCGCACCAGAGGGCATAAAACTGCTCCAATGACTTCATGGCGCTGTCTTCTGTCAACGACGAAGTTGATATCCAGCTGGATTTGTGTAAATCTGCGGACAGTATTTTATTTCTTGGCTTAAGTGGTGCACTTTGAATTTGAAGCTACCTATGTGAGATCGGCCCTATGCTTTTTCCATGGCAAGAATTGCAAGAGTGGTGGCGGAAGGCATGCCGCACCATATTACCCAGCGTGGCAACAGACGACAGAAGACCTTTTTTCAAATGGGGACTATGCCGCCTATATTGATCTCATGGCACAATGGTGCCGGAAATATGGAGTGGATATATGGGTCTATTGTTTGATGCCGAATCATATTCATCTGATTGCCGTGCCTGGAAAGAAGGAGAATCTCAGGCTGGCCATCGGGGAGGCGCATCGCCGATATACCCGTCGTATCAATTTCAGGGAAGGCTGGCGTGGACATCTGTGGCAGGAGCGATTTTCTTCTTTTGTGATGGATGAGCGTTATCTGTTGGCATGCGTTGGTTCGCATGGTTCGCGTGGGGTCGGGCCACGGGAAGTGCCCGATATGCAAAGAATAATGGTTTATTTTGCCTTTTGGGAGTGGGCTCGGACCAAAGCAACTATTTAAGATAGTGGAATAATACGGTTCCACGAGGCATTGTTATGTTGCATGAAGGATTCTTGGCAAAGGGGTGATAATCGTCTGAGCGTTGCACGAGGTGCTTAATTGACAGAAAATAAATTTCCAGTGCTAACCCCATCCGAGGCTCAGGCGTACTATGACAAGTTCGGCAAGAAGCAGGACAGTCAGGGATTTTATGAAGATCCTGCGCTGGATGATTTGATCGCCCATGCCGGCTTTAAGGATGCCCGGAAGGTTTTCGAGTTCGGGTGTGGAACCGGCAACTTCGCCGGTCGTCTCCTGGCAGAACAGCTGCCCTCCTCGGCGACCTATCTCGGCTGCGACGTCAGCCCGATCATGGTTGGTCTTGCGACACAGCGCCTTTTGGACTATGCAGAACGTGCAACGATAGTCAGGTCTGATGGGACCATACACTTTCCACTTCCCGATAATTCAATCGATCACGTAGTGTCCAACTATGTTCTCGATCTCCTGTCCGCAGACGATACAAGACTTGTTTTTACTGAGGCGCAGCGTGTACTGAT